>RCNC010001494.1_pt1 | contig 15723 bp, 9 predicted proteins | sample 2041301 | NCBI WGS metagenome assembly RCNC01 (sample SAMN09708231, study PRJNA481090) | Marine sediment metagenome, whole genome shotgun sequencing project. | biome: marine sediment; feature: ocean; material: sediment; isolation source: Sewage treatment plant 13A marine sediment (STP13A) ... | reverse complement strand
CCACGAAGGTGATGCAGAAACGGATAGCTTGAAAAGGCTGGAACAGGGTCTGATCCCACTGTTTGCCGAGCGCACACAAGAAGTTCTGCCCTATCTGGCTACCGTGCTTGCGCTGCGCTTGTCCCCGGAACTCGAAGAGCGCGTGAAATATCTGGACGGCCAGGGTTTACGCCGCCAGGTTTTCACCTGCACAAGGCAATTGTTCGACCGACTATCCCAGCAACAGCCAGTCGTATTAATGCTGGAAGACTGGCATTGGGCGGATCAATCTTCCGTGGACCTTGCTGAACATCTTCTGCCCCTCACCCAAACGGCAAAGCTTTTTGTGTTTTATGCGACACGCTCAGATCCGGAAGAAGCAAGGTTGCGAATTCTTCGCTCGGCGGCCGATAACCCGGAGCTGAGTTTTCAGGAAATCCAGCTTGCACCGCTGAATGACGAACAGAGCTCCCAATTACTTTCCAATTTGATTGGCAACTTTCAACTCCCGGATAACCTTCGAGAGCAAATCTTACAAAAGACAGAAGGGAATCCGTTCTATATCGAAGAAGTTATCCGTTCACTTGTGAGCGACGGGACTCTGGTGCCCGGCCCTAAAGGTCAGGGATGGCAGCTAGGTCAGAACGTCGACGAAATGGTCATACCAGAGACGATCCAGGCTTTGTTGCTCGCGCGTATCGATCGACTGGAAGATGAAGTCAAGCAAGTACTGAAACTTGCCTCAGTAATTGGCCGGCATTTCTTGAAGCGGGTGCTGGCCGCAATCGGCGAAGCGGAAACCGAACTGGAAGACAGCCTCGCCGTTCTGGAACACGCAGAACTTATCGGGATGGAAGATCAGTTGCCGGAAATTGAATATATGTTCAATCACGGCCTGGTTCAGGAGGCAGCTTACGGGAGCATCCTCGCCGACTCCCGGCGTGCGATCCATAGGAGCATCGCGGAGACCATCGAAATTCTTTTTGCAGATCGCCTTGATGAATTTACAAGTCTCCTCGCACATCACTACACGCGTGCACAAGTATGGGAGAAAGCACAGGAATATCTATTCAAAGCCGGTGATCAGGCGGGACGCATGGCGGGGGATAGCGAAGCCCTGGAACATTTCCGCCAAGCAGAATCCGCCTACATCCAGGCATTCGGCGACAAGTTGAGTCCGCTGCAGCGTGCATCGCTAGCGAGAAAGATCGGCGCTGCGCTACATGCTACTGGCCACTATGAAGAGGCTCTTCAGCATTTTCAGCGCGCCTTGTTACAGTTGGGTTGGCGTTACCCAAAGTCACGATCGCGACTTCGCCTGGCAACCCTGAAAATATTCGCTGCGCACGTCGTGGGTCTCATCCGTGAGCGCATACATATACCGGTTAAACCTCACGTGGATCTTGAATCAGCTGAGGAAATATCAACAATCTGTCACGCCATGGCATGGGTGGACTATTTTCTGGATAAAGAACGAATGCTGTTCGACTGCCTGCTTGAACTGCATGCGGGGGAACATAGTAACTACGTTGTTGCGGAATCGAGGGGGCTTAGCAGCCTGGGTTTTGGTTTCATGACCTATGACATGCGCAGGGTTTCCCGCTTGTATCATGCAAAAGCGGGTTCGCTGGCGATTAAGACAGCGGACCCTACTGCCATTTCGTTTGCCGAGTTTTCATTGGGTTTTCTGGATTTCTACGATGGTCGGTGGGAGGACTCTGAATCAAATTTGCGCACGGCCGCTGTTAAATACCGTGATTCCGGGGATATTCGCCGGTGGGGCGGGGTGATGCTCATGCTTTCCTTCATTACGAGCGGTCGGGGTGAATTAGCGGAGACCATGGAGATGGCTACAGATCTCGAACGCGCTGGCCAGGACGCCGCCGACCCGCAGCTTACGAGCTGGGGTTTCCAGGTTCGGGCGTATGCGCACATAGAGAGCGGCCCTTTGGACGAGGCGATAGCCAGTATGCGCCAGGGGGTCACTTTGGCTGGTACGATTCATGCTTGGGATAATTTTTTATACCAGAGTTCATTGCTGAGCAAGGGGCTTGTTTGTCAGGGGCGGTTAGACGAGGCTGTTGTTGTGCTGGATGAGGGATTTAGTGTCATGAAAACCGCGCAAATGAGTAGGCCATTCGATAAGGTTGAATTGTTTACCGCTTCTGCAACAGTGAAGTTGGCGATTGTTGAGCAATTAGAAGGTGCTCCCCGTAAAGCAGCCATGCGAGAAGCGCGAACCGCGTGTCGAAAAGCTTTACGATACGCGCGTGTACAGCCGTTCTGGTTACCCCAGGCATTGCGTCTTTTTGGCACCGCTTGTTGGCTTGACGGAAAATCAGCGGCCGCACGCAAACACTGGAACGAGAGCGTGGATGCCGCTGACAAAGCCAGGTTTCCATTAGAGTACGCACGCACTCTAATGGAAATTGGAAACAGAATCGGTGATATCGATTTGTTGGAGCAGGCCTCAACGATCTTCCAGGAGAAGGGCGCTAGCGTATTCCTGGCTTTCGCTCAGGATGGCCTGGCGCGCGCCAGGCAGCGGCAATCAGCAGATGTGGCTGATGCATAATATTTTCACAAGGAATAACTAAGATGCCAAAGCTCTCTTTAGCTGAAGAATATGTCCCGCCTGGCGAAGTGCAGTATATAGAGTCCTTACGCGAACGACTCAGCCAAAAAATCATCGATGATGCCGCGGGCGATACGATGCGTCGCGATGTTCATGTAAAGATGCATTGCCTTGTCAAAGCAGAATTTACGGTTGAACCCGACTTACCGGAAGAGTTTCGTATCGGTGTATTCAAGGAAGCCGGGACTTACAAGGCGTTAATCCGTTTTTCCAACTCGGATGGCAGTATCAAACCGGATAAACGTCGGGATATCCGCGGCATGGCGATCAAACTGATGAATGTGCCGGGAGAGAAAATTCTGAAAGGTAAAGAACACGAACAAACCCAGGATTTTATCTTGATCAGCTGTCCGATATTTCCTGCCGGTGACGTGAAAAAATTCGACCAGGTTGTTGCAGCGATACTTGGCAGTGCTTTCGCAAAGCTCCGGTTTTTCATCACAAATCCCCGGGTCGTCTGGATTCTGATCAAGACGATGAAAAAATACGCAAACCCGCTACAGATTCGTTATTTCAGTACAACTCCCTATTTGTTTGGTACTCATGCAGTCAAATACGCAGCCACACCATTGTTCACGCAGCCTGACAAGATCCCTGTTGCGCCTTCAGATGATTATCTGCGACTGGCCATCGCAAACCAGCTGAGCAACGGGGAAGCTGTTTTTGATTTTTCAGTACAACTGCAAACCGATGCGGAAGCGATGCCGATTGAAGATCCCAGGGTTGAGTGGTCGGAATCCATGTCGCCGTTTCTTAAAGTTGCCACCATCAGGATTATGCAACAGGACTGCGACAGCAACTGGCATGCGGTTTACGGAGAGAATCTATCCTTCGCCCCCTGGCATTCTTTACCGGAGCATCGTCCGTTGGGTGGCATTAACCGTGCACGTGAAGTGATCTACGAGGCAATCTCAAAGCTCCGGCATACAAACAATCGAGAGCCGAGGGTCGAGCCTGACGACTGGGAGGTGTAATTGATACAAAAAAGCGCGTTAATTGACCGAACGCATTTTAGAAGATAATCTGGATGTCTTTAAGCGAAGGGCCACCTTATTATGGCAGAGACCTCAACCGCATCTTCAAGCTCTACTGAGGCCCAAACAGCGCTTAACAAAGGTGACTTCGCAACAGCGACCGACTTGCTGGAAGCCGAGCTCAAAACATCACCCGGAACTGAAACTCATGCCCTGCTGGGGTTAGCCTACTTCCAGCAACAACAATACGCACTTTCAACAGAACAATACGCGGCCGCCCTGGAAGGTGACCCCGACAACGTTGATTACCAGGACATGTTTGATTTGGCAGGAGCCAACGCTAATGCCGATGTCCACGAATTTGTTCCGGAATTGCACTACTTTGACCGTGAGGAACTGCTCGCTCCTTCAGAGGTAAATACGCTACCAGAGCCACCGGAAAATTCGGCTCCACCCCTGGACCTCCACGGCGCAATACGGCTTGCACTTGGTAACGTGCTGGGTGTCATGGGCACAAAGTTTTTTAACGCAGCCACAAAAACTGTGGGCTGGTTTGGCTATCGCGACGCAGTCTGGACCAACTGGTACCACCGTCCCAAACTGTTGGGAATACTCACTCTCGCCCACATGCGGGATAAGCTCAACGAACACAACCTGGGAACCAGTTATCCGGGGGATGGCTCTCTCACCGGGTTTCAACAGCATCCTGTCCCTGAAGCGCCGGCCGGAACAACACACTTTCGCACCGCGGACGGCTCCTGGAACAACCTTGCCGATCCCAAAGAGGGGGCGGCGGGAACAAGATTCTTACGAAATGTCGAAATGGCAGACACAACGCCGGAATTCGGCGAAGAACTGCTTACACCTAATCCGCGCGAGATCAGCAGGAAGTTATTCGCTCGTAACGGACCCATGAAAGAAGTGCCCTTTTTAAACATGTTGGCAGCCTGCTGGATCCAGTTCATGAACAGCGACTGGATTAATCATGGTGAAATCCACTTCGATGATGTAATCGAAGTGCCGCTGGCCGAGGATGATCCCGCACGTAAACGTTACCGGCAGGAAAAGATGTTCATCGGCAAGACGCAGGTCGATCCCACGCGTGGTGAGGGGGAGCCAGCACAACAGTCCGCGATCAATGAAGTTACCCACTGGTGGGATGGTTCTCAAATTTATGGCAGTGACCAGGCTACTCAGGACCTGTTGAGAAGTTTTGTTGGCGGGAAACTTAAGATTGACGAAGACGGCAGATTGCCGCTTGATAGCAAAGGCATCGAAAAAACGGGCTTTACCCGCAATTGGTGGGTAGGCCAATCAATGCTGCACACGCTTTTTGCACGCGAACACAATGCTATTTGTGACCACCTTCAGGAGACCTATTCAAGCTGGAATGACAACCAGATATTTAATGTTGCACGCTTGATCAATGCAGCCGTCATGGCAAAGATCCATACAGTGGAATGGACGCCTGCCATTTTACCCAATCCGGCGCTTGATGCAGGGCTCAACGCCAATTGGTATGGGTTGCTTACCAATTTGCTGCGCAGAGGCAAAGGACGTAAAACGGTTGCTGATATCAATGTTCATAACCCTGAATTGGGCGGGGTTGTAGGCAATCCAATCAAGAAGCATGGTCAGGGCTTTGGTTTGACTGAAGAATTTGTCGAGATTTATCGCCTCCATTCACTGCTTCCCGAGACGCTGGCAGTGCGGCGGCGCGGTGCTCCAGACGACATTGAGCACATTCGATTTCCAACTACGCGTCAGGCCGGCTCGGCAAAAATAACCAGTAAATACTCAATGACAGATCTGCTGTTTTCTTTCGGAACACAACATCCGGGGCAACTGGTGCTCAACAACTATCCCAAATTCATGCAGGAGCTGAGTATTCCTGGCAACCCGTTTTTTGACATGGGTACCGTTGATATTGTCCGGGCTCGCGAGCGCGGTATTCCCCGCTATAACGAATTTCGTCGGCAACTTGGCTTGAACCCGATTCGCACTTTTCTGGATCTCACCGATGATGCTGAGGAGGTCAAGTTATTAAAGAGCGTCTATGGCTCGGATCGCGAAGCAGTGGAGAGGCTTGATTTACTGGTCGGAACCCTGGCGGAAGGGCATCGTCCAACCGCGTTCGGATTTGGGGAGACCATGTTCCAGGTCTTCATTCTCAACGCCACCCGACGTTTGCAGGCAGATCGTTTCTACACAGATTGCTACAACGAAGAGGTCTACACACCGGAAGGCCTGGACTGGGTCGACAATGCGAGCTTTAAGACGGTTTTGCTGCGCCATCATCCGGAATTGGCAGCGACAGGTCTTGCAAATATCAAGAACGCCTTCGAACCCTGGGATGATCCAGGACCGGAGGGCCGGCTTCGGCCAGAGCGACACCCCTTACGCGCATGTGATAAGGATATTAAAGGCGATCCATGGGCTGTTGAGTCCAGTCGGCATCACACGTGAGCAGGACTCAAATGGTCAAATGGTGGTGTCGAAAAGCGTTCTGGGACTTCTTCGGCTGGGTAAAAATGGCGGGCAACAAACCGCGTAATATTCCTATTCCGACAAAGCAGAAGGGTTTGATCGTACCATTGCCTCTGGAGGATGTAGTTAAGGGCATTCCAATCAGGGATATCCTGGTTTGTCCGACCGAACAAATCCCCAAAGATGAAAAGTCCGCTGCGCAAACCATAATCACCAAGCTGCAACTTTTCCTATACAAGGTATTCTCGCCTATGCAGGCTGGCTTGCCGCCCATTGATTCGAATCCGGACCAGGCACTAAAAAAAGCCTATACCTGGCTGCACAGAACCAAGTTTCCCGCACCCGGGCTACCAGCAGAATTTCTCGGCAGCCCTGATCTAGGCTCACTCGCAGTCAGAGGTCCTTTTGCCTGTTATCTGGAAAAACAAGAAGACGGGGTTTATAAGTGGGACCTTGAATCGCTTAGCATTTACGAGGTTCACGAGGGCCTCTATCCGCTGGGTGTTAAGGTGCTTTTCAAGGTTGATGAAGCGGGTCGCTCAGTCAGGGCATTCCAGATTGACAGTGTGCTCGGTACGACAACGCCGGCGGACCCGTCCTGGGAATTGTCGAAGAAAATTGCCTTGTGTGCGATCAACACGCACCTCTCATTAGTGCGTCACTTCAATTGGGTGCACCTTGCCGGTGGTGCACAATTTGCCATTGCAACACGTAATCGCCTTCCGTCGGACCATCCTCTGCTGCGCTTACTTTGGCCTTATATCTATGCGACTGCGCAGAGCCAGGACAACGTCACACCCGCCCAGATGCTAAAAGGGGGTGACTTCGAGAGCATTTTCTCTTTCACTTTCGAAGGTATGTGCAAGCTATTTGAAGATACCTACCGCGAGTTTCCCATAGTCGTGAACGATCCGGAAAAGGACGCCGAAGCTCGTCAGATTCGTGATGCAGGTTTTGATACACCGACGATGGATGACCTCGGACGCCTGTTCAATATCATGCATGAGCACGCCACTGACTACCTGCGGCTTTATTATCCGGAGACCGCGCCGGGATCAAGCACCGCTGAGGTCTTAGGAGATGAGCACATCCTTGCATGGCTTGATGAGTTAAACAGTTTGCTACCCAATGGCACCGGAGTTACTCAGGAAAACCTGACCTTCGAAAACCTCGCCCGATTGGTTGCACGCTTTATATACCTGGAGTCAGTGCAGCACGAAATTCTCGGCGGTTTTTTGTGGAACTACCAGTTATGGACCCACAAACAGCCTTCTCGCGTTTACAAGAATGGCCAGCGTGAGCCGCTTGATGTCTATCAGCGTTTGGTTAACGCGAACTACAATCTCAATGTAACGCGAAGGGAACTGATGTTCGATTTCTCCTATTTGGCTCTTGATGGAGATGAAGACGCAGCGTCAGTGTTGGCCCGGTTTCAGGAAGAATTGGAATGGCTCCAGTTGTCGATGACTAATGAGCCCTGGGCGATCTGGAAGCTTTATCCCAGGGCGCTCAAGGTCAATATAAATGCCTGACAATAATAACCATGGAAGAAGGAGATTCGTGCAATGCTGAAGCAGATCAGACGGTGGCTCGTGGTCCTTGCGATCGTGTCATTGGGTGTTTATATGTGGACCCATCGCTTTGGTATGCCGGAACACTTTGTGGATCCAACGGATGAGTTCAAGTACGGGTCAATTGGCGCCGATCACCCCATGGCAATGGCGCCGATTCCCTATTGGATCTGGAAGGCATTACCCGCGGTGGCACCGCCTTCGAAAATCATTCCGAAAATGTATGCGAAACCCTGGAATGGTAAAGAGGGTATGGCAGCGTTTGGTTTCGTGACCGAAGATCAGATGCCGAAAACATTGGCTACAGACGAAGGTGACAAGCACTTTGAGCGACCTATCGGTTTCTCCAGGCGCACTGTTTTTGGCATGGATTTTGTTGGCGTTAACTGTTCCTTATGTCACCTCACGACATTCCAGAGTGGGCCTGAAGAGAAGATACAAACGGTTCTTGCGGGAACGGGTAATGCGGTCAATATCGAGCAATATTTCCTCTACATGTTCGGGGTTATGGGAGATAAAGAGCTTTTTGATACGGACAAGGTTATGGACGCCGTTGATGCTGCACTCGCCGCGCAGGGTGAGAGTCTCGGCCTGGTGCAGAGGTTGCTCTACCGGTATGCGGTCATTCCCTTTGTTATTCCCAAAATGCTGTCAGACCGGAAGAAAGAGTATTTTGATTTCATTACACCGGAAGATGGACCCAATCGTCTAAACGTTTTTGGACCAGGTCGTGTGGATACCTGGGCCGTCTATAAAAGGTTGTACGTCGACCCTCCGCAAAGACAAAAAACCGATGGCATCGTAGACTTCCCCCCATTTTGGAATGGGAAAGCCCGGACCGGCATGCTGATGCACTGGGACGGCAACATTGCAGTGCCGGTAGAGCGCAATGTCGTTTCCGCCCTGGCTGTGATTGGACCGCGGGTGGAATACCTGGACTTCAAACGTGTACAACGCATTGCTGATTTCTCGGAAGAATTTATGCCTCCGCGCTATGCAGATCGAATACCGGAAAGTGTGCCGGGTATCAGACACGATTTACTCGAATCGGGAGAGCGTGTATTCCGTGACCATTGTGCCACCTGTCATGCCCAGGATGGTGGGCGTACCGGGACGGTCGAGCGTCTGGAGGACATAGGTACGGATGATCAGCGACACCTTGACTTCACTAAGGAATTGGCCGCCGGGCTCAATCAACTCGGAACGGATGAGTGGCAACTGCGGGACTTCGCGCCTCAACATGGATACGTTAACGGTTTGTTGGATGGAATCTGGTTGCGGGCACCCTATTTACACAATGGCTCGGTGCCCACGTTACGCGATTTGCTGAAGCATCCTGCAGATCGCCCGAAGGATTTCTGTAGAGGGAATACCGTATATGATTGGCAGAACGTTGGGTTCATCGCGGCAAAGGTTTCCACCAATAGCGAAAGCCCCTGCGGAAACTTCTTCCATTATAAAACGTCCGTGACGGGTAACAGCAATGCAGGACATCTGTACGGCACCGATCTGGAAGCCAGTGAAAAAGATGCACTTATCGAGTTTCTCAAGACTTTCTGATAACCGTGCACCGGGCGGGATTGGCAAGTTATTTAACAGACAATGAAGAAGCCCTTCAACGCATATAGCGGCAGTGAGCCCTGCATTTTTGTGTGCTATGGGCATGCCGACGCTGACGCCGTGTATTCCGAGCTTTCCTGGTTACACGGGGATGGTTTTCATATCTGGTACGACGAAGGTATTGAGCCCGGAGTGTCATGGCGGGACGAAGTTGCATCGTCGATCATGCAGAGCTCACTTTTCCTGATTTTCATCAGCCCGAATTCCGTATTGTCACCCGTGTGTTTGCAGGAGTTAAATCTCGCGCTAACCTATGAGCGAAAGATTCTTGCGGTGCATCTCGATGAAACCCCTCTGCCACCAGGGGTGGAGCTTAGCCTGAACGATAAGCAGGCGATCATCAAAGACGACCATTCTGAATCAGAATTCAGAAACAAGCTGTTCAAGGCGCTCAATAAATACGTTTACGATTGGAAACCGGATGAAGATACCCAGCCAGCTCCCGCGGCTGATGAGGATTCGTCGATTGCGATAATGCCTTTTTCTTACCGCGGTGGTTCCCAGGATGGGGAATACCTGAGTGAAGGGATTGCAGACGAACTGATTCACGGGCTGTCTCAATTCAATAGCTTGCGGGTAGTTTCCGGTTTTGCGTTCAGAAACCAGGACCTTGATATCCGAAACATCGGCCGGCGTTTTAAAGTTCAATCCGTATTGGATGGCCGTGTCCAGCAGTCCGGGGAACGGATCCGGATCAATGTTCGCCTGACTGATACCCGCGATGGCTCAATGCTCTGGTCAAACCGCTACGACCAGGAGATGAAAGATATTTTCGATATCCAGGACAATGTGGCGTCCTCGGTGTTGCAGGCGCTGAAAGTAAATCTCTTGGGGAGTAGCGAGCCCTCTCTTGAGATTGGCACCCAAAACATTGATGCCTATGACGCGTATCTGCTGGGAGCCCATGAGAAACGAAAAGACCAGCAAAGCTCTTATCATCAGGCAATCCAATATTTCACACGGGCCACGCAGATTGATCCGGGTTTTGGCCGGGCGTTTTACCAGTTGGGTATCTGTAACTGGGAAATGACCGTTTACCTGGGGCAGGATTCAAAAGTTATAGAAAATGCTGAGCGGGCGTTCGAAAAAGCAAAGAAGCTGCAGTACGTTCCGGAAGTTCCCTGGGTCCACGTGCACCGTAGGTTACACCCTGAGATTCGACCGACCCAGAGAGAGCTGGCGGCTGAGGCTCTTGAACTGATCAGAAACCGGGATACAAGCTGGCATGACTTCGAGTTCGTCCAGCTAGGGCGCTGTCTTGGCAGCGCTGGTTTTTACCAGGCCTCATTTGATTACCTGAGTAAATACACGGCTGATTCCAACGAGGTTTTCAGCAAGATGGAATCGGTTGAGAATGACACCCAGTCTCTGTTGCCGGTGCTCAATCGATACAGAGAGGCCATTGAATCACTGACCAGCCGGTTGGAAAACCGGCCCGATGACTTGTTGGCGCGACAAAGCCGGGCGATGCTGTTCAGTCGAACAAAACAATTCGATAAGGCCGGGAAAGACATTCAGCTTCTTTCGGGCGAGGACCATTTTGAGTTTGTGAGCTTCTACAATCTATATTGGCAAGATAGGCTGGAAGACGCCCAGACCCATTTCGAGAAGATTCTACAGGATGATCATCTGCCCCTTCGGTTCAGGTTTTGGGCTTGTTCGATGATGGGTCAGATTGAACAGGCAATTGAATTCATGGAACAAAGTGCCGGGCGTGGCGCACCCATCTTCAACATAAGAGTGATGCTCAACAACGCGGCCCCCAAAAACCGGGTAGTAGAAGTGGAGGCACACCCCCGATTTCATCGCCTTCTGGAGAGTTTCGATATCGATGCTGACTGGTGCTCTGAACTCCAGGGCATGGTCAACGATGTAACCGGGGTCACAGGCATACACGTGGATTCACAAGGCTGACAGCTGATATGGACATGTCTTCAATTGCGGTGATTGCCGCCGGGCTGCTTGCGCTGTCACTCATATCCGGGCGGCTGCAAGGGTCGATGCTCACTGCACCGATTCTGGTGATTGCTTTTGGTCTGATCATCGGCAGCGGCGGATTGGATGTTGCCAATGTCGATCCTGGTCATTCTGCCATCCACTTAATCGCTGAAGCCACGCTAATACTGGTTTTATTCACCGATGCGGCACGTATTGACCTGCGCCGGGTACGTCGCAACCATAATATTCCAGTACGCATGCTACTGATCGCGCTACCTTTATGCGTGCTGGCCGGAACCCTGGTTGCCGTACTACTGTTTCCCTCGGTCTCGATCTGGGAGGCTGCTTTACTGGCCGCGCTTCTGGCGCCGACGGACGCTGCGCTGGGCCAGTCCGTGGTCAGTGATAAAGCGGTACCGATTCGTATTCGACAGGCAATCAATATAGAAAGCGGCCTCAACGACGGCATCATCCTGCCCCTGGTCCTCTTGTTGGCAGTGTTTGCCGGTAGTCCGCAGGAGTCATCACAGGCAAGCGACTGGATTAGCTTTGGCATACTCCAGGTGACACTTGGGCCTTTAGCTGGAATCGTAATTGGTTACATTGGCGCAAGGCTGCTTGACACTGCCTCGGCTCATGGCTGGGCAACCACAGCGTTCCAGGGTATCGGGATCCTGTCCCTGGCGGCACTTACCTTTGTTCTGGCCGAGCTCATTGGCGGCAACGGGTTTATAGCGGCCTTTATAGGCGGCATGGTTTTTGGCAATACGATCCGCAACCCATGCACGTTTTTATTCGAGTTCATGGAAACGGAAGGACAGTTTCTGATGTTGATCACCTTCCTGGTATTTGGCGCAGTGCTGCTACCGGAAGGTATTGAGCATCTTCGTTGGAAGTACTTGTTGTACGCCGTCCTGAGTCTTACCGTCATTCGAATCATTCCAGTCGCTCTTTCGCTGGTCGGTGCCGGTCTGCGATTGCCCACAGTGATGTTTCTGGGTTGGTTTGGCCCACGGGGCCTGGCCTCAATACTCTTCGTGCTGCTGATTTTGGAAGAGTCCGAAGCGCCTCACAAAAATGAGTTGCTTTACGTCACGGTGATAACGGTGGCTCTGAGTGCGTTGCTGCATGGGATTAGTGCAGCGCCTTTTTCGAAGATGTATGGCAGGCTGGCTGCACGCATGGGCGAGTGTGAAGAATCCCGGCCCGTAAAGGCATTACCTTTGCGTGAGCACTCTGAAACAGACTGACAGGATAACGTATGCCAACACAACAATTTCCCACCCTTGACCCACAGATTATTGCGCCAACGAAGGCCGCTCTGCATGCTTATGCAGGCGTCCTTGGTGGCTGGTTGAAAGCTTGCCGTCCGGTGCGCAAACACTGGTGGCACGCCAGTCTTCGGCCCTCCCTGAATGGACTGACCACCGGTGTGGTGCACGCGGGCATCGATTTCGAGCTGGAGTTGAACTTAAGACTCAGCCAGTTACAGGGCCGAACCTCCGGGGGTGAACACTTGATCGAGCCCCTGCAAGGGCAGTCGCCCACAGAACTGGCCGATGCCATAAAGGATTTTCTTATGACTGCTGGTATTGATCGCAGCTGCATTCCCGAGCAGGCTTCAGTCACAGATGGATTCGATGGTTATTCAGCAGCACAGGCCGAAACCCTCGGTATCACGCTCAATTCGGTTGCCGCGGCGATGGGCGATTTCAGGGCGGGAATACGGGAAGAAAGCAGCCCGATCCAGCTATGGCCCCATCATTTCGACCTGTCCATGATTTGGCTTCCGGGCGACAAAATTGCCGGTCAGGATCCTGAGAACGAAGAATATTCTGATAAGCAAATGAACTTTGGCTTTACCTTTGGGGATGAAGGTATTCCGGAACCATATTTCTACGTGACCGCCTATCCGCTGCCTGATGCACTGCCTGCACTGGAATTGCCCGACGGAACCGAATGGCGGTCAGAGGGTTTCAGCGGCGCCGTGTTGCTCTACCGAAATCTGATCCACAGCGCCGATCCAAACGTCTACCTGTCACGCTTGTGGAATGACTTGTTGTCTGCAGGGCGTGAACATATGACATCCAGCCCCAACCGAGGAAATTGATAATGGCCGAACGTGAAATCAAACTGGATTGGCACCGGGTTGCTGATGTCGATGAACTACCTGAAGGTCGGGTAAAAACGGTCACAGCCGGCACTCACTCGATGGCGCTGACCCATATAGAGGGTCAATACACAGCAATGGAAAACCGCTGTCCACACCAGGGTGGCCCGCTGGGCGAGGGCTCTATTGAAATAGGGAGTGACGGTCAGTGTTGGTTGCGCTGTCCCTGGCACGGCTGGGACTTCGACCCGACAACCGGCCGGTCACCGGGTGGCCACGAGGACTCAGGACAAAAACTCTTCCCGCTGGAAGTTCGTGAAGACGGTATTTTCATTGGACTCGAGGCAGAGCCAGCTCACCAAACTACCATTACGGATGTGATGGCACAGACCATGACTAACTGGGGCGTGACCACTGTTTTTGGCATGGTGGGTCACTCCAACCTGGGGCTTGCCGATGCTTTGCGGCGACAGGAAAAAGACGGCCGGCTCAATTACTACGGTATCCGCCACGAAGGCGCGGCTGCCTTTGCCTGTTCCGGTTACGGAAAGCTTACCGGTAAACCGGCTGCCTGCCTGACGATAGCCGGTCCGGGTGCAACCAATTTGATGACCGGCCTTTGGGATGCCAAAGTTGATCGTGCACCGGTTATTGCCCTGACCGGGCAAGTCGATATACAGGTACTGGGCCCGGGAGCATTTCAGGAAATTGATCTCGCTGCCGCATTTGCCCCGGTCGCGCGATTCAGCCAAACGGTTCTGCACAGCTCAAAACACGCTGAATTAATGTCACTGGCGTGCAAGACGGCGTTGGTGGAACGGGACGTTGCCCACCTGATATTTCCGGACAATGTTCAAACACTGGCAGCGAAAGATTCAGCCGTCGCACTTAACTCGAAGGGCAGAATTGCGCTATCGCGCATTGCCCCGGACGCGGCTGTTCTGAGCGATGCCCTGGCACTGCTGCGTGAGTCGAAACGGCCGATCATCATCATCGGATACGGTGCCCGGGAAGCGATGGGTGAAGTCATTGCCCTCGCTGAACAGCTGAATGCCCCCGTCCTGACCACATTCAAAGCCAAGGGACAGATACCGGACAACCACCCACTGGCGGCAGGTGTTCTGGGTCGCTCGGGTACGCCGGTGGCCAGTTGGTTCATGAACGAATGCGACCTGATCCTGGCGCTGGGCTCGTCGTTCTCAAACCACACGGGTATTACACCCAAGCGGCCCATTATCCAGGTGGATTTCGACCGCATGACGCTGGGCAAGTTTCATGGTGTCACGCTTCCGGTGTGGGGTGAGATCGGACTGACGGCCAGCCAGATATCGGCCCAACTAGGCGCCTTCAGCGGAATGGTAGATCAGCGGCCTGAACTGGCCGAGCGCTGGAAGATCTGGCGTGAAGAAAAGCTCAGCCGCCTGCAAGACGACCAGGGCAAGGGCCTGAATTCCTCGGCCGTATTTGCCGCGCTCAGTGAGGTGGTGCCCCACGATGCCATTATTGCTGTCGATGTTGGCAATAATACGTACTCCTTCGGCCGATATTTTGAAAGCAAAGGGCAGCGGGTACTGATGTCGGGGTACCTGGGGTCCATTGGCTTTTCATTCTCGGCAGCGTTGGGCGCCTGGGCGGCCACCCAGGACCAGGATGAATACCGTGGATGTAAGGTGGTTTCGGTAAGCGGTGACGGTGGCTTCGGCCAGTACATGGGCGATTTCACAACCGCGGTGAAGTACAACATGGACATCACCCACGTATTACTCAACAACTCGCAATTGGGCAAGATTTCCAAGGAACAGCGGGCGGGCGAATGGCCGGTTTGGGAAACCAGCCTGCACAATCCGAGTTTTTCAGCCTACGCTAAATTATGTGGCGGCAAGGGAATCCGCGTAAGCAAAGCCGAGCAGATCGAATCAGCAATCAGGGAGGCGCTGGAACACCCGGGTCCGGCACTGGTTGAAATCATCACGGATGCAGACTTGATCTGATCGGTGTACTGATCCCATTCAAAACCCTTAGCCCGTGACTTGCACGCCTCGCCAGAAAGCCACCCTGTCGCGGATATTCTCGGCGGCCTCCAGGGGTTCAGCGTAATACCAGGCCGCATCCGTGTTCACCTGGCCGTTGACCTCGATGGAGTGGTAATTTGCTGTGCCCTTCCAGAAGCAATGTGATGTTTTATCACTGTCTAGCAGAAACTCTCGCTTCACCGATTCTGCAGGAAAATAGTGGTTACCCTCTACCACGACGGTGTCGTCTGATTCGGCAATAACCTGGTTGTTCCAAATGGCTTTCAATGTTGTCATCCTTATCGGTTTATCAACGATCACACTCAAAGTCGTCCGGACCTAGCGGGCGGCAGAAGTCGTCCCAGCCGTAAACGCGGAAGTAGTCCTCCAGACCTAC
>RCNC010001491.1_pt1 | contig 15730 bp, 13 predicted proteins | sample 2041301 | NCBI WGS metagenome assembly RCNC01 (sample SAMN09708231, study PRJNA481090) | Marine sediment metagenome, whole genome shotgun sequencing project. | biome: marine sediment; feature: ocean; material: sediment; isolation source: Sewage treatment plant 13A marine sediment (STP13A) ... | reverse complement strand
CGAGGCGAAAAACCTCGCCGCGAAGAATGCAAGCCGGGAACTCCGACTCGAGGCGGACCGATTCCGGGAGTTCGCAAAGCTGCTGCCCGTAATCCTTTTCAACATGGATACAGCCGGCACGATCACGTTTGTCAATCGAGAATCCCTCGAGTTTACGGGATACTCGCGGGAAGACCTTGCGACAGGGTTCGAGGCGGCCGACTTGCTGGTCCCGGCCGATAGCGAAAGGGCCGGACAGAATATCGGCACGCTGCTTGGGGGCGAAGAGATCGGCACGTCGGAGTACACGGCACAGCGAAAAGACGGGAGCACCTTTCCGGTCTTGGTACGAACCACACCTGTCTTCACCGATGGCAAGGTCGTTGGCCTGAGGGGGTTCCTCCTTGACCTCACGGAGCAGAAGCGAACGGAGGAAGAGCTGCGAGAGAGCGAGGAGAAGTACCGTCAGCTCTTCCTCACCGTCTCGGATGCGCTCTTGGTTCTCTACACGGATACGGGCGAGTTCGTCGAAGTGAATGACGCCGCCCTGGGCATGTATGAGTACAGCAAGGAGGAATTCCTGAAACTGAAGATCACGGATATATCCGCCGAACCGGGACTCACCTGGAAGGCATTTCAGGAGCATGCTGCAAGGGGTCGCGGGAAGGTCCCTCTTCGCTATCACAGGAAGAAGGACGGAACCTCGTTTCCGGTCAATATTTCTGCGAGCACCTTCATGCTCCGAGGTCGCCAGGTCCTTTGTGGGGCCGTCCGGGACATCAGCGACCGAGTGAGAATCGAGGAGGAACTCAGGAAACACCGGGATACACTCGAGAATCTGGTGGCAGAACGGACCACCGAACTGGAAGATGCCAACAGAAGACTCAGGCAGGAAATCCGGTTTCGGACGCGAGTCGAGCAGGCACTTCGAGAGGGTGAAGAGCGGTTCCGTACCGTCTTCGAAGGCTCTCTGGATGCGATCATTCTCGCCGACCCCGAGACAGGAGAAATCCTTGACGCAAACCCGACCGCATCCCAGCTCGTCTCGATGCCGTACGAGGAAATGGTCGGCCTTCCCTATATGAAGTTCGTGGCACCCGGATGCGAGGATTATGTCGAAGAGTTGTTCAAAGACATCGCCCGAGACGAGGCGCCGGGGGAACCAAGAGAAATCCCGATACAGCGTGCCGACGGAAGCCGAATCCTCTTCGAGGGCCTCGGTCAGATCATTCAGATCGACGGAAGACCGGTTGCTCTTATCGTTCTCCGCGACATCACCGCGCGAAAAGAAGTCGAAAACGCCCTGCGCGAGAGCGAAGCAAGGTATCGGCGTTTGTTTGACGAATCCCCGGTCGCCTTGTGGGAGGTGGATGCCTCTTCTCTTAAGACCTACGTCGACGAGTTGCGCGACAGGGGAATCAAGGATTTAGCCGCCTATTTCGATGATCACCCCGAGGAGGCTCTACGAACGTTCATGAAAGTGAGGGTCACCGACACGAACAAGGCGAATGTGGAACTCTTCGAAGCGGACAGCAAGGAGGACTTCCTGAACGGGGTCCCCAGGATTGTCACGGCAGGGAGCTATCGTTTGAGCGGAAAGGAACTTGGGGCCGTTACAGAGGGGAAAACAGCATCCGAGCTACAAGACGTGACCGTCCGGACCTTCGAGGGGGAAAAGAAACGCATCTTCTACAGGTGGTCCGTGGCCCCGGGCTATGAGCGTACCTTCGAGAAGGTGCTGGTGTCGGTCATGGATGTCACCGAACGTGAGCGAATGGAACAGGAACGCCAGAAGATACAGAAGCTGGAATCCCTCGGTATCCTTGCGGGCGGCATCGCCCATGATTTCAACAACATCCTGACAGCGATCTCGACCAATCTCTCCATGGCAAGGCTGTACGGGGACCTTCGGGATGACATCTCCGAGATGCTGGCGGATGCAGAAGAGGCCTCGGTGCGGGCGCAAAACCTGACCCAGCAGTTGCTCGCCTTTGCCAAGGGCGGAACACCCATCAAGAAGCCGGCCTCGATCTCGAGGCTGATCAAGACGACGACGGCCTTCTCGCTCAGCGGTTCGAACGTGAGGTGCGAATTCTCGCCCCCCGATGACCTCTGGCTCGCCGAAGTGGACGAAGGCCAGATCGGCCAGGTCATCCAGAACCTGATCATCAACGCAGACCAGGCCATGCCACGGGGAGGAACGATCAAGATCCGTGCCGAAAACGTGGTCATCGGAGACAAGGATTCCCTGCCACTGAAAAACGGGTTGTACCTGCGGATATCCGTGACCGATAAAGGGATCGGCGTATCGAGGAAGGACATGCCGAGCATCTTCGACCCCTTTTTCACGACCAAACAGAAAGGCAGCGGGCTCGGCCTGGCGACTGCCTTCTCCGTCGTCAACAACCATGCAGGGCACATCGAGGTGGAATCCATGGTCGAGGAAGGAACCACCTTCACCGTGTATCTGCCTGCCCTGGGCAGGACTTCCGACGAAACGGGACGAGAAAGGAAGAGGCTGATCAAGGGGGAAGGCCGGATCCTCCTGGTGGACGATGAGGAGATCATCTGGAGGGCCGCCGGAGAGGCGTTGACCCGGATGGGGTACGAAGTCCAATTCGCCGAAGACGGCGCCTCAGGGATCGAACTCTACCAGGAAGCCCTGAACGCAAAACGACCCTTTCACGCGGTCATCATGGATCTGACCATCCCGGGCGGCATGGGGGGCAAGGAGGCCGTTGGTGAAATCCTTCGGATCGACCCGGCCGCGAAAATCATCGCTTCGAGCGGATACTCGAACGATCCGGTCATGTCCGACTTCCGGCAGTACGGCTTCTGCGGGATCATCACGAAGCCGTACCGGATCGAAGAACTCGGGGAACTCCTGTCGCGGGTCACACAGGGAGTCGAGGAATAGTCGATCAACAGGAATTCGTTGCTGTCCGCTGACCGACCCGTGTAATAGATGCTCTTGGGCCCTTTGTGTTGACATCGAGTTGCCTGTGCAGGAATACTGATCTGGCCTCGGCTTGGGATCCTCGTCATCTGCAGGGCCTGCACACCGGGCCCGCTTCAACTGGGGGAGAATGCGATGCTCGACCAGCCTTCCTTGAACGTTGTCGATGTCATTTCCACACACGCCAAATTCCGCCGCACCCGCACCGCCTTCGTGTGCGGAGAACGGCGTGTAACATGGGAGGCATTCGACAAGCGCGTCAGCAAGGTCGCCAACGCTCTCCTCGATGGAGGCCTGAACAAGGGGGACAAGGTGGCCCTCCTTACCCTCAGCAACATCGAGGCCCTGGAGATCCTGTTCGGCACCCTGCGCGCGGGGGGCGTGATCGTCCCCATTTCGGCCCTGCTGCAGCCGGAGATGATCGCAACCCTGATCGAGGACTCGGGCTCGAAATTCCTTTTCGTTGCCTCACCGCTCCAAGCCCTGGCAACACCGATTCTCGGCTCCCTCGGTTCCATCCCGGAGAAACACCGAATCGCGATCCACTTCGAGGACGAGGCGTACCAACCCTATGAGACGTTCATCGCTGCCGCGCCGGAAACCGCGCCGGCGGTCAACCTGCAGAACGAGGACGAGTGCAACATCATCTACTCCTCGGGCACGACCGGCCTGCCCAAGGGCATCGTCATCACCCACCAGGCTCGCTCCCTGGTCGCTCTGGCGACGGCTGTGGAGTACCGGGTCGATTCCGCGTCGACCATCCTGATCACCACCCCCCCCTTCACGAACGCAACGTGGGTGATCCTGTTGCCTTCGGTGTTGGCGGGCGCGATCACCGTGCTCATGCCTTCCTTCTCACCACAAGGCTTTCTCGAAACGGTCCAGAAGGAACGGGCCACTCACACGCTGATGGTTCCGACCCAATACCACGTCATCCTCGAACTGCCCGACTTCGAGAAGTACGACCTCACGAGTCTCCGGATCATGATTTCGGTGGGCGCCATGCTTCCCCTGCCCCTCAAGAGACGAATCCTCGAGAAGATGGGGCCCGGCCTCCTGGAGTTGTACGGCCTGACAGAAGGGGTCGGCACGGCCTTGAAACCCGAGGACATGCAGGAGAAAACGGGGTCCGTCGGCACGCCCCTCGCGAGTACGGATATACGCATCATCGACGAGGAAGGGAACGAGTTGCCCGGGGGAGAGGTTGGGGAGATCATCGGCTACAGCCCGGTTATGATGAAAGGGTACCTCAATCGACCCGAAGCCACCGCAGAAATCATCTGGCGGGACGAACGCGGCCGCACATACATCCGGACCGGGGACATGGGCCGGATCGACGAGGACGGGTTCCTGTACATCATGGACCGAAAACGCGACATGATCGTATCGGGCGGACTGAACGTCTTTGCCAGCGACATCGAAGAAGTGTTTCTCCAACACCCGGAAGTCCTGGACGTGGCGGTGATCGCCGTTCCGCACGAAAAGTGGGGCGAAACGCCCCTGGCCCTCGTCAGGCCTCGTACCGGAGCGGCGGCCACGGAAGACGACTTAAAGGCGTGGGCCAACGGCCGTCTGGCAAAACACCAGCGAGTCGACGCCGTGGAACTGCGAGGCGAGGACTTCCCACGCAACGCCCTCGGCAAGGTCCTCAAGCGGCAACTGCGCCTGCCTTATTGGCCCGAGCTTACCTAGACAGAAACACGACGAAGGAGAAAGAACATGATCGAGAACCTGAGCAAAGAGCAGATCAAGGCCATGTTCGACGCCCTGCCGTTCCAGATGGTCTTCATCGATGGGAACGACAAGATCCAGTGGTGGAACGAATCCAAGGCCCGGCTCATGGAAGCCCCTACGGACCGTCTCGGAAAGGACGTACGGGACTGCCACAAGCCGGAGAGCCTTCCCAGACTGGAGAAGATGCTCTCCGATTTCAAGACCGGCAAGGCGGACGAGGCCGAGTTCTGGGTCAGCGTGGAGGAAATCGGGCTCAAGGCCCTGAACAGATTCTTTGCCATACGGGACCCGGAAGGCAACTACCTGGGGACAATGGAGTACCTCTTGAACTTCGGCTACATCGAGCAAATCGCTGAAGAAAAGAAGGGTGCGCACGTGTTCAAATCCAGCCCGGAGAACTATACCAAGCCATCGAGTTAACCGTCCCGATGAAAGATGAAGTACAACATCGTACTCATGCGTCCGCCCTCTGGGAATGACAATCTGGGGATGGGTCGTGACAAATTTGGGAAGATTCATTCGAGAATGACCCATCACGTCAGTCCGGACTTTTTCCAATGATCTCCGTCTCTTAACAACCTTTTCCTGCCTTTCCTCCGCCTTGGCACAACTCTTGTAGCTTCCACAGCAACTGCCATTGAAAATCGTGACGGCAGAAGAAACAGAAGCCCAGTACCAGGAGGCGGCATCACATGAATGCTGTAGACATCCTTGCAGTTTGTCTCTTATGGGCTCTCTTCAGCGCCGAAATCACGATTCTCTATAGTTCCCGGCTCTGGAATGGCTTAGCTTTTCGTTCGTCAAGAAACACTTAACCATCACATTTCTAATCAACAACCAAACAAGGAGGGGTAACAATGAAGACCCAACTCATCTGTGCAGCGCTGTTGATCATCGGCGTGGGGGCCGTAGGCTGCGGCGCTGTTCCCGAACCGCCCCTGGCATGTACCGAAGAGGTAATCCAGTGGGGGGAGCATGGGGGATTCAGTTTCCAGTACTGTGAAGCCCTGGGGATGGAATGCAACGAGGCCGTAACCCTTGCGGACGAATGCCCGGCCTTTGTCGACGAGCTCGAGGGATACATCCGGGACGTTCTCGTCCCCATGATCGGCGACAGCTTGCCGTTCATTCCCTCGTTCATCGATATCGACGAACTCGTGGCCATGTTGTTCGATCGGTATGTCGGCGTCTGTGGAGAAGTTGAGTTCCTCGAAGAAGTCGGAACATGCCAGCCCCGTGGCAACGAAGGGGATGTATGTGCAGAGGACGCGGACTGCCTTGGGGATCTCGCGTGTTCGGAAGGACTCTGCGCGGTGCCTGAAACACCTGAATGCCTGGAAAATGCGGATTGCTCCGACGAACTCGTGTGCGAGGAAGGGGTGTGCGTCGTCGATCCCCCTCCCGCTGATTGATTCTTTTCGAGGGGGTACGAACAAATCATCTCATCGATGAAAACAAGGGCGACATCTATCATGGATGTGGCCCTTGTTCTTTTTCAAAGTCGCCCTGCGAAAACCTCGTACTCGCCCCACACGTCTGCCATGCCCCTCCTTTCGGTTGCTTCACCCTCGTCCAAGACTGACACTCGAATTCACTTCATCGGGGACAACTTGAAACATCATCCTACGAGCATCTCATAGAGCCGCAAGGCACTGTCTGCGGCCAACTCGCCTCCGATGCCGTGCATTCCCGTGTCGGCGCTGCAGTGGTACAGGTTCTCGATCTCCGGGTCCGCGATGGGCGGCCGGTTCTCTCCCACCTGCCCGAGCTTCTGGGCAATACCGATTACACAGCCGTCTTGCCCGAAGAGGTTGTCGATATCTGCGGGGGAAGTGTAGGTGGCCCAGAGAACGTGCTTGCCGATCCCCGGGAAGACACGCTCGAGACCCTTCAGGTACGCCTGCGTCCACTTTCCCCGATCCTTTGGCGAAGATTGGCCGGGGCTGCCGGCGCCGGTGCCCGCGATGACCAGTTGTCTACCTTCGGGGCACGCGGTCGGATCCACGGTTGAGACGACGGGCACCATCATGTATTCCATTTCATCCGGGACCCTGCCCGAGGCCACCTCTTCCTCCCGGGCCGCGAGGTCATCCGTACCGATGTACAAGACCAGGCCGCTGCTTTCGATGATCGGCTCATCCAGGGCGATCTTCACGGCGCCACAACAGAAGGAGTACTCGTAACCGTCCACTCTTTCCAGGATCTCACGACGATAGTGCTCACGGCCTACGAGGGCGTCGACCGTCGGCTTGAGACCGGCGTTGGAGATCACGATGTCGCTCGCCCGGAAGGCCCCGCTCTTCAACTCCACCCCCTTGGCGACCCGGTCCTCCACAACGATACGTCGAATCGGCGTGGTCCCGTGCAACCGGCCGCCGTGCTCCTCCATGATGCGCACGTAGGCCTGCGGGATGGCACCGGTTCCGCCGATGGGGTAGCCCGTGGACCGGTTGACCACCATCTCCTTGTTGCACCGTGCCCACTCGCCCACCGGTGTCTCGCTGTCACGGGTGACGAAGTAGAGGCCCGAGAGAAAGCCGAAGATCACCCGGGCACGATCATCCTGGATGTGCTTCTCGATCTGCTCGAGCATGCTGATCTTGTCGTATTCGTCGTACTGATCCTCAGGGATGGAGAGCGTCTCGGCGTAGAATTGCATAATCCGCCCGATCTCGTCCTCTGTGAAACCGATCCGGTCGATCTGTTCCGGAAAGAGGAGTTCCGTCCCTTTGTAGTTGAACACATAACTGCCTCTTCCCAGGTGATGCCACCGGATCGCATCGGGCCGACCCACGATCTTCAGGATCTCGCCCATGGTCCCGTTCTCGCAGTTGGCAATCATGTGGCAGCCCACGTCCAGACGGAAGCCCTCCTTCACGTAAGAGGCAAACCTGCCCCCGATGATCCTGTTCTTTTCATAGAGATCCACTTCAAACGCACCTGAATGGGCCAGGAGGGTGGCAATCCCACTTCCGGCCACGCCACTGCCGATGACGGCCACCTTTCTCTTGCGCATAGGCTCACCCCCGTTCACCAAGTTCTTCCGGTGCACACAATGGGTCCCTTTCCGAGAATCCCCGCCCTTTCTTCTGGGGGGCAACCTCTCCTCACCCGTCTTCGGTCGGAAGCTGCGCAGCCCACCAGGCCTTCATGCCGCCCTTGAGCTGGCATACATCGGAAAAGCCATGGAACTTCAGCAGGCGCACTGCCGGAATGCTTCGATGGGCCGACAGGCAAATGGCGACCACGGGCCGCTCCGGGTCGAGACCGAGGTCGGCGAGCTGCTTCTTCAGGGAGAGGATCGTTGCGTGTCTGGCGTTCGGGATGCGGCTTTGCCGCCACTCCCGCCGGGTACGCACATCCAGGATCTGGGGCGCCGTTGCTCCATCACAGCGAGCTGCCAGTCCCTCGGCCTCGATTTCAGGCACCCTTCCGAAGGGGAGCCACCAGAAGACCTTCTCTATGATACCCATGGTCATTCTTCTTCCAGGATCCTGAGCACCTTCTCTGAGGATCGTTTTCACCCTCTTCTCTAATCTTCTCACAAGTCTTCCAGGCCGAGGTCCGCCAGCTTTTCCTTGGCAGGAACCCCCCTGGCGATGTCCCAGCCTCTCTCGTCATAGTAGTCATCCAGGAGCTTGAAGACATCCTCCCTTGTCAACTCCCGGATCCGATAGTAATCCGTGAGGGCCTCTCGCCGGTCCGGCGTTTCCATCGGTGTGAGCCACACCTCCGGAAAGGCCTCGTCGTCCGCCCGCCCAAAACCCTCTCGCACGTTCAGCATCTTGTAAAGGTTGTACACCCTCTCCGCGCTCTTCCTCAGATCTTCCGAATCGACCTCGATGCCCGTTGCAGCGGAATACAGCTCCGCGAAGTCCCCGATCGTCACCGAGCCCATGATCGCCTGCTCGGTGCAGGTGCCCAGGCAACTCTGGAGGCTGTAGAAGTCCTCCACGTATCGGGTGAGCCTTCCGTTGTTGAAGGCCCCGTAGTACGGGGTGGGCTGAAAGATCCTGGAGACGGCCTCTTCCGGGGTCCCCCAGGAGGCAGCGTCCCCCTTGAGGGTCTCGAGGGGTTGAAAGGGGATCGCGGACAGAGAGTGTCCCTGCGGGCTGTGTCCGCCCCGTGGGTTCGTCACTCCCATGGTGAAGCGCATCGGATCCAGCTTGGCCGCCCTGGCCGGATAGATGCAGTCCGTCCCCTTGGCAATGCCGAATCCCTGGACGTAGTCGGTCCGGGCGTCGCGGCCGACGTGTTTCGAGGTCGCAAACCAGCCGTCGGCCATGGCATCCCCCAACGAGCCCTCCCGAGCGATGATCCGTTCTGTAAGCCGGATGTAAGCATTGATGTCCCGTCCCAGGGACACACCCCCAGCAAGCTCGTCGTCGATTGCTCCGTCCGCATGAAGCCGTGTGACCCAGTCGAGGAGGGACCCCATGGTCGCAAAGCACATGCCGGCCCTGTTCGCCATATCGAGCAACTTGATGGTCTCTCTCTGGTCCGTCAGGCCCAGGTGCTGCCCCTTGACCGCAGGCCACAGGTAGTGTCCGCTCTCGGTCTCGAGGCCTTCGAATTCACCATCTTTTATCCGATAGGCAGTATGGCAACTGCTGCAACACGCAGAGCATGCTTTGACATCCTTCTTCACTTCGTACCATTTCTTGATGCCGTAGTGTTCGTTCCAGTCATACACGCTCCAGAGGCCGGGGTTCATGTTGACCGAAACGAGGCCCGACCACAATGCGTGCACGCCCAGATCAGCCATGGCCGCTGAGAAGGCAGAATTCAAAGGAAACAGTTGCCGAACCTTATTCAAAAACCGCTTTCGGTCCGCAATTCTGACCCCTCTCGTGCCCCGGGCAACGATGGCCTTCAGGTTCTTCGAGCCCATGACGGCCCCAAATCCACTTCGGCCCAGGGTTCGCCGCTTGTCCGCCATCGCCATGGCGAACCGGACTCGGTTCTCGCCGGCCTGGCCGATGGCGATCACCCCGGAGTCCGGGTACTTCCCCTGCAGCCTCTCGCTTGCCTCGTACACGTCGGTCTTTCCCCAGAGACCGCCCGCATCGCAGATCTCCACGTCATCATCGATGATCTTGAGATAGACGGGTGACTTGGCCCGCCCCGTGATGACCAGATGGTCGTACCCGGCGCACTTCATCATCGGGCCGAACCGGGAGGTGCCGGCTATCGCCGACGCTACATAGTGACGGCCGTCCTCGGTTGCGGGCAGGGCGAACTTCGTCGTACCTGCAATTTTGTTCCCCGTGTGGGCGAGCGTACCCACGAGGGGCCCGGCCCCGAGCACGAGGGGATTCTCTGGAGAGAGGGGATCGGTCCCCGGTTCGAGCAGATCCCAAATGAGCCGGTAGTTGATCCCCCAGCCCCCGAGGAACTTCGCCGCGAGGGCCGGATCGAGGGGCTCTTTCCGGATCTCGCCCCGTGTAAGGTCTACATGCAGAATGCCGCCCGCATATCCGAAATACTCCATCGCTTCCTGGCCTCCTTCCGTTCTGGAAAACCGGGTTACTGTCGCGTCAGGGCACCATAGGCACAATAGTTCGTACAGAGGCTGCACGTTTCAACGCATTCATCCCTGAAGCTGATCTCGCCGGGCCGGATCACGATCCTCGCCAGCAGCGGGTTGAAGGCACCCGTGTAGATGAGCGAACAGATCAGCTGGCAGCTGTAGCACTCGGCGCACGCACTCGGGTCCGCCTTCACATTGGTCTTATTCATTTCCTTCCGTCTCCTCTCTCTATTCCAGGGCCTGTGCAGAGATATCCGTGCCCCCTTTCGGATCCCGTCGCGAGTTCGAGAACGCAGGATATTCTACTCAAGGGGCCTTCAAAAGGGAACAGAATTCTTCAGAGACCAGAGGAGGGAGTTACTCCAATACGCTGGTGTTCGACCGGGTAAAGGCTTTGTCTGGTGGGCAAGGGGAGTGGGTAATAACGAACAAATCGGTGGAAATCCGCGAAGGGGTGCGATGCTTCTCAGCTGCTCTCTTCATTTACGACGAAACGTTCAGGCTAGTTCCTGGATACGGATGACTTGGAACGCCGCACGAGCCTGCGCGCGATCGATTTCTTGAGATGCTTTTCTCCGTGTTCCATCGCGTATGCGATGTCGCACTCGGCACAGATCACGTACACTTGCCCCTTGTAGAAATGGGGCGCAGTGGGTCCCTGCCGTTTGCACAGGATGCAGCCGTCCAACCACGCCTTCTTGATCTTCTCGCGTGCCTTGACCCGAGGGATCTTCAGTTTTGAGGAAACAGTATCGGCCTGATCGTCCAGCCTCCGCTGAAGATACTTCACTTCTTCTTGCACTCGGTTTACCATCATAGCGTCGTCTCTTGCCTGCTCGTTCTGGGTTCGAATTACTGACTTCTCCTCGAAGGGACCTGTCCCTTTGACTACCCTGCCAACTCTCCGTCAAATAAGACCGGAACGAAATGGTTTGGGTTCACGAAGTGACTGCAGACTCGGTGAAACCAGGAGCTTCTCACCTTTGGGCGGGGGTCACACGTGCGAAACCCATTTTACCCGTAGATGCCCATTCTTGTCCATAGGGTTCAGGGTCTGAGACGGCTCGGGAAGGACTATCACTTTAATCTTGTATACATTATATAATTTATTCAATAAGTTATAGTTATTTACGAGAATCTACTTCATGTCTCTTCCCTGCACCTCCTCACTCTCCTGCAACGTAGACTCTCGGCTCGTCCGTCGAAGGAACGATCTCCCCTATTTCCGCACGGGTTTCCACGCCACGACTTTCGAGCCCCTTTTGCAGCGCCTCTGCACGCTCTCTTGGCACGGCAATCAGGAGCCCGCCCGAAGTCTGTGCGTCTGCCAGGACCAACCGATCGACCTCCTCCACTTCCTCTTTCCAGTCCAAGTGCTTCCCAAAAAACTCCAAGTTTTTTCGGGTACCGCCCGGATAGATCCCATCCCGGACGCGGGAGCGGACGCTCCCCAGGACCGGCACACGAGAGACGCGGATTCGCGCGGAAACGCCCGAGCCCTGGACCATCTCGATGAGATGCCCGAGGAGTCCGAACCCTGTTACATCGGTACACGCGGAGGCGCCCACTTCGACCATGGCCTCGCATGCGTCCCGGTTGAGCCGGGTCATCACCTCCACGACTTCCCTGATCTCTCTTTCCGTGGCTCGGCCCTTCTTGATGGCATGGGCCAGGACGCCGCTGCCCAGCGGCTTGGTCAGGATGAGCACATCTCCCGGTCGCGCGGAACTGTTCCGAAGGATCCGGTCCGGGTGTACCACGCCCGTGACACACAACCCGTACTTCGGTTCGTTGTCCTCGAGGGAGTGTCCCCCCACGACCTCGATCCCGGCCTCTCTCGCCTTGTCGATCCCGCCCCTGAGAATCTCACCCATATCTGACAGGGGCAGCTTGTCCACGGGAAAGCCGATGACGGAAAGGGCCATGATGGGTCGCGCACCCATGGCATAGATGTCGGAAAGCGAATTGGCCGCGGCTACCTGGCCGAAGGTGTACGGGTCATCCACCACCGGGGTGAAGACATCCACGGACTGGACGAGCGCTGTTTCGTCATTCAGACGGTACACGGCCGCATCGTCTCGGGTACTTGTCCCGACGATCACGTTCGGGTCTTCGATCGGAGGCAATCCGCAAAGAACGTCGCCCAGGGCCCCTGGGCTCACCTTGCAGGCTCAGCCCCCTTTGTGGCTCAGCGACGTAAGCGGAATCCGTTTAGCGTCCGACATCTTCCTGTTCCTCTGCTTTTCTCTTTGCTTCTATTCGTCCTCGTCGTCGTCCTCGGTTCTTCACCTGCACTATCTGCACGCGAGGGGCTGCCCAATCCGATTCTTGAACCACGACCTCACCGAGCCTCGGCCCCTTGTTTCAACACGGCAACATCGTTGTTGAAGGCCTTCAGGTCGCCGCTGCCGTCCACGAACCCGCAATAGAAGATCACGGGTCCCGAGCCCGGCTCGGGCGCTGTCCAGAACCATTCCCAATCCAGATCGAAGTTTAAGAAACCGCTCATCATCGTGGTCCCGTCCGGCGAAAGAACAACAGGATCGAACAGCTCCTGGATCGGATTGGTTGGAAACCCCACATCAAACATGCCGGCAGTCCGCCCCGGTGCGTCGAGCACCTCCACGCAGAAATTGTTCGTGCTGAAGATCTTGAATGCCGGTTTCTTCAACTCCTCGAGCAGGGACAGCCTGACCGTGTACTCCCTTCCGGGCTCGTACCCGACCTCAAATATGTTGTCCGGCTCGGTCCACAGCCTCACCCGGATCTCTCCTGGGTCACCCACGTGACAGATTCGGCAATTGTAGTTCTTGTAACGCGGCGAACCTGTGAAGTACCGACCCCCCCCCTCTCCCGTGTTCGAAGGCCCCTGGAAGAAGAAGTAGAACTGAAACGCCATGGCTGTGGTCACCGGGAAGACGACAAGAACGGTCGCCAGCAAGACGCCCTGCCAGGCCCTCACCGTCCCCCACCTTCGTTCGTCCGTTCGGTGCCCGGCCTCGATGACCGACCGACTTCTTTCCCGTTCTCGTTTCATTCCACCGCCTCGGGCAGACGCGCCCCATGAGCCCATCTGAGCAGGGTCTGGTAATCCGGGTCCTCTCTATTCAAGAATACGTCGGGGCCCTCGAACAGGGTTGCCCCGGCGTGTCGCGTGCCGGGCTGGAGAGGCTTGGAGAAAAGGAGGCTGTCCTGCGGGTCGTCAAACCCGTAGAGCATCCCGGCGGTCTGCTCGAAATTCCTGTGCAACTCCTCGGGGGTCAAGGGGGCAGGAGCCGCGAATATGGGGTCAGGGTCCGGATTCTCTCTTAGCCGCACCTCCTGATAGATCTGCAGGAACCTCTCCCGACTTCCGTGACAGGCAAAGAACGCACACCGATTCTCGAGGATCGGCTGGACGTATCTGACGAAATAGGCATAGTCCACATCCGGAAGGCTCGCCGAATCCGATCCGGTGTGCTCCCCACAGGCGCAGGTAAAAAGTCCCACGACGAGCGGGACACAAACCAGCCCTCGCAACCGCCTTGCCCCTGCCTCAGGAATGAGCCGGGGCTCCTTCGAGCGGACCCGCCGGTGCAAAAGATGTCGATCTCGGTTTCCAACGTGTCTCAAGGCTTGCTCGCCTCCTCGGCCGTCTGCTCGGGCAGGGCCTTTCCCGCGTCCGCCCCGGTCAATATTGTGTCGATATCCTTGATGTACTTCTCTATGTAGTCCTTCTTGAATCCCACGTAAACCTTTTCCACCTTTCCGGTCGGTCCGATCAGAAAAGAAGCCGGTATGCCCACAGGGGCAAACGCGTTGATCACCTTCTGTTCGTCGTCATAGAGCACATTGAGGTCCAAACCGGACTTTTTGAAAAACTTGACCCCTGCCTTCCTCGATCGGTCCGCGTTCACGGCCAGAAGAACGAATGGCCGTCCCTTGTACTTGTCCCGTATCGCGATCAGTTCCGGAAGTTCGATCTTGCACTCGGGGCACCAGGAAGCCCAAAAATTCAGGAACACCACCTTTCCCTTCGCATCCGTGGGGTACTCGAACGTGCCCCCACTGCCCTGCTCCAGCGAGAAGGCCTCCACCGCGTCCCCCTCGCCCAACCCTGCATCCACAGGGGTTGCAAATGCCAGCGTCGCAAGGACAAGTGCCCACCCAATACCGCCTGATCCTGGAAGAACCCGGTTTTGTCGTATCATGCCCTGGTCTCCTTCAGTAGTACAGGTACACGCCCGTCCCGATGAGAAGGCCTTCCTTGTTCTCGAGCAGGGCGTAGTCATCGTAGTTGATGTAGAAGTATTCCACCTTGGCGTCAAAGGAAGCCTCTTCGAACACCCAGAACGCTTTGGTCCGGTACTCGACCTTGGGTCCGAGCAAGTTGGATTGGAGCGTCCCCAGTTCACGATCCCGGGACATGTACTCCTGCAGGGAATCGTACGATTCACGGTAGAAGTCCGCGCCGTTCTGGTTGTGAAACCGGTAACGGAACCTCAGGGTAACCGGCGGGGTGACCTCCCAGTAAGCCTGCAACAGAACCGTCTGCGCCGTCAGGCCCCAGGTATCGAAGTAGAGCCGCAAGGATTGCTCCAGATACCAACGTTCTGCGACGTTTTCCTTAAGCCTCCCGGTAAAGGCATTGCGGAACCGTTGGGACGGGTGGGTTTCAGGGACACTGAACGCCTCATCAAAGGTGTAGGCCGACCCTACAGGAACGAGACGGTACGGACTCGACTGGTACCCGTCCAGGTACTCCAGGGAGTAAACGAACTGGCCGATCCACCGGGGGGAGATAAGCTGGGTCAGGGTGACATTTGCGGCCACACCGGTCAGGTTCTCCTCGAAGAACTCGTCGTTCACGCGCCCGATCTCGTCCCAGCGGACCGAGAGGCCCAGGCCCACCGTAAAGTTCCGCTGGAAGAGTTCCTGGGAAACACTGGCCAGGACGGCATGGGAGTCGTAATCGTTCTCCGTGCTGTAGCTGAACCCTACGCCCATGGTGGTCAACTGCCTCCGGTGCTGAAGCCCGAGGGTGAAGCTGTGCCGGGTCTCCTTGTACCCCCTGCTCGGCGAGGCCGTACTCACTACATCCACGGAAGCGCAGCTCTGGATGTCGGCAAGGTACTGGAAGCTCAGGGAGGTCTCCTCGAAGATGTCTTTATTAATCAAGACCATCGGGGTGACGATCGTCGTGGAGTCGTCATCCACGTAGATGCTCACGAGCGACGAAACCTCGTCTTCGGCCAGGGACAGATTCGCGGGCAGAGACAAGACCAGGAGAATGACGAAGGGCAATGGCCGTGCGGCAAATCTACAAAGGTTGCGCATCACGGTCGCCATTCGCCTCCGCTGTCTACGTCTGCCCATCAGTTGCACCCACAGCCGCCACCACCCGACTCGAACCCGCCGGCCGCGCCCTCCCGCGCGTTAAAATATCCGTGATCGAGCGCGTTTTCCTCCGCTTCCGCGGTGAAGGTCATCTCGGGCCGGGCCAGTATGTCCCGTTCCCAGGGCTTCACTCGCGTGCAGCCCGCACCGCAGGA
>RCNC010001490.1_pt1 | contig 15730 bp, 18 predicted proteins | sample 2041301 | NCBI WGS metagenome assembly RCNC01 (sample SAMN09708231, study PRJNA481090) | Marine sediment metagenome, whole genome shotgun sequencing project. | biome: marine sediment; feature: ocean; material: sediment; isolation source: Sewage treatment plant 13A marine sediment (STP13A) ... | reverse complement strand
AAGTCCACGCAGAGGTAGAGGGCGATGCCCATTTCCCGAAGGTAGACTGGAGCCTGTGGCAGGAAATTGATCGCACTCGTCACCCGGCGAGTGGCGAAAACCCCTTCGAATACAGTTTCGTGGTTTACACGCGTGCCGAGTGATTCATTCCGATGCCTGCATCGGCTCGTGTTACTTCAGGCGAACCTTCGCCAAAAATGTGTAACCAAAATACACAGATGGCCGACTGATCCAATAGGGTCGTCTCATTCGTTGAAAACCTACCCCGAATTGGTTTAAATTCGTACCCTCGGTTTACCGACACTAAATTTTCCACTATATAAGTATAAGTGAATACTAGTTTTAAGCTCTGAATCACTCTGTTGGATTTATAGGAAACGCAATTCCCATGACTACGCATCGATTGAAAAAGGTATTGATCGCTGTACTGGTGTCTACCGCTACCCTCGCGGGTACGTTAGCGACGGTGCAAGCCAGTACACTGGACTCTGTCCTCGAGGTTGGAAAGTCCAAAAATAACGCCGCGCGCAAATCACAGGTAAAGATAGACCGTCTTGCTGATGAAACCCGCGATCTGCTGAGCGACTACAAAACGGTTGTGAAGCAGGTTGATGGCCTGAAGGTCTATAACGCGCGCTTGCAGAAGCAGATTGATAACCAGATGCTTCGCCTCACGGAAATCGACGAGGCCATTGACCAGTCAACGATCATTTCTCGCCAGATGACACCGTTGGTGATACGCATGATCGATGGCTTGCAGAAGTTTGTGGAGCTTGACGTCCCCTTCCATATGGACGAGCGCCAGCAGCGTGTCGCGTTCCTGCGTGCCAACCTGGACCGGTCCGATGTCACCGTGGCTGAGAAATTCCGCCAGGTTCTGGAAGCCTACAAAATTGAGAATGAGTACGGTCGCAAGATCGATGCCTACAAAGGTAGCGTCGAGATCGACAACGTGGAGCGCGATGTGAATTTCTTCCGCGTAGGCCGCATTGCCCTCCTGTACCAGACAACAGACACGGAAATTTCCGGTGCCTGGGATCAAAGCAGCCGCAGCTGGGTGCCGCTGGATCGGGGCGAGTACCGCAACGCGATCATGAAAGGCCTGCGCATTGCGCGCAAAGAGGCTTCAATTGATCTGATCAACCTGCCAGTCGCTGCACCGGAGGCTATGTAATGAGCACTAAATCTGTAAAAGCCGCCGCCCTCGCACTGTGTGGTGTATTAACGCTGTCAGCAGGGTCGGCATTAGCCCAGGAAGCCAAGAATCTTGATGAGCTGCTGTCTTTCGTCAAGCGTGGCCAGGTCTCTGAGTCCAAGGAAAACCGGGCTCGCGAACAGCGTTTTGCCAAGGATAAGGCCAACCAGGCTGCTGAACTGAAAAGAGCTGAAGACGAACGCACGCGCCAGGAAGCCCTCAGTTCCCAGCTGGAAGATACTTTCGAGGCGAATGAGCTGCTGGTTGCCGCTAAACAGAAGCAGCTGAAGGAAAAGTTGGGAACCCTGGCCGAGTTGTTTGGCCACCTGACTTCCACCGCAGGTGACTTGTCCACCAACATGGAATTTTCCCTGACCAGTTCCCAGTACCCGGGACGCCAGGTATTCCTGGAAGAGCTCATTGCAAAAATGAGTGGCTCGGACAAGCTGCCCAGCATCGAGGAAATCGAGCGGGTCTGGTATGAACTGAATCGTGAGATGGTAGAGTCTGGCAAAGTGGTCTCTTTTACCGCTGAAGTCGCCAAACCCAATGGCGACAAGGTGCAGCAGAAGGTTGTGCGTGTCGGTACCTTCAATGTCGTGTCAGAAGAAGGTAAATACCTGCAATACGTCTCATCAAAGGGCTCTTTGGAAGAATTGGCTCGCCAGCCCTCCGGCCCATACATTGGCTGGGCGCAGAGTTTGGCCAATGCCACCGATGGCATGCACAAGTTTGGCATTGATCCCACTGGACCCAGTGGTGGTTCCTTCCTGGCCGCGCTTATCAACAGCCCGAACCTGGAAGAGCGCTGGCACCAGGGTGGCTATGTCGGTTATGCGATCACCGCAGTGGGTGCCTTTGCATTTATTCTGGCGATCTGGCGTCTCATCGTCCTGACCACCGTTAGTGCGAGAGTGAACTCACAGCTCAAGAACGACAAGGCCAACACCAACAACCCACTGGGTCGTGTGCTCAAGGTGCATGAGGATAACCCTGCCATGGACACTGAGACACTGGAGCTCAAGCTTTCCGAGGGCATTCTCAAGGAAACTCCAAAGCTTGAGAGCGGGCTGGTGCTGCTCAAGATCATTTCAGCTGTTGCCCCGCTGATGGGACTGCTGGGAACGGTAACCGGTATGATTATTACCTTCCAGGCTATCACCATCTTTGGTGCGGGTGATCCCAAGGCGATGGCCGGCGGTATTTCCGGCGCGCTGGTCACCACGGTACTTGGCCTGTTGGTAGCGATCCCAACGGTTCTGCTGCACACCATCGTTAATGGACGCGCCCAGCGCATCATTCATGTCCTGAACGAGCAGACCACAGGTATTATCGCTGAGCACACTGAGGCTAACCTGAGGAGCTAATATGTACTGGTTAGATAGTGCGTATGAGGCCGTCTCCCGCTTTATGGATATGGGCGGGGATGTCCTCTGGTTGATCGCAGCCCTGTTGTTTTTCATGTGGACACTGATTTTTGAACGTGTCTGGTACTTCAAGACAGGCTGGAAGAAGGATGCGGGCAAGGCGATTGCCGTCTGGGAAGGCCGTTCCGAGCGAAAATCCTGGCGGGCACGGCAGATTCGGGAAAAGCTGATTTCACAGTCTCGAATCCAGATTAACCAATACCTCCCTGTTATCAAAACCATGGTCGCCCTGTGTCCTTTGTTGGGACTGTTGGGCACCGTAACCGGCATGATCGAGGTGTTTAACATCATGGCGGTCACAGGTGGTGGCGATGCCAAATCGATGGCCGGGGGTGTATCCCGCGCCACAGTACCGACCATGGCTGGCATGGTAGCCGCCCTGTCAGGTGTATTTGCGAACACTTACGTTACCCGGATGGCCCAGCGCGAAGGCGAATTCCTGGAAGACAATCTGACGACAGATCACTAAGAGAGCAATTGTAATGCGTAGGAATAATCAGGCAGCTGCCGCGGACGATGAAGCGCAGATCGACTTGACGCCCATGTTGGACGTCGTATTTATCATGTTGATCTTTTTCATTGTGACAGCGTCTTTCATCAAGGAGGCGGGTATTGAGGTGAACCGCCCGGAGGCTTCAACTTCGCAGCCCAAGGAGAACGTCAACATCCTGATAGCGATCAGTGCTACCAATGAAATCTGGATGGACAAGCGTCGTATTGATGTGCGCGCGGTACGGGCCAACATTGAGCGCCTGCACGCTGAAAACCCCAAAGGCGCTGTCGTTATCCAGGCGGACAATGAATCCACTACCGAAACAGTCGCCGCAGTGCTTGATGCGGCCCGCGAAGCGGGTGTCTATGACGTGTCACTGGCTACGGAAGATAAGTAACCCATTATGAATCGCAATCTGATCAGACTCATTATCGGCGGTTTGCTGGCGATTCCCGTGGCGGGTGGTCTGTTTTTTATCATGCAGTACCTGATCGCGTCTGCAGATCCCCAAATCGACACCGAGAAACGGACCAAGCTGGCAGATATTCACATGCCAGAGCGAGAGATTGAAACCAATATTGAGCAAAAGCCGGATAAGATTGATGATCCGGAAAAGCCGCCACCTGATCTGGATACGCCCGATGTCGATATGGATATGGATGTTGAGGTTATTAACATCGCGCCGCAGGCTCAGGTAGATGTGTCGATTGGTACAGGCGGTGGCCTTACCAATGACGGAGAGTATTTGCCCATTGTGAAAGTGGCACCGATTTATCCGCGAAGAGCCCAGACGCGCGGCATTAGCGGCTACTGCATTGTCGAGTACACAGTGACAGCGTCCGGTGCGATACGCGATCCAGTGGCTGTGGATTGCGATCCCTCCGGTGTGTTTGAAAAGGCTTCCGTAAAAGCGTCATTGAAATTCAAGTACAAGCCTCGAGTAGTTGATGGTGAAGCCATTGAGGTACCGGGCGTGCAGAATAAGTTCACCTATGAGTTGGAACAGTAGACGGTTAACGCGTTATGACATGGTTTAAACCCACTTCCCTGAGACGCGCTGTATTGCTGGCAGTGCCTGTGATTGCCGCCCAGCTGGCCATTTCCCAAGTGCAAAGCGACCTTGGTTTCACGCCACTGTCTGCAGCATTTGCAAAGGAAGAGAAGAAAAAACCGCAGCGGGAAACGCGTCGCACGCCGGCCCTGCGTAACAAGGTTTACGAAAAACTCGCTGAGGCACAGGCTGCTGCGGAAGCCAAGGATCTGCCGGGAGCTTCCAAGATTCTGGATGCGATGATTGCGGGTGAAGGCAAGAAATCATTGAACAGCTATGAGCTGGCCAACGTCTACAACCTGTATGCCTTTATTTACTATTCTCGGGAAAACTACAGCAAGGCGCTGCAGTCCTATGAGAAAGTGGTGGCACAGCCGGATTTGCCGCTGGCAATGGAAACTAACACCCGCTTTACTATCGCCCAGCTGTATTTTGTTCAGGAAGAGTGGCAAAAGGGCATTGATGCGCTACTGAAGTGGTTCAAGATGACAGATACCCCCAATCCCAACGCCTACGTGTTGTTGGCCCAGGGGTATTACCAGCTCAAGGATTACGACAAGGCCCTGCTCAATGTAAACAAGGCGATTGCCCTGCACAACGAGAAGCAGGCGGCGAAGCCTCCGGGTGAACGCAAACCGCCAAAGGAGCAGTGGTATAACCTGGCCCGTTTTCTGTATTTCGAGAAGGAAGACGTCAACAAGACGGTGGACGTGCTCGAAAAATTACTTAAGCACTACCCGAAGAAGCAATATTGGGTGCAGATTTCCCACATGTACGGTGAGCAAAAGAAAGAACCCGAGCAGCTGGCTGCTATGGAAACTGCCTACGTACAGGGCGTGTTGGACAAGGGTACAGAGCAGATCACTATGGCCTATCTGTACCTGAACGGGGATGTGCCTTACAAAGCCGCCAGGGTGATGGATAAGGGGCTGAAGGATGAGTCCATCGAGGGTAAATCCAAGAACTGGGAGATTGCAGGCAGTGCCTGGCGCCAGGCGCAGGAAATTGACAAGGCGATCCCCGCGATGGAGCAGGCGGCGTCCAGGTCCGATAAAGGGGAGCTGTATTCACGACTGGGCAATGTTTACCTGGACGGAGACCAGTTCAAGAAGGCCATTACCGCCATCAACAAGGGTTTGTCCCGTGGCGGCGTGAAGCGCCCTGATACGGCACGACTGGTGCTGGGTATGGCCTATTTCAATACGAAACAGTATGACAAGGCCAGAGAGGCCTTTCAGGCGGCGGGACGGGATGAGCGTTCATCCAAGTACGCCAACCAGTGGATCAGCTATATGGATTCCGAGTTGGCGCGCCAGAAGTCGCTACAGGATGGATAGGTTCCGGCTAATTCCCCTGTAGCAGGGAGCCGTTCCTGACTGTTTATTACGGCATTTTATTACGGCATTAAAAAAGGAGCTCAATAGAGCTCCTTTTTTTTGTTCTGCCCAGGATCTGTCGATTCTAGACAGGAACAACGTTCTCCGCCTGGGGGCCTTTTTGGCCATCAGTAACGGTGAACTCGACCTTTTGGCCGTCGGAAAGCGTTTTAAAGCCGTCGCCCTGAATAGAGCTGAAGTGAACGAAAACATCGGGGCCATCTTCGCGCTCAATAAAGCCGAAACCCTTGGTTTCGTTAAACCATTTAACAGTACCAGTTGTTGTAGACATACGTTTTACCTGTATTGCTAGCGGCGCCATGTCCAGGCACCTTTTTTATTTAATGTGTATTTATGGTTAACGTACCGATGACCTTGAGGGAACTTCGACCGTGAGCATAAATAGTGCTGAAACCGCTCAGCCCAAGAAGTGTAGCACCATAATCTTCACTTGACAGGGCAGTTCCGTAAGTTTTTCTAAAAAATTGCTTACTTTTTTGTCAATTGGCACGTCTTTTAGCGAATTCGGAGGGCTTGTCCGGGTGGATAGCGGCTACAGAGGTGCATGGGCGGCACCCAGCAGGCCTGCGGTACCCGAGGTGATGACATGAAGTGGCACCACAGCCAGGTGTGACCGCATATTGCCCTTCTCGCAAAACCGTTGCTGATAAGCGCTGTCTTGCAGGAAGGGAATCATGCCTGGGATGATGCCACCCGCCAGGTACAGGCCACCATAGGCGCCGTTGGCAAGTACAAAGTCACCGCAGATAGACCCCAGCAGTGCGCAGAAGGTATTGAGTGTTGTGCTACAGAGCTGGCATTCCCCAGACAGGGCGCGCCTGGAGATTTCTTCCGGGCCAAGTGTTTGCGCCTCCTCACCGAGCACTACAGCCAGTGCTTGATACAGGCGCTGCATACCGGGGCCTGATAACAGCAACTCGGCGTATATCTCACCATATTCTGGCTGCAACACGCTAAACAGCTCCAGTTCCAGTGCGGTGGCTGCGGCGAGCCCCATGTGGCCCGGTTCACAGGCGCGGGCAATCGCCTGCTCCCCTGCGCGGATCAGGGTAGAGCCACCGAGGCCGGTACCCGGGCCCATTGTCGCCAGTCTGTCTGGGGCATTGGCAGGGTCGCCGGCATGGATTGTCACGAGGTCGTCCGCTGCCAGATAAGGCAGGGCGTGGGCGTTGCCTTCAAAATCATTGATGCAGCGAAGCCTTGCGAAACTGAAGCGGTGTGCCAGCGCTCGAGTGGAAAAAGACCAGTCGATGTTGATCATGGTGACTTGATCACCCGAGGGTGGTGCCGCTACAGCCAGGCAGCAATCCAGCGGTGCTGTCTCATCAAGGGTATCCAGCCAGCTGGCGATAACGTCCTCAAGCTGCTGGTACTCGCGGTTTTTATAGCTGTGCTGCCCGCGCAATTCGCCGGTTCCGGGGTCGAACAGGGCGAGCCGACTGTTGCTGCCTCCGATATCGCCCACAAGGCGAGTATGCAGGCTGGTGTTGGAGGACATGGTTCTAGTGCACCGGCAAGATTTTCATAATGTTGGTAGAGCCGGCGGTGCCCATTTCCGCGCCCTTGGTAAGCAAGATAGAATCGCCTTTACCCAGGTAGCCGTCATCCAGCAGGAACTCAATAGCCCTGGCTTCTACCGTGTCGTGGTCAAAGGCGGCGGCGTCAAAAAACAGTGGCACAACGCCGCGGCACAAGCAGAGTTTCTGCAGCGTTTCACTGAGATGACTCAGGGCGAATATCGGTAAGCCCGAGCTGAGACGTGACATTAACAGGGGTGTAGTACCTGACTCTGTAAGGCAGGCGATGCCGCGCACATTGCCGTAATGATTGGCGGCATAGATGGCCGACATGGCAATCGTTTCCTGGGGGTTGGCAAACTGCCTGTCCATACGGTAGGTGGAAGTCCTGATGACGGCATGGCGCTCCGCCCCCAGCGCTGCGTCAGCCATAGCATCGACCACAGCCACCGGGTATTTACCGACGGCCGTCTCGGCGGAAAGCATAACCGCGTCGGTGCCATCCAGCACGGCGTTGGCCACGTCGAAGACTTCGGCGCGTGTGGGCATGGAGCTATTGATCATGGACTCCATCATCTGGGTCGCGGTAATCACTACCCGGTCCATCTTGCGCGCGCGCGCGATCAGTTCTTTTTGGATGCCTATCAACTGGGCGTCCCCGACTTCAACGCCCAGGTCTCCCCTGGCCACCATGACGCCGTCGGATGCGGTTAATATGCCGTTGAGTAGGTCGTCGTCTGCCACAACTTCCGCCCGTTCGATCTTGGCGATAATTGCGGGCGTCAACTGGTGCTGCTGCAACAGTTCCCTGGTCTGGAAGATGTCGTCGGCCGTCGATACGAAGGACACCGCCACAAAATCTGGCCTGACTTCGGCCAGGCTGTCGATATCGGTCAGGTCTTTGGCTGTCAGGGCCGGTGCGGCCAGCCCGCCGCCCAGCCGGTTAATCCCCTTGCGGGACCCGAGTGTGCCACCGATCAGAACTGTGCACTCTACGGCTGCGGGTTCGACATCGTCTACGCGCATCCTGATGCGGCCGTCGTCCAGCAGCAGGATGTCTTCCCGGCTCACGCTGTTGCACAGGTCCTCGTAGTCCAGGCCCACGCCGCGAATATCACCCTCACCCTCGCCCAGGCTGAGGTCAAGGCGGAAGCGGTCGCCACTGGCCAGTTCGACCGAGTCATTGCGGAAGGTGCTGATCCGTATTTTGGGGCCCTGTAAATCGGCCAGGATGCCAACATACTGGCCGGCGTGGGCAGCCTGCTTGCGAATGCGCCGCGCTACCTTGGCGTGGTGATCGGCGGTGCCATGGCTGAAATTGAGACGAAATACATTGACGCCGGCGGTGATCAGTTTGGCGATCAGGTCGTCTGAATCACTGGCCGGCCCGACGGTGGCAACTATCTTGGTTCGTCTGATTACCTTTGGGGTCACTGTTTCTTTCCGTTGTGTTCGTGCGAGATCAATCTATAGCAGCAGGGCTATATAAATTTATTGGAGATTCTGGGGAAAACTGATATGAGGATAATGACCTGTTCAGTCTGTTGGTGCCAGTGAATAAGACGTGCATAGTTTGTGTTATGGGAATTCCTCAGACAGGTAATCAACCACAAGATCGGTGAAATCCGTAAACAGGCCATCGACACCCGCTTGCAGTATGAAAATATCAAGCAGCTCGCGGAAGCTGTCGATGCCCTGGGGCAATTCATCCTGGCGAAAGGTGTAGGGGTGAACCTTTAGACCGCGGGCCTGCGCCTGGCTTACCAGTTCGCTAAGACGAGCGGTGCCTGTTGCTGTTTTACCCAGATAAATCTGTGCTAGCCATGGCCCAATACCCTGCGCATAGCTGGCCACTTCGGTTAAGCCCTCGGGAGTTTGCAGGTAGTCGTAGTCCACCTCGCTATCCTCCCCCCAGTTATTTTCACCGATCAGTTGGATTAGTGGCAAGGCCGTTTGGCACTGGTGGCGTAACTGGCGCAGTGTCCTGTCATCAAAACACTGTAGAAATACCTGGTCGGGGCGGTCTGCGTAGCCCGTCTTATCCAATACATCGAGCATTGCCCTGGACAGGTCCTGGCCTTCAGCGAGGTGCCAGTTTGGGGACTTCAGCTCAATGTACAGCCCTGTTCGGCGACCACGGCTTTTATCGAGACCAGCGATGAGGGTGATTTCTTCTTCCAGGGTTGGAATTTGAAACAGTCCAGTTTGCAGGGGAAATCTCCCGGGGTAGACAGCCGCACGATGTCCGGCAGCATCGACGCTGTTGCGCTCAGACACCCGTAATTGCTGGAGCTCTTCCAAGGTGAAATCGATGGCATAGAAGCGTCCGTCCTCCCGGGCGCGCCGGGGGTATTGCTCGGCGACATCCGTGGTGCTATCCAGGTGAATGTCGTGCAGGATGACAGGTATGCCATCCTTGCTCAGCACCACATCCTGTTCCAGGAAATCTGCCCCCATACCGTGCGCGAGCGCTTTTGCCGCCAGGGTATGTTCCGGCAGATAGCCACTGGCTCCGCGGTGTGCAATAACAATCGGGCGGGATCTACTCATAGTGGGTATACGTTACCTGCGCAGCGCAGAAATGTCCTGCACCATAAACGAAAAAGGGCGTGGAATTGAATCCACGCCCTTGTTATATAGAGCGATAGCGCCTGCCTAGGGCAGAGCAGCAACCCAGGAGCTGTCTTCAAACCACTTTTGGCGCAGTTTGTTCAGAACACCGGTTTTCTCGTAGGATTTTAGATAGTTGTCTACCAGGTTGAAGAATTGCTTGTCGTCCTTACCGACGGCGATTCCAATAGGCTCAATAGTCAATGGCCGGTCCAGGGTTGTCAGGTTCGCTTCCGGGAAACGCAGCACAGATAGCACGCACAACGGCATGTCGGCCACCATGGCATCCGCCTTGCCAGCGATCAGTTGGGCCACGCCCTCGTCGTAGCTGGCGACTTCAATCAACTTGGCATCCGGTGCCGCAGTTTTTACAAAAGCGGCGCTGGTGGAGTTGCTCAGGGCGAGCAGTTTCAGGTCCTTGCGATTGAATTCCTCGGTAGAGGTAATTTTGGCCAACACCGAGTTCTTGGTCAGGATGGATTTGCCGGACATCATATAGGGGCCTACGAAGGAAACCAGTTCAGTTCGCTCTGGTGTGATGGACATGCCGGAAATCACCATGTCTATCTTGCCTTCTTCCAGTGCCATCATCAGTTCCCCAAAGGGCATGGTCTTGATGTCCAGTTTGACCTTCATCGCCATGGCGAGCGCCTTGGCCAGGTCGACATCAAACCCCATCAGGCCGCCTTCACGGTTGGTCATGGTCATGGGTGGCTGATTGGCGGACATACCTACCCGCAGTACCTTGAAGTCGACGACGCGCTGCAGCGTATTATCGGCCATTGAATTGATGGGAAACACCATCGTCACCGCCATGACGGCAACCAGTAGTAACTGCTTTAATATTCTGGACATTGCTTACTTCTCCTGTGGCTTCTGTAAAAGTGGGCGCGAAGGCCGGCGCATGATTTGGGCGAACATGAAATTCGAGCCGCACAAGTTTAAGCCTGATCGGCAAATTAACCAAAACCTTTTATGATGTACTGGAAGGGAAATACGGGATTAAGGAAAGAATGGGCTGCCAATTTGATCGAATCGTGATCGCCGTGCCGGAATTGCCCCTGGCGAGCGCGCAATACCAAACCCTGTTGGGAGCTGCGCCGTTTACAGACGCAGCAGCAGGGGCAGACCCCTGTGCCTGGTGGGGCCTGCCCAATACGGTGATCGAACTGGTGCAGCGGCCAGTGGATAGCGCAAGTATCGAGGGTTTTGTGCTTGAGTCAGCGGTGGCCGGGGGGGGCGAATGTGCTGTGGCCAATGACCTCGGTCTGGATATTGTGCTCAGTGATGGTCAGCGCACTGCCGATTTCCGCCGGGAACAGCAGCAATCCCAGTGCACAGGAACGTTAGTTGATCATCTGGTGTTGCGTACCGACGATGCACAGGCCTGCATCGAATTGTTTCGAGACAAGCTGGGAATCCGGCTGGCGCTGGATAAAACCGTGCCTGAGTGGGGAGGGCGTATGTTGTTCTTTCGCGCCGGCAAACTCACGCTGGAAGTTATCCAGTCGGACGGTGCCGAGCCCGGCCGCAACTTTTTCTGGGGGATTGCTTACCAGTGCCCCACGCTGGAACCTGCTGTTGAGACTCTGCGTGAGCGGGGAGTATTGCTGTCAGGGGTGCGAGAAGGCCGCAAGCCGGGAACGCGGGTGGTCACGGTAAAGAGCCATTGCCTCGAGATCCCGACGCTGTTGATTGAGCCAGCTAGATAATACAGTGCTTGGCGTAACTCTTGCTTTCATCCGCAGTCCACTCTCCTTTGGGTTTCTGGGATTGGTCTTCGCACCATTCCTCTGACCCCACGGCGCTGCCGTCCAAGAGACAATTTTTGCCATAAGTGGCCACATCTGAGCCACTCCACTCGGTTTTAGCCTGTTCTTTTTTCTGTGCGCACCATTTTTCGCTGCCCGGCTCGGTACTGCATGCGCCCAGAATAGTTAAGCTGCATACGATTAGAATCAATCTCATGGTGTGTTTCCTTATATCCTGTGACCCGGAGACATCAAGTATGGGTGCAAATGTGCCGTGTGACCAGTTACTCACCGGTGCTCAGGGAAACATTGTAGATGCCAGCCTCACGGGCGGAGTCAATGACCTTGGCCACCGGGCTCACGGTAGACTTGTTGTTTGCCTTGATGATAACGGCCGCTTTAGGGTTTTCTGCCTTCAGGCGGCTGATGTTGGCACGTACAGAGCGGGGATCAACCCGCCGACCCTTGATCCATATCTGGTCGTCAGACGCTATCTGGATGGAAATGTTTTCTGACTGCGTATCAGACATAACATTGCTGGTTGGCTTGCGTTGGACCTCCACCACCACCTCGTGCACGAAGGAGCCGGCGACGATGAAGAAGATCAACATGATCATGACGACATCCAGCATGGGTGTCAGATCGATCTCGAGGGCACCTTCGCCCTTGGGGGGGCGCGCCCGCTTGCGGTGAACGCCGCGTTCGTCGGGGCCGGTATGATCAAACCACATTTCCACGATTGGGTCTCCTCAGGCTTTTTCTATTTTTTGCCTGGCCTTGTGAAACTTCTATGAGAAATTTGATCATAGAACCCGGAGAGCGGATAGCCAATCGTAGATTGGCGGTTTGTTGATTACCGTCAATTTATTCTTGCAATGAATACCGATAGCACCCGGATTGCCTGGGCCAGGCTAATCCTGCGCCCACAAAAAAGGGGCCCGCAGGCCCCTGGATTGTGCTTTAAGAAACGCGCTATTTTTTCAGCTGCATCTTGATCGTGCTTTCAGTGGCCTTGCCATAGGGTGGCAGCATGCCTCCCAGCTTGGCGATATTGATACTGGGCTGCTTGTATATCGACTTGGCGTGGCTGAAGGTCTGGAAGCCCTTGCGGCCATGGTAAGCCCCCATGCCACTGGGGCCGACACCGCCGAAGGGCAGCTCCTCCTGCATCACATGCATAATCACGTCGTTGATGCAGACGCCGCCGGAAGTGGTGCGACTGGTAAACGCTTGTTCCTCGTTCTTGTCCTCGCCGAAGTAATAGGCGGCCAGGGGGCGCGGCTTGCTGTTGATGTAACTGATGGTGTCTTCAAAATCGCTGTAAGTGCGAATCGGCAGCAGCGGGCCAAACAGCTCCTCTTCCATCATTAACAGATCGTCCGCAGGCTCCGGGATGAGCGTGGGCGGGATCTTCAAGGTGCCCTGCTGGGCACTGAAATCTTCACCGGCCGGGTTGATCGGAATGACCTTCTGGCCGCGTTCGCTGGCCTGGGCGAGGTATCCGTTGAGGCGCTCAAAGTGACGCTCGTTAATGACTGAGGTGTACTGGGGGTTGTCCAGTAACTTCGGGTACATTTCGCCTACCGCCTTTTGTGCAGCGGCAATGACTTCGTGCAGTTTCTCTTCCGGCACCAGCAGGTAATCCGGTGCCAGGCAAATCTGGCCCGCGTTCAAGGTCTTGCCCATCATGATACGGCCGAGGCTTTTCTCGATGTCGGCGCTGCGGGAAATAACCACCGGGGACTTACCGCCCAGTTCCAGGGTCGTGGGAACCAGGTTGCGGGATGCGGCGGCAAGAATATGGCGGGCGATGGAGGTCGCCCCGGTGAAGATCATGTGGTCGAAGGGCAGGTTGGAAAAGGCCTGGCCGACTTCCGGGCCGCCATCGAACATGGCGACTTCTTTCGGGTCATAGGCTTCTGCAACCATCTCTGCCATAACGGCGGACGTTGCTGGAGTGAATTCAGATGGCTTGATCAAGGCCCGGTTGCCAGCGGCCAGTACACCGGCCAGGGGAGCAAATACCATGTTTACGGGGAAGTTCCAGGGAGCGATGATCCCCACCACGCCCAGTGGCTGGTACTCAATGCGCGAACGGCCGCCAAACAGGTTAAGAGGAAACATCGTAGGGCGTTTTTCGGGCTTCATCCAGCTGCGCAGGTGCTTGATGGAGTGCTTCATGGGGGCAATGCCGGCACCGACATCGGTCAGCAGGCTGACTTCCCGCGGGCGACAGGTGAAATCCGAGTTCAGGGCATCAACGAGTTGTTCGTTGTACTTGATCAGCACATCGACGCCGCGCTGCAGCCGGTCGATCCGTGTTTCAGCGGAAACGACACCTTCCTGCAGGTAATCGCTGCGCTGCAGCTCAAGAGCAGCTTTCATTTGCTCTTCAATGTCGCCCTGTGCGGGTACTTGTTGCGGTGCATTCATGATGGAAGTCCTTGCTGTCGCGGTTGCGTATCAGGTGTTGGCTGGTAACCTTCAATTATAGACCTGCATTGGATGAAAATTAACCAGAAAAACGGGTTATTTATGGCCACGGCCCTGAAAGGTGATGTCGGGCTTGGCAATCCGGGGTTGAATTGCTAATAATTGCCTATGAGCACCGATGTACCAAGCAGCGATACGCGCACTCCGTCCCCCCCTTATGGCTACTCCCGTGAGTGTAGCCATACGCGTGAGGAGCAGGTTCATATTGTCGCGGAATTCCATGCCAACAAGATACGGCCCAGCCGTATCGCCTACCGCGTGGGTATCGATATCGCGTTTATCGAGGAACTGATCGCCGGTGAGGTCGAGGGCGAGCGCTTTGTGCGGCTGGTCAAGCGCTACCGCCAGAAGCGTTATAAACAACGCCTTAATGATTCCGGCTCGCGCAGCGGTATTGCGCGCTATGAGCTACAGCAGAAAATAGAACGCGAGTTCGTCCAGGAAGTTGATATTTAGGCGTCCATCCGGCGCACACAAGGAAATCATGTAATGCACACACTGGAACTATGGCACGAGATGTTTAAAGACCGGGACATCGGGCGGCTTGATGAAATACTGGCGGAAAACTGTGTGTTCCTGTCGCCGATTGTACATACTCCCCAGGAGGGCCGGGAGCTTACCAAGTTCTATCTCACCGGGGCGTTCAATGTTTTTAATGATAGTTTCCACTATGTGAAAGAGGTAGTGACCGATGAGCACGCGGTGCTGGAGTTTGTTTGCGACATGGAGGGTGTCGTGGTGAATGGCGTGGACATCATGACCTTTGACGACCAGGGAAAAATTGTTGAGTTCAAGGTAATGGTGAGACCACTGCAAGCGGTCAACCTGTTGCATGCCAGGATGAAAACCATGTTGGAGCAATTGTCATCATAATGATTTCCCACTGTTTGAACGGCCGACACTCATGTTGAGCTGCGGTGAAAAACGCTCTCTGGCGGGCCAGCCGCTGCGTGCAGGCTTAACGCTGGCCATACTCGCGTTGGCTCTAGCAGCCTGCAATTCTGAATTGGAGGAGGGTATGGTCGCAGAGGATACCAACGCCCGTATTGAGGGCTCGGTGACATACCGTGAGCGTATGATGCTGCCCCCCGAAGCGCAGATAGAGGTGCAGTTTGAGGATATTTCCCAGGCTGATGCCATGGCCTCGGTGCTCGCTACCGTGCAGCTTGCACCCCGCGGCGGGCCGCCCTATGCCTTTGCTATTGATTATGATCCGGGTCGCATTGATAAGCGCAGGCGCTATGCGTTGCGCGCATCCATCTCTGTCGGTGACAGCTTGATGTTCACTTCGACAGATTATATCGATCCATTTAGCGGTAACCCGGTGGAGATTCTGGTGCGTCGGGTCGCGGAACCGGTGAAGGCCAGCCGCGAAAGCCGGGGGGGCTCCAGGCCACCTGCCGGTGATGTTTGGCATGCTGAACCCTAGCGGAACGTCCGCGATCCGTTGGCTGGCGCTGTGCGCACTGTTATGTGTGCTCGGCGTGCAGCTGCTTGAGGCATCCCATACGCACGTCCAGGACGAGTCGCTTGTCCAATGCCAGCTGTGTAGTGGTACTGCGGATACCGTAGCCCCGGCAGTTGGACAGTTTGTTGTGCCGGCTATCGTATCCAGCTTGTGCCTTGTCGGGTGCACGCTGTCACTCCTGCAATCCCTGCTACACGTTTTTTACGCCAGAGGCCCTCCCTGCAACGCCTGAGCTAATGCCAGTTGTTGTTTGATTTACCAGGGAGTCCAAAATGAAAAAAAGCCTTTCTCTCGCTGCGGTTGCTGCCGCTGTGAGTTTTGCCGCGTT
>RCNC010001489.1_pt1 | contig 15732 bp, 15 predicted proteins | sample 2041301 | NCBI WGS metagenome assembly RCNC01 (sample SAMN09708231, study PRJNA481090) | Marine sediment metagenome, whole genome shotgun sequencing project. | biome: marine sediment; feature: ocean; material: sediment; isolation source: Sewage treatment plant 13A marine sediment (STP13A) ... | reverse complement strand
TTGTTGTCCGGCAAACTGCTCGAGGGAATGACCGGTCGAAAATAGCCGACATTGCGAATCCGCCGGGACAGCATTTCCATAATGCCCAGAGAAATGACTGATTTACCGCTCCTGGGCTCGATGCCCGCTATATAAAGACTCTTTGCCAATGGTTTATACGGCTCCTTTTGCCAAATGATGGTACACTTTTCAATTTATTTAAAGATATTATCAAATTTATAATAAAAGACTAACTATCAGCAGAGAGCTTACCCCATAGTTGCATACGCTGGGGTTTATTGGAATGACTTATCAGACACGGATAGCATGGATAAATGTAAATCTGTGTAATTCCTGAAATCCGTGTCAAAAAAATAATCTCTCTTTGTGTCCTTTGTGCCTTTGTGGTTAAAAAATGTCTCCGTCAGCTGATAGCGAATAGTTTATAGATCGATGTTCAATGTTCATATTTCAGATAAATCCGCGTAATCCGTGTCTGAAAATTTCCAACTCAACACAGTCTTCAAAAGCTCCAGCGAACCCTCCCATACAGCAGGTCAGCCGGGTTTTCACCGAACAGGCTGTCGCCGGGACCGTCAAAATGCTGCCACACCAGCATGAGCTGCCAGTTATCTGCCAGGGAATAGGCATTGGTTGCCGTCAGAAACCAGGAACCGTCATCGTAAGCAGCGGCACCCATGGTCTGACGGCTGAGGGCGGTTATGTCAAACGAGACATCACCGTATCCGGTCCAACGTGTAAAGCTGATGGTTTTGGCAGTCAGCGGTTTGTTCAGGTAAATAACGGTGTTGCCGGGGTCTTCAGGATTGCTGATGTAGAGCACACTGGCCTTCAAGGTCAAATTGCGCCTGCTGGACACACTGTAATCGGTTTCCAGCGTGGCCACTGTACTCTGTTCCTGCTCGACACCTTCCCATTCGTCCACATACGGGTGAAAATAGCTGATCTCACCGTTCAGACCAGCGCCCCACAGGCTCCCGCTGAAACCTGTCCCGATCACCAGATCGACCCATTTTTTGCCACCAATAATCTGCAGATCATAGCCGGTGGTGTTGAAGCGATACCGGCCGGCCAGGCTGGTTTCATTCCAGTCGTCACCAAGGCCCCATATCGCATCAGCCCGCGAGGCAAACCCCAGGCTGCGCGACACCATTACAGCATCGGTTCCGGGCCGTTCCTCGTAATCGAAGTCAAACATGGAATACACATTGAACAGGTCATTGGGATTCCACAGGGTGGCCATCCCCCAGTTGATGCGCTGTCGGCCGGCCCTCACCTGCCAGCCTCGCGCTTGCCAGTCAAGGTACAGGCGGTCGAAGGTGGTGTTGCCCAGCACATCGTCCTGGCTCAGCCAGTTCCAGGACAGGTCGAAATACCCCGGGTCAGTGCCCACAAGATCTTCAAAACCGGGGATGTCCAGACTGTCTCCCCACATCAAACGGTTGCGCATACCTGCGTTGAATGAAAACGCATCTGCCCAGCGATATTCATAGTTGAAACGCTGATGGACAAGATGGTCCCAGGCAGTGGAACCTGACTGGGGGATTACCGCCTGGGACAGATACTTCACATAGCCACTAAAAGTATACGGCTGTTGGGGCGCAACACCCGGTATCTGGGCGTATACACTACCGGCCGTCAGCAAAATGCAAATACATACCGTAATATGAACGACAACGAATAAATTACAGAAACCATATTGTTGGCTTTTTATATTCTTACGTTTCATTGAATATCCAATAATCAATATCCAATTTCCAATGATCAGGTTTGTGGTCTGCACTTGGACATTGATCATTCGTTATTGGATATTGGCTATTCGCCCTTTCCAGACAGCCGGTCCTCGGCCACTTTCCCGTCTTCAAACACGATGACCCTTTTGGCCCGCTCGATCACCCGTGGGTCATGGGTTGAAAAAATAAACGTCGTGCCCTCTTTTTCATTCAACTGCTGCATGATGTCCAGCAGACCATGGGTTGTCCGGGCGTCCAGATTGGCAGTGGGTTCATCTGCCAGCACAAATTTGGGTTTAGGCGCCAGGGCCCTGGCCACGGCCACGCGCTGCTGTTGCCCGCCGGACAATTTGCCCGGAACGTTATCCACGCGGTCGCCCAATCCAACTTCATCGAGCAGTTCCATGGCCCGCGCAGCACACGCTTCCCGGCTCTGGCCCTGCAGTTGCATAACAAATTCGACGTTTTCCTTTGCGGTCAGAACCGGCAGCAGGCTGAAATCCTGAAAAATAAAGCCGATGTTGTCCCGGCGGAACCCGATCAGTTCCTTGTCTCTAAGCTTGGTGATATCCGTGCCATCGATGGTTACCTTACCTTCCATGGGGCGATCAATGCCACCCAGCATATTGAGCAGGGTGGTCTTGCCCGAACCTGAGGGACCCATAACCGCCACGAACTCGCTCTGCTCCACCTGCAGGCTCACGTTGTTGACCGCAGTCACCGGGAAGTCCGTGTCTGGATTGTATATTTTCGTTAGACCTTCAATATGTATGCTCATTTCTATTCCTTACCCTTACTGTATTGCTAATCAATTACTACCCTAATAAAAACAACTCTGTGATCTCTGTGCCTCTGTGGTGAAAAATAAGATTCTTCTTAGCGTTAATGTTTTTCAGCCAATGCTTCGCTCAATTTTTTCTTAAGAATCTGTCTTGCCGGATACAGCGCGGCCAGAACACTGGTCACCAGCAACATGGCCAGTGTGCCCAGATAGGTAGTCATGCTAACTTCCGGGTACAGCACCGTATCCACGCCAAAGGCTCCCAGCCCCTCGGCCATTCTACCAAAAGGCAGGCCGACTTTCCCAGTAACAGCTATCATCAGGCTGCTTGCGGCCAGTCCCAGCACACTGCCCACGCCTCCCAGCATCAGGGACTCCATGACAACCAACCGCAGCACCTTGCCGCCGGTCATGCCCACTGCCATCAGCATAGCGAATTCACGGGTACGCTCGAACACGGACATCAGCATGATGTTAATGATGCCAAAGCCCAAAGCCACCACAAATACGCCGATGATGATGTTGTTGGAAAGATTCATGGTACCTTTCAAGGCCGCCAGAACCGGTTGGACCTCACCCCAATCCTGCACGATTCCTTGGCCGCCGACCACTTCCTCCACGTCGGGTTTCACCGCATGGATGTTGTCGCCGTCGGCAAGCCGTACGGCAATCTCGTGGGACTGATTCAAGCCGGTATACTCTGTAAGATCTGCCCGGCGCACATATACATTACTTTCATCAAACCCGCTGGAAGGTGTGTTAAAAAAACCGCACACCCGGAAGGCAGCACCGGATACCTCTCCCTCGAGATCGCTGAAGGTCAGCACTACCTTTGATCCGATTCTGAGGTTGAGTTTTTTGGCGCTGCGCTGGCTCACCATGATGGGATTGCGTCCTTCATCCGGCAGCAACCGACCTTCCACAAGACTTTCCGATAGAGAGGTTACAGCAACTTCGTCGGCCACGATGATGCCGTTGATGCGCACGCCCCGCGTACTGGCTGCAGAAGCCAACATCCCGTCCACCACGTGCCGCACGGTAACACCGTCAACGCCTGGAATATCCTGGATGGCATCGGCCAGAGCGTCGGCACGGGGAAGCCATGCATCCAGTTCCTCATTGACAAGAAAATCGGGATTGTGAATCTGCAGATGGGCGGTCTGGTATTTGATGGCATTTTCCAGCATATTGTCGGTCAAGGCTTTAACAAACCCCACCATCAGGATAACGCCAAGCAATCCAAACACCATGGCTGCCACCATGATCCCGCTCCTCAGCCGGTTGCGCCAGACATTTTTCCAGGCCAGCTTAAACAGCATTACAGGGTTCCTTTCAGGGCGGCAGCCACTTCGAGTTTAAAAATGCGAGCCAGGGGGTACAGGGAACAGATGACCAACAGGGTCAGCACAATGAGCATCTGCCCTATAAAAAGCTCTGGTGCCAAAGAAAAGGGCATGATGGCCTCGAATCCCATCTCTTCCATGGTCACGGCCAGATTGCCGCTTAGCTGAATGGGATGATAAAAAAACCAGAGCAGAAGAGGAAATGCCAGGGCAAATCCCATAACCACACCGGTCAGGGCGATGAACAGAGACTCGAGGATCACCAGCAGCTGCAGTTTTGTCCGCGCCATACCCGTGGCCAGCATGACGGCAAACTCGCGTTGGCGTTCCAGGGTCATCATGACGATGGTGGCGAACAGCCCGAAGCCTACCACGCCATACAGGACCAGTATCATGAAAATACCACTGGCCCGATCCATTCCAATCTGCTGGGCCAGTTCCGGTGATATATCCGCCCAGTTGCGCACCTTTATGTTTTTACCCATCTGTTCACGGGCGGATTTTTCCAACATGGGGATCTCTTTGACATCTTCACCATGCAAAACCCAGGCTGAAACCTGGTTGCCTGTCTGATAGAGCATCTGGGCGGTTTTCAGAGGCAGATACACAATGCGGGCGTCGATTTGCTGGTTGGGAAAATGAATTATTCCTGCTACCTGGTAGAGCCCGGCAGCAGTGGTCCCGTGATATCCCTGGCCATACAAAACGAACTCGTCACCGATGTCCAGACTGAAATATTTGGCCAGCTTTCCGCCCACAAGAACGGCCTTTTCATCTTCGCTGGTAAAATACCGGCCCTTTTGCACCCGTTCTGCAAGGCCGGAATAGGCATTTTCGGCCTGGGGCGCCACGCCCATCACCATCACCCCTTTGGAGCGATCGCCGACCGCACCGAGCGCAAAAGACTCCAGGCGCGGAACCGCAGTGGTAACCCCGTGAATAGATCGGATTTTTTTTTCAAATGCCTGGTCTGCAGATAAAAGCTTGTCAATGGATTGATTTTCGGCAAACCCAGGCTCCTGCAGCTGCAGATACCCGGAGTAGAAACGCGTGGCATTGTCGAGGTTCTGAGAATAAGACCCTTCCTGCATGGAACGCATGAACAGAGCGAGCAGCAAGGCTGCAGAAATAGCGCCGGCTGTGATGAGCGTACGTCGTTTCTGGCGCCAGATATTGCGCCAGGCAAGCCGGGCCGTAAATTCCGGCGTCATATTCTCAGGTCCCTCATGTTCTTCTGGGAAAAAAAGTCAGTAGGGATGTCGAAATCGAATTGGGCTTTGTGGTACAATAAAATAGTTTTCTGATCAGGCTTGTCTGCCGGCTGCATCTCCTGCCGGGCAGGAATCTTGCGCCCGCCCAACATTTTAAGGTCAAAGGTGCTCATGGTGTTGATCAAATCTTCAAACTCGTCATAATACTCAACCTTGCGCATGTTGTATTCACCCTTGCTGATCCAGAGAACCTGCTTGCCCCAGACAACCGGAGCATCGGGTTTGGGAATGGATTCAATGACCCAGCAAAGAGCTTTGTCAAAACTTTCCTCTTTTATTAACACATGGGTGTAATCCACTACGATGGAAGACTGGTTGATCAAATCGTCGTTGGTGAAGTCAGACCCCATCCACGACTGCCCCAACATGGAGGGTGCTATCTTAATGATGCGCTCGATATTGGGCACCCAGTTCCACATCTCCTTGAACCGTTTGAGGGAGCTGCTGCCCTTGTCCTGGGCCGGGGCCGTCACCAGCACCAGAGAATAGTTCTGGTCTTTGGTCCAGGCCTTCATGCTCATGCTGCGGGTCCACGCCGGGCGCTTGATCTGCATGGTCATTTCCGTATAACTGGACTGTCCGCGCATTTTCAGATCCGCTTTTCTGATAATCTCGTCAGCTGATTCGGCCTGCACATGGCTGGCCATGAGCAGCAGACCGATAAAAAGGACAATTATACTTTTCTTCATATCAACCTCTAAAATATTTATTCACCACAAAGGCACAAAGGACACAAAGAATAGGCTCAATCTTGAACACGCAGCCCAAGCACTTACGCCGCGCGAACACGATATCCGAAAACAGGAATGTTATCGTGGATTTTACCCGCCATGTCAATCATTTGAAGCATTTTCAGGTCGTGATAATTTATAACGGATACGCAGCACATTGTCCTCATAGCTGGTGGTGGTAATACGAAACCCCCCGATTTCCGCGGTAGATGTCACGTGGCCACCAATACACGGGCAGGCGTCGTATGCCCCCATGTGCACGATACGCACCTGGCCGTCAACGTCTGCAGGGAGTTTTTTTGTATTGTAAAGCCTCCCGGCCGCCTCCCTGGAAACAAAAGTTTCTGCCACCGGCAGGCTGTCCTGGATGACCTGATTGACTTGGTCCTGGATCTGGGTAACTTCCGCCGCAGTCAAGGCATGATCGAAGTGATAGTCGCATTTGGATTTTTTTCGTTCGATATGGGCTAAAAAACACCTGCCGCAACTGAACATGCGGTCCATGGTCTGGTTGAGAATGTGTTCCGCCGAGTGCATACGCGGATCAGTTTGCTTTTTCATGACACCTTTTTTTTGCTGTCAATGATCCCCCGCCTTGTTGGTATGCTTACCCCAGCGTTGCAACTATGGGGATTAGTCAGGTTCTCTTATAAATAAACTATGGCTTAAAGCTTGCGGTCACTTTTTCAATTAGTTTAAGCGATGAGGTCAAGGTCGTTATGTCTGGAAAGATCTGACCATTTTTGCCAGCAATTTCTCCATGTCCAATTATTTCAGCTTCGCTCTCATCGAATTTATCACCTACCAGGAAACTGCCTTTCCATATAACCGAAGGCTGCCCTCGATACCAACTATAATCGTGATTATCATTTTTATCAAAACTCTTATTGACCTCGATATAGTAAAAGTATCTGCCTTGTTTTAGGGGGTCTATTGGATTCCAATTCCAGATAAATTCACCAGCTTTAGGTGTCGCTGATGTTATGACGTCCGGTAATGGTTTGTCCTTGGGAGGATAAAAATTGTTATTGCCATAATCAATCCTACGGTAATTTGCCCAAACCGGCAATGTGCTCAACCTTGAACCACCCCATTTATCATCCAAATTGCCGCCCCTGTTACCAAGACCCTTCTGGGCTACTTTTCGGGTGACATAGACTGTATCAACAAAAACACCTTCTGCATCGGTTAGCCAAATGGCAAGTGTACACTTTTTTTCAGACAACATGAGGTTGATTGAAACTGTCTGGTTAACCTCCTTTTCTTCAGCAGAAACTGAAACATGAAGGGATAGCATCCCCACTAAAACGAATAGAAACATATAAAAGAAACTTGATTGCATTAATTTAGCGAACAACGATAATTTATTCATTTTTACTCCTTCCTTCCGAATTATCACAACCCACTGACCTAACATGCTTGGTGGATAATGGTTCAGGTGGGGGTGAGGAAGCATTACAAAAATATTTCGTAATGTCAATATGTTGTATGCTTCGTCTGCTAAAACTATTAACAGGGCATCTGGTATTCTTTGACAGAGCACGCATAACTTAGCACCAATAATTTCAGTTATTTGCCGCATTTATTTCTATCCTGAAACCGTGGAAGAAGAAAAGTAGGTAAAAATGAAGTTCATACCATCCAGACACTGATGGCATAACAAAACCTGATGCGAGAATCACAGGAAATGATCCTGTAGTCGCACCAGCTGGAATCCAGTATTGCAGCATGTCCATAATAGTATTCTCCGTATGTATTTATATGTATAATGTATGGGTGGGATCTCTGAATATGGTGATAACTTACCAAAAATATGGTAATAATGCATACTCACGCGATTCTCTTGTCATTCTATTCCTTTCATGGTATAGTTTATTTCAAGCATGGCTTAGATTATGATTACAACAGATAAGGCAGCAAAAATATTAGGAATCAGTCCCCGCCGGATTAGGGCATTAATTGCCTCTGGCCGGTTGCCAGCTATTAAGTTGGCGCGCGATTGGATCATAGATGAAAAGGACCTTGAAAAAGTGGTTGATCGTAAACCAGGAAGACCGAGATTAACGCATTGAAGGGATAGCCCTGCTGCCCTGCCCTTCAACTTACATTGGGCCACAACAGGAGTGGAACCATGACATTCCAATTTGTCGATATACTGGAAAACGACATTGCCTCATTTTTATACACCTACAATCACAAGGCATTCGCTTTAAATGACAGCCCGGCAGCCATTAGTTATAAGTTGCCGGATGATGTGCTGACCGATGATCTTGATGAACTATGGGGTTTTGGAGAACGTTCACCACGCATCGATGGCCTTCGTAAACGGTTAGAAAAGTGCTGGAAGGATTGTGAGCACATTGCTATCAGGGAACCACTCCTGATTGATAAGGCCGATAATCAGATCCATCGAATCCAGCAACTAAGTTTTATCCTGCACTTCCTGGAAAACAATGAACCGTATACAAAATGGGAAGCAATAAAATTAACGAAAGGTGTGGATCTGAATTGTTTACCTCATGTGAGCCGGGTCATTAAGGGATATGCTGTAGACTCAATTATTCAAAAAGCTAAATCCTGGGCTGATGAAGGTAATCATGGGGAAGAAGGAGCAGCAGGTTTTGCCGTGTGTCTTTTGATGAATGAATTAGATATGTCACGTGTACAATCCGTTAACACTCTGAAGGAAAATGGAAACCGCATATTTATAAATGTTAATACAGAGGGCAGCATAAAAAAGAAATCACTGGCAGTAGAAAGCAAATATAGAACTCATTATCCTGAAACGAACTGTGATCAGTCGAAAGCTCTGGGAAACAATTAAAATCACTGATCGTCCAGCCTATTTAATCGCGCAAGAGGCGGGGATCAGCGCTTCGACTCTTTCAAAATTGATGTGCGACATAGAGCCGGTCAAAGATAACGACCCACGCGTAATTGCCGTAGGCAAAGTGTTGGGATTACCAGCATCGCAGTGCTTTGGGATTGAACTTTCATCATGGCTCGTTGGCTCAAAACAGGCAGCGCTCGTAAGCATATCGCTGTGAGCGAAAAGGTCTTCGAGCGTATCGTGGCTTCTGGTCGGCTCACTTTCGTGCGGCTGCCAAGTGGCCATCGCCGGTTCCACACAGATGTTAGGGCATACAAATATCGCCATGACATCAAACATATATGGCCACCTTATGCCCAACCGGGACCGCACCCGAGTCAACCTTCTTGGTGACTCTCTCCTCAATCCCGCTGCACCTATATGCACCATAGAAGCACAAAGGCCGTAACCCCTAAGGATTACGGTCTTTATTTTCGTTGGTGCCGAAGGCGAGAGTCGAACTCGCACAAGTATACACTCACTAGATCCTGAACCTAGCGCGTCTACCAGTTCCGCCACTTCGGCTCGCGCACCATCAATCCATAAAAAAGATTGATTAAATGCGTAAGGTGCTATAAATATATTCTTTTATTTTTCATGTCAAGCTCTTAATTTAACAGAGATATTAATATGCAACTCATTGAAAATCTGGAAGATATTAAATCCGCTTTCAATAATGCGGTCATTACCATAGGGAATTTCGACGGTGTTCACATCGGGCACCAGGCCCTTTTTCACGAGGTGATCGAAAGGGCGGATGCCATAGGCGGAACCTCCATAGCCATGACCTTCGAACCCCACCCCATCCGGGTGCTCAAACAGAATGGTCACCCGCCGTTGATAACGTTGTATGAACAGAAGGTGGAACTCATCAACAAATCCGGCATCGATGTGCTCCTCGTGGTGCCGTTCAGCAAAGAATTCGCTGCAATCACGGCCAAAGAATATATCCTGGACATTCTGTTGAAGCGCATCGGCGCCCGTGTCATCGTGGTGGGTGAAGATTACACCTTCGGGAAAAACCGCGAGGGCAATCTCAACCTGCTGAGATCATATGCCGAGGCCCTTGACATCCAGGTGGTGGTGGTAGACTGGATCCCCATCGCCAACCAGGGCGGGAGCAGAATCAGCAGTACGCGCATCAGACAACTGGTCATGGACGGCAAGGTCCGCGATGCACAAAAACTTTTAGGGCGTCATTACCAGATCAAGGGCGAAGTGGTCACGGGACGAGACCGCGGGGGCAAGCTTTTGGGTTTCCCCACCGCCAATATCAATCTGCACGACGAGCTGTGCCCCAAGCCAGGGGTTTATGCCGTTACCGTCGAATCCATGGGAAGGTCCTATCAAGGCGTAGCCAACATCGGCTACAGCCCGACTTTCGACGACCATGAATTCACTGTTGAAGTGCACATCCTGGATTTCGATAACGATATTTACGGACAAGAAATCCGGGTCAATTTTATTCAGCGAATCCGGAATGAAATCAAATTCTCCAACATCGATGAACTATCCGACCAGATCACGAAAGATGTACTGATCGCTCGCGACATGCTCAAATAAAAACCTTAGAAACAGGCATCAAATACAATTCATTTTTCGTTGTAACCACATGAATAAAAAAATTATCGTATCTATCTTAGTGGGGACAGCCATATCAACCGGAGGTCTGTATCTGGCTTTTCGCAATATTCCGTTTGCAGATTTGTGGGAATACCTGGCAACCATCAATTATTTTTGGGTAGTCCCAGCGGGACTCTTAGTGATACTCAGCTTTGTGCTACGGGTGTTGCGCTGGCAAATCATTCTCGGTCCCACACACAACGTGACCTTCTGGCCGGCATTCCATGCATTGATGATTGCTTTCATGATCAATACCATTCTGCCGGGGAGAGTCGGCGAGCTGGCAAGGCCGGCCATATTGAACAAAAGCCAGGGTGTTAAATATAGCACGGGCCTGGCAACTGTGGCAACGGAAAGGGTTTTCGACATCATCATTATCATCGCTCTGTTTTTCGCGGTGACGAGCCTTTCCCGGATCGATCCGGATGCCAGCATCGCTTTTGGCGATTATCAGCTCAACAGGGAAACCCTGGCATCGATAACCACAGGGTTTGCATGGCTTGGCATGACCCTGCTGATCGGTATCGTGCTGATCAGCATCAACACCAGCCGACATTGGATCAACAAAATGATCCTAAAAGCCCCTTTTGTCGTACTCTTTTTCCTGGGAGAAAAACTGCAAAAGGTGATCGTTGAAAAAGTGAGCGTGAAGGTGGTAGCATTGGTGGAAAGTTTTGCCTTGGGATTTGAAACGATCAAATCCCCTGGAAAAATATCGGCCAGTCTTTTGCTTTCAGTATTGATCTGGTTGTTGGCCCTGCTCTCTTACGCCGTGTTTGCCCGGGGGTGCCCCGGCGTCAGCATCGATTTGATTGAAATGGCCGCAGTAATGGTTATTGTATGTATTTTCATAGCGCTTCCATCTGTCCCGGGGTATTGGGGCTTGTGGGAGGCTGGCGGTATTTTTGCTTTGACCCTGTTTGGTGTCCCCGGCAGAGAGGCAGCGGGGTTTACACTGGCAAACCATGTGATTCAAATGCTTCCCGTAATGATAATCGGTGCTGCTTCTGCCTGGATAACCGGAATCAATATATGGCGTACTTCCTTTAACTCCTGAACGCCAGGATAAGAAAATGACACAGCTGAAAGTTGTAACCTATCCGGACACATTTCTGAAAAAGCCCACGCGGCCAGTTGAGAATATCGACGGCATGCTGATGGAAGCAGTGGGCAACATGGGTGAAACCATGTACGCGGCCCCGGGCATCGGGCTAGCCGCCATCCAGGTCGGCATCGATCAAAGCTTCCTGGTATACGACATATTACGGGGTGATGAAAAGCGATTGCTGAGCGTCCTAGTCAACCCGCGGATTGTTGAAAAGGAGGGAGAAATCATCTCCGAAAATGAAGGCTGCTTGAGTGTCCCGGAATATCGGGCGGACGTAAAACGCTATGCATCCATCATCGTGGAAGGCTATGATGGTAACGAAAAACCGGTGCGAATCGAGGCGCACGACCTTCTCTCCATTGTTCTGCAGCATGAGATCGATCATTTGCAGGGGACACTTTTCATCGACCGCATCAGCTCCCTGAAACGGCAGTTCTATAAGCGCAAAATAAAAAAGCTAATGAAAAAGGATGAATAACATCGAGGCTTCGCGACCATACCGCATCGTTTTCATGGGCACCCCTGATTTTGCCGTACCAACACTCACGGCGCTCCACCAGAGTGCGCACGAAATCCTCATGGTGGTGACCCAACCGGATCGCCGCAAGGGACGGGGGCGTAAACTGGCGGCCCCGCCTGTAAAATCGGTTGCCATGGAACTGGGGTATGATGTTTTTCAACCAGAATCCGTTAAAACAAATGAATTTAAGGCAACCATAGCAAACCTGAACCCTGATTTCCTGATGGTTATCGCCTTCGGGCAGGTCATCCCCAAAGCCGTTCTCGAAGCCCCTGAAAAGGGCGCCATCAACCTGCATGCCTCACTTCTCCCCAAGTACCGTGGCCCGGCCCCTATTCAGTGGGCCATCATCAACAGGGAGAAAGCAACCGGCGTGACTACCATGCTCATGGATGAAGGCCTGGACACCGGGGATATGCTCCTGTCCAGAAACGTCTTAATCGGCGACAGGGAAACATCCGGGACCTTACATGACAGCCTCGCAGATGTGGGGGCCGGCCTGGTTCTGGAAACCCTTGATAAGCTGGCAGACGGGTCTTTGGCACCCGTTCCCCAGGACGAGGGGCAATCAACCTACGCCCCCCTCCTGAAAAAACAGGACGGTCGGATTGACTGGGCCCGCCCTGCCAAGGAGATCGAAAGTTTTATCCGCGGCGTGAATCCCTGGCCGGGCGCTTTCACCTTCTGTGATGAGCGACGCCTCAAAATCTACTCAGCCCAATATCTCGATATGGAAACAGACACAGAGCCCGGCACGGTACTGGTGGGCTTCCCATGTGAACTGCGAGTTGCTACCGGGGATGGCGCTCTGGTACTGGAAGAAATCCAGGGGGCGTCTGGAAAATGCCTTTTGACAAAGGACTTTCTCTGCGGCTGCCACATAGCACCGGGAACGAAATTGGGGTGAGCCCCTATTCGTAATGGCGACCCTGAAAGGGTCTATTTTCTCTCGCCCCGATGAAATAAAAGAAAAAAAGATTTCATAGGGCAGGCAGAGATCGCAGGGCCACAGAGCATTTTTCCTTTTAAAAGATATAGTTGTTTTAAATCTGTTATACATACCATAAAGGATATATGAAAGACATTGCCCGCCACAACGCTTTTAAAATACTCAACCTTATCGATGAATCCCAGAAACCCCTGGATGTGGTTATGGAGGAGGTTATGCCCGAGAGCCGCTTCCCCTCAAAGAGGGATCGCGCCTTTATCCAGACCATTGTATACGGTGTCCTGCGGTGGCAAGGGCGCATCGACTGGATCATCGACCACTTCTCGAATATCAAGCTCCAGCGCATCGACCCTAAGGTCCTGAATGCCCTGCGCATGGGCCTTTTTCAGATCATTTTTCTGGACAGGGTACCAACATCGGCGGCCGTAAACACATCCGTGGAACTATCCAAATCCGTGGCTGAACCGTATGTCGTAAAATTCGTCAACGCCATTTTAAGAAAAGCCAGCAGTACCCACACGGAAGTGCCCTTCCCTCAAATCAGTCAGAATCCTGTAGCTTCCATTGCCGCGACCCAATCCTTTCCAGAATGGCTGGTGGAACGCTGGTTGAAACGCTTCGGCGCCGAAGAATGCAGGGCTTTGTGTAGTTTTATCAACACCATTCCACCGATTACGGTACGGGTCAACGACCTCAGGACCAACCGTGATGAACTGCAGAAGGTTATGGCTCAGGAGGCAGAAAGCGCCACGGTTACACGCTGCTCGCCAATGGGCCTTTCATTTGTCAATCCCAAGTTTCCCATAGCAAAAATGACCGCCTACCAGAATGGGTGGTTCCAGGTGCAGGATGAGGCCGCCCAGCTCATTTCGCTCTTCCTGGCTCCCCGGCCTGGGGAAAGGATCATGGACGCCTGTGCAGGTCTGGGGGGCAAAACCGGCCATATCGCTCAACTGATGGAAAACAAGGGCAAGATCATCGCCGTTGACAGGAATCGAAAAAAACTGGGCATACTGAGATCGGAAATGATGCATCTCGGCATATCAACCGTGACCACCCGGTCGCTGGACCTGGAACGCCCCGCGGAAGCCGGCAATGGTACTCCCGGGTTTGACCGTATCCTACTGGATGCCCCCTGCTCCGGCCTGGGAGTGCTGCGGCGCAACCCGGATGCCAAATGGGCCAAGGCCAAGCAAAACCTTGCTTCTTTCCAGAAACGCCAGATTGATTTTTTAACGCACCTGGCTCCACTGTTGAAAATTGACGGCATATTGCTCTACACGGTGTGCAGCATGGAGCCCGAAGAAAATGAAGCGGTGGTGGAGGCCTTCGTGCAAAGCCACCCCGGCTTTATGGTTGAAAAGGACCCGGAAACCACCCCGGATGTTGTACAGTCGTTTGTGGACCGGGATGGGTATCTCAGAACCTTTCCCCACACCCACAATATGGACGGCTTCTTTTCGGCTCGTCTCAAACGAATAAAATGATTCTGCGTGCTGCCAAATACTCGGTGCTGATCATTGTCTTTCTGTGTGTAACTGGCGTCAGCGCCTACCTCACCCTGGCATATCTAATCAAGAGCGAAAATCGTGTGATTGTCCCTGATCTGGTGGGCCGGGATGTTGTCTATGTCCTTGAAATCCTGACCGACCTTGGCCTGAACATCAAGGTCAAGAGATCCGAATACAGCAGCGACATCGCCAAAAATCACGTGATTGTTCAGGAACCAGGCCCTGGAGAAGAGATAAAATCAGGACGGGACGTCAGGATACTTCTATCAAAAGGGACCAAAACCATCCTCATGCCCGATCTGACCGGGTTATCGATTCGCCGTGCTCGCCTGGCGATCCAGGAGAACGGGCTTTGCGGGGGGCAGGTTTCCTATACCCACCACCAGAAGGACTTTGCCCGCGACGACATTATTTCCCAGACGCCCGGGCCGGGCCAGTGGGTGCATCGCGGGAGTTGTGTGGACCTGCTCGTCAGCCTGGGGTCGCCGCTCCATGCGTACAAAATGGACAACCTTCGCGGCCTTACACTGAATGAAGCCGTAAATCTCATCGAAAAAAGCAGCCTGGTCGTTGGAAACATCAAATATTCCTTTGACAGCACCAAGCCCGAACACACCATCATTGACCACAGCCCGAAATATGGATACAGAGTAACGGAAAAAACGTTGGTGGATCTGATCGTCAACCAGAACCCGAACCAGCCGAAAAGTGCTGCTGGATTCAACGCATCCCTGCAAAGTGTTTTCAACTACCGGCTGGCGGCGGGGGTTTTCAAAAAACGGGTACAGGTTCATCTGAATATAGGTGGTGTGGTCGGCGAAATTTATGACAACCTGTTGATGCCGGGCAAAGAAGTGTGGCTGATTGTCCCCAGCCACACCAAGACAACGATCCTCTGTTACGTGGATGGAGAGCTTGTCCGATCACAACTATATAATCCCGACTGATTTTTAAATGCGGAATTACGAATTCGGATTTCGGAATGTGGAATTCGGAAGGTCAGAAATCTGATGGCAGAGGCCAGAAGTCGAAAAACCCTGCACCGCAAAGGCGCAAAGGTCGCAAAGAATTATCTCTTTGAGACTTAGTGGCTTCGTGGCTGACTAATTTAACTGTGGATAATCGCTAAATGAAAAATTTTTGCCGCAAAGACGCCAAGGCACTAAGGGTTTAATCAATATTCCTTCGAGACTTAGTGGCTTCGTGGCCAATTAATGTCACTCTAACTATTTTTAAATGACAAATGTGCCACAAAGACGCCAAGGCACTAAGGGTTTAATCAATATTCCTTCG
>RCNC010001488.1_pt1 | contig 15735 bp, 8 predicted proteins | sample 2041301 | NCBI WGS metagenome assembly RCNC01 (sample SAMN09708231, study PRJNA481090) | Marine sediment metagenome, whole genome shotgun sequencing project. | biome: marine sediment; feature: ocean; material: sediment; isolation source: Sewage treatment plant 13A marine sediment (STP13A) ... | reverse complement strand
ACCGCACAGGAAGCGTATCGCCGCTTTCTTTGGGAAGGCCTCGAGCAAGAGGCCCCCTCCCCCCTGGACGTTGCTGAAATCTCAAGCCTGCTCGGCAAACCTGCCTTCATCGCCCGCATGAAGGATTGCCTCCGGAGCAACTCCGACTCCAAGGACATCCCAGATGCAGACCGCTTGCACCGTCTCTTTCATCCCGACGATGTTGTTTCGGCCGTTTGCACGGTGCTTGAGACAGACCACGAACAGGTGCTGCGCAAGGGACGACATGGGAACAAACCCCGGTGGATAGCTCTGTACCTATGTAGCTCAAGAACCCGTTATAGCTACAGAGATCTCGGCCGCTACTTCGGTGGTGCAAGTGGCCAGGCCGTCCGTACGGTTGTTGAAAAGGCCGAGCAAACAATACGACACGATCTGAAGCTCAAGGAACAGGTCTGGACCGTGCAGCAGGAACTCAACAAAAGGTTGAATTCTGAGACTTGACCCCGGTTGCCCTCCCGGTTGCCCTGGTTGTGAAAGCCGGTAGTGACCCAAAAGGTTGAATTCTGAGACCTGACCCCGGTTGTGGACCGTAAGACAGGGGTTCGTCGGCCGAAGCCGGAAACGAGAAGCCGGCGCAGCACATCCAAGAAGGGGGGAAGTGCAGCCCTCGACACCGGCACAGCTTTTACCTTATCTTTAGTAATACCGGGCTGCTGCAGAGGGTGCATCAAATCGTCTGGAGGGAGAATAGGCATGAGCCGGAAGAAGGACGGAATGTTGGCGATCGAAGGGTTGGTTCAGATCGAGGAGACGCTCTTCGGGGTCTACGGGCTGTTTGCAGAAAGGTTCCCGGCCCATCGAGATATGTGGTCTCGTATGGCCGAGGAAGAAAAGGGCCACGCCAAGTGGATCCGCGATCTGTACGGAAAGGTGGAGCAGGGATCTGTCCGCCTGGGCGAGGACCACTTCCGGGTGGAGGGAATCCAAACCTTCCTCGACTATGCGAATGAGCGACTCGAGGAGGCACAGACGGCAAAACTGCCCTTTCTTCACGCCCTGGATATGGCTCTTGACCTCGAGAGCGGGTTGCTGGAGCGCGAATTCTATAAGGTCTTCGAGGCAGACTCCGAAGCCCTGGAACAGGCCTTCGAAGACATGCAACAACAGATTCGGGATCACACGGAAAGACTCCGGAAGGCCCTGGCCCACGAAGACGGTCTCTCGTGAGGAACCTGCGCGTTCTTCTCACCAACGGGGAGAGAAGATACCGCCTGATGGGTGACGCAAAGGAGGCTCTGTGAGTACCGCTTTCCTCTATACGGACGACTACTTCGCCTACGATTACGGATCGAACCACCCGATGAGGATCGAACGGCTTCGACTCACCTATGACCTCTGCAGGGCATATGGGAGTTTCGAATTGCCGGACGCCGACCTGATCGAGTCGAGCCCGGCGACGGAATCCCAGATCCTGGAGTTTCACACGGGCGATTACGTAGAGACGCTCAAGCGGGCCAGTCGCGGCGAGACTCAATGGGACTTCACCCACGGCATCGGCCCGGGGGACAACCCCGTTTTTCCGGGCATGTGGGAATGGTCCCTTCTTTCCACAGGCGCCTCCCTGCAGGGGGCGCAGCGGGTCGCCGAGGGGAAGGCGCGCATCGCGTTCAACATCGCCGGAGGGCTCCATCACGCGGGCGCGAGCCGGGCCTCCGGCTTCTGCTACGTGAACGACCCGGTCCTGGCGATCCTGCACTTCGCGAACCAGGGCAAGCGGGTCATGTATCTCGACATCGACGCCCATCACGGCGACGGGGTCCAATGGGCATTCTATGAGGACCCGAGGGTCCTGACCGTCTCGTTCCACCAGGACGGCCGCACCCTATTCCCCGGCACCGGCGGCCTCGCAGAAACCGGGAAAGGGGATGGCACGGGCTACTCCGTGAACGTGCCCATGCTTCCGGGCACGGATGATCACGTCTTCTGGAAGGGGTTCGAGTCCGTGGTGCCGCACCTTGTGGAGGCTTTCCGGCCGGACGTGGTGGTCTCCCAGCTTGGCGTCGACTCGTTCCTGGACGATCCTCTGGCATCCCTCGAACTCACGACCCACGGCTTCATCAAGGCCATTGCGTACCTGACCGAAGAGGCCCCGGCCTGGGTGGCCCTTGGAGGGGGGGGATACAACCCGGCGAACGTGGCTCGCGCCTGGACACTCGCCTGGGCCACCATGAATCGTGTGGAGCTTCCGAACGAATTGCCCGAGGAGATGAGGGCCCCACTCACGGCACAGGGCGACCGGGCGGGAAAGCTCCGCGACGACGAGCACGCGAGCTCCATGCGGGATCCGTGTCTCGAGCAGATGAAACGGTGCGTCGGCTATCTAGAGGAACACGTGTTCCCGAAGATCCTGTGAGTGCAGGTGACAAGTCCGTCATTCCCGCGCATGAGGGTGTCGAAAAGCGCCTCTTCGCCGTCATCCCTGCGAAAGCAGGGATCCCTCAGCAACTGAAGCCAATGGATTCCTGCCTACGCAGGAATGACGCAAAGGTGGAGTCTCACCATTTATCGAGACCCTCGCAGGCGGGAATCCGTTGGCTACCTGAGCCCGCCGGGCGGGGGGATTGCTTCGCTCCGCTCGCAATATTCGGAATTGTGGTCTCTTCCCCGAGTCTTCGTCAGCGTCCTCACACAGGCTCTTCGTCCGGTTCTTTGGTGGCGATCGGAAACGTGTCTTTCACGGACCGGATGTGGATGTCCCGCTGCGGGAAGGCGATCTCGATTCCATCCTCCCGGAACGCCTTGTCTATGGCCATGTTGAGCTCGTCCCGAACGGACAGCAACGTTTCAAACTTCGTGAACGCTCTGAGCTCGAAGTTAAGCGAGTCCGTGCCGAATCCCATGAACAACGCGCTCGGGGGCGGGTCACGGAGGACATTCTTGTTATCCCTCGCCACCTCGAGCAACCGTTTCTTCGCCTTCTCCGTGTCCGATCCGTAGGCAATCCCGACAGGGATCTCCGCGCGGAGGATCGAATCCGAGAAGGTCCAGTTTACCAGCCTGCCCGTGACGAACTCCTTGTTTGGAACGATCAACTCCTTCCTGTCCCAAGCCGTGATCGATGTGGCACGAATGCGGATCTTGGACACGATTCCGCTGACATCGCCCACGGTCACCGCATCCCCCACCCGTATCGGCCGCTCGAAAAGGATGATCAATCCGGAGATGAAGTTTGCCACGATCTCCTGGAGGCCAAATCCGATGCCCACGCCCAGGGCGGCCACGAGCCACTGGATGTTCCCCCAGCCAACCCCGAGAATCTTGAAGATAGACGAACCGCCGATCACGAAAATCGTGTACTGCACGATCGTGCTGATTGCAGCGCGCTCGCCGGTCCCCAGACCGAACCTCTGCAAGAGCACTACCTGGAGTATCCCCGGGAGGTTCCTGGTCGCCATGAAGGTCATCAGCAGGATGACGAGAGCCAGCACCAAATCCACCAGGGTGACCGCCCTGAATTGCTCCACGGTCTGCACCCTCGTCACGCCTTCAGCATCCGTGACCGTCTGGGACACCTGCTGGGTGGTGTGCCACAGCTCCACTTCTCTCAAGATCTCGAAGGCTGTGATCACTTCGGCCCAGATCCACCAGATGCCGATCGCCAACGCGAAGAAGATGAATCCTCGGAGCAGACGATTCGTCTGCACCTGAACCTTTGCCAGATCGATGTCCTCCTCAGGCTCTTGTACCTCGGCCCCTTCCTCGCCCGACACCTTCTTTGCAAAGGCCTCCCGGCGCTTCCTGTTCTCCTCGATCGCCAGCCTTCGACGGGCAAGCAGGAGCCAGCGCAGGATCATCCCCTGCAGGATTAACACGGCAATGACAAGACACGTTGTAGCATGGAGCCTCAGGCCGAGTTGAAGGGCTGCGTATTGGTAGCCCAGAAACTCAACAACCCCGATCGCCAACGGCACGGCCACGATGGCCGCGTACCAGAACCGTCGGGCCCCGGCCGGACGCCCGCCCCCTTCGGACAGCTCCGGTCCCTTCATACTGAACCGCGATCGCAACATGCGGAACAACAGGATGCTGAGAGCCAGCATGAGCAGAATGAATGCGGCCCTCCCGAGGGATGCCTTCAGGACCTCATCCGCCTGACCCTCGGCTGCAACAATCACGAAGACGGCCGGCAGGACGAAGATATAGGCCCTGCCCAGAATCCTGTACATGTCGTCGAGCAGATCCCCGGGCCATTTGAAATGGACCCTGCCCAACCCATCCGGCTTGAACACCTGGCGGGGGATCTCCAGCGTCAGATACATAATTACGGTGAACTCCAGGGCAGAACCGATGGCGTGCACGAAGTCCGTAACCCCGCCCAGAGAGCGCACGCGCCAGCCGAGCATCCCGATGAAGACCGGCAAGAGGGCAGCGACCAGCAGGGTCAACAGCAGGGCCTCGAAGGTAAGGCCAAAATCGGTGCACCAGGGCTTCCCCGCCTCTTCGTGGACCGCCCGAAGCCGAACGGTTATTTTCCGGCGGCCGGCAAGCGTACCGACAAGGAGAAGGCCAAGGAGGATGTAGAGACCGGGGTTGCCCGACACGTCGTCCCAGAGTGTCCGGCTCGCCGTTTTCCAGTTGTCCGGGTCGAACATCCATTTCACGGATGCCCAAAGCTGGGATAAGGTCTCCGGCTTGAAGGGTTCAACGCCTCGGACCCACAGGATCCTCGCATCGATGAAATCCGAAAAGGCCTGCACTGCGTCGACGAGCTCGCGCTCCTTGGTGTCGAGCTCCATCAACTTCTCGAAGTAGGTCGTGTAGTCGTTCACAAGGGACTGAAGGGAACTGCGCTTCTTCCAGAGCAGTTCCTGCAGAAGTCGTTCCATGCGCCTTCGCTTGTACTCGGGCAGGGAAGGGTCAACCCCAGTCATCTTCTGCAACACGACCCCTTGCACATCCGAGACCGCCAGCCTCTCCTCCCGAACCTCGATGATCTTGAGCTGTGCCTTCTCGATCTCCGCACGTCTGGCCCGGATGTCGCCTTTCCGGTCCCCCACATCCGGCAGGTCTCTCCGGCGCTGGTGGAGCATGGCCCCGATCGGTGCGCTCAGGCGCCCCGCCTCGACCCTCTTCTCGATGCTTGCGAAATCGGCCCGGACCTTCTTCAGAAGCTCGCTCGTTTCCCCGATCCGAGTCGAGATTTCCTCTATCTTGCGAAGAAGCCCCCCCGGACCTGTTCGCAGCTCCGCCAGTTCCGCGGTCTCCGATGCCAGCTCCTCGGCAAACAGCCGGACCTCCGGGCTGGCGTCCGTCACTTCGAGGAGGGCCTCCCTTGCCTCCCGGGCGGCCCGTTCCGCCTCCTCCCGCCGGCCTTCCCTGACCTTCTGCGCCCAGAACTCGGCTTCCTTTTCCTTGGCCATCTGAAAGCGCAGGGCCTCGTCGAGCCTGAGGGTGAGCAGCTTTGTCCGGGCCTCGTAACTGGGGACCTCGCGCCTCAGGGCCGCTATCTCAGCCTCGGAAGCGATAATCGTCGCCTCCAGGAAGATCCTCTGGGCCTCAAAAAGCTCAGGAACCCCGGCCTCTTGCTTGGGCCCCTGTTCCCTCGCCTCCTGGAGGCGATGTCTGGCGGCCGCCAACAGCTCCGGCACCTTCCTCCGCCGCTCCCGTCTCCTCGTGACCTCCGCTTCCAGCTTGAGCAACTGTTCGTTGGCCGTCTCCTGGTCGAGCTTCACCTCCATGAGCGCCTGTTCCAACTGATCCAACGGCACATCTTCCGGCAGTTCCGGCTTCGACTCCGTCAGGTCCTCTTTCAGTTCCGCTTCGAGGGCTTGGGTCGCCTCCGGCGCCTCCTCACGGACCCTGTCGAAGGCGGTTGCCTTGTTCGACCAATCTTCCGCGGCCTCGAGTTGTGCCAGGGCCTTGTCATAGGTCTCCAGGGTCTTTGCCTTGGTCTCCTCTTCCAGGCCCTTGGCTTCTTCCGCCTGCTGGCGCAGCCTCTGTACCTCGCCGGTCGTCAGGGACAATACCTTTTCAGCCTCCCCTTCTTTTCCCGAGACGATCGTGTGCGTCGCCATGTTCAGGAGACCCACGAACAACAGCAACACAGCCAGTCGGCTGACACGGAAAGGCTTACCGCGAGGACGAGTCATCGCTTTCCTCCAAAGTGCGTCACGGGAACAGAACACGCATAAAGGCCAACGGGAGTATAGGTTAGGGCAAAGCGAGGGGTCAATCTTTTCTTTCTACGCTCCGGCAAGCAGGTACCTGCCGTCCTCTTCCGTGAGAGCCCCTTCCTTCTTCAGCTTCTCCAGGTGACTTGCCAGGACGGCCGCACCCGGGAACATGTGCTGGGCAGGGTTCCGAAACAGGTCCGGAAGCATCTCGTTGAAGGTTTTCGGGTGGCTGTCGAGCCCGGTCAGGAGTCGTTCCTCGCGACGCTTCACCTTCCCGGCGGCAGCCTGGATCACCTCCCGGGCGTTTTCGACAAGCTCTCCGTGGGAGGGAATGATCAGGTCGATGTCGAGGGCCAGGTACTTCTCCATGCTCGCCAGGTAGCCCTCCGCCCCTCCCGAGCTTGGCGCGTAGAAAGGCACTTCCATCCCCACCATGTCCCCCACGAACAGGATCTTCTCGTTCCGCTCGTACAGAGAGATGTGTCCCGGGTGGTGCCCGGGCGTGAGGATCACCTCGAAGGCATACGAACCGCAGGCCAGGACATCCCCCTCCAGAACGTTCCTGTCCGGCGAGGTCTCGGAGATCGGGCAGAAGGCCGCGTAGAAGTCCAGGATGTCGAGCTGCTTTCCGGGGAAGTGCTCAGCCACCAGGTCCGTATCGAAGGCCCGGTTCAGCAGACGGTTGTCCCGCATGTAAGGAGCGTCGACCTCGTGGTCTATGACGGTCAATCCGGGAACGCGCTCGCGGAAATAGGCGATTGCTCCCATGTGGTCCGCGTGGGTGTGGGAAATGATCGCCGTATGAACATCCTCGACGTTCAACCCCTCTTGCTCGAAAAGGGTGAGGGTCTGCCGGATGTTCTCCTCACCGCCCCCTCCAACCTCCAGGCAGATCAGCCCTTCTGAGTCGCGGATCACCACGAGGCTCGAGGAGTCCACGATCCCCTTCTTCTCGACCTGCAGGAAGTGCAGGCTTCTTCTAAGCTCCATAGTTCTGCTTCCTCGTGCGTTGTCTTGAAACGCAGAGGATAGAGGAAGAGGTCCCGGCCGGTCAAATCTTTTCCCAGGCACTGTTTTCCCGGGCGCTGGACGGAAAAGAGTAAGGTGAGGTAGACTGCCGACTTTCAGCGACCGCAGGTCTTCGATCGTAACTCGATACGGTTTCGGAGAAGGGTGCCCCATGAACGTTGACTCGATGATGCAATCCTTCAGCCGGGGGATCATCCGATATCGATGGGTGTTGTTGGTCCTCATCCTTCTGATAACCGCGGCGCTCGTATACGCCGCGAAGGACCTGGTCGTAGACAACGACTTTGACAACTGGCTGCCCGAGAATGACCGGGTGTCCGAGCTCTATCGCCTGGTGGACGAGCAGTTTTCGTCCAACGCCCTCGTCTTCGTGGTCCTCGATTGTACCGAGCGAGGGGTTTTCGACCCCGCATCTCTCCGCCTCGTCCAGCGATTGACCGATGAGCTCGAAGCTATCGACGAGTTGTTCAACGTATCCAGTCTCACGAACATTATCGACATCCGGAAGACGGAATTCGGGGTCGAGGTGGGAGACCTGATTCCGGAGATCCCTGAATCCACAGAGGACCTGGACGCACTGAAGGCGTATGTGCTCTCCAAAGAAATGTACGTCAATTCCCTGGTCTCGGAGGATACAGCGTACACGGTCATCGTCACGAACATAGAGGGCAACGCCGATGAGGTGCTCGCTGCAGCCAAGGTGATCGGGACCGTCGAGAAGGTGGCCGGGGACCATCCCTACTATTTCGGCGGAGAGGCAGCGCTCCACCTGTATGCCGACAAATACATGAACCAGGATCTTGCCACTCTGACCCCGGTCATGCTCGTCGTGATGATCGTCATTCTCGCCGTGAGCTTTCGACGATTCTGGGGTGTGGTTCTCCCCCTGGCCCTGGTCGTTCTTGGCATCCTGTGGACCTTCGGGCTCCAGGTCCGGTTCGGAATCCCGGCCACCGTATTCACACCGGCAGTCATTGTGCTCCTGATTGCCATGGGGGCCGACTATTCGGTCCACATCTACAACCACTACATGCGCCGCGGAGATATCCAGGTCTCCACCGCCCAGATCACGATGCCCGTCGTCATGAGCGCGGTAACCACCATCGCCGGGCTTCTGACCTTTGGCGTGACCCGGATCGACCTGCTGCGGTTCTTCGGCCTCGTCCTTGCCCTCGGGCTTGCCGCAGCGTGCCTGCTCTCGGTCCTGTTGCTCCCGATCTGCATCCACCTGTTCCGGGCCAAGCCGGACCTGGTCGATAGCGGGGAAGACGGACAAGAGCACATCCTCTCCAGAACACTGATCCGGATGGGTGTTTGGGTACATGGCCACGCCAAGACAACGATAGCCGTCACCTTGATCGGACTGATCGTCATGGGATTCGGCATCTTTCGTATCACCACGAACGTGGATTTTGCAGAGCTCATGCCCGAGGATTCGCCGCCTCGCCTCGGGCTCAATACGCTTCGGGACCACTTCAGCGGCGCCTACCCGATCAGCCTCTACTTCCGGGGGGACATGGAAGACCCGGCCCTGATGCAGATGCAGGACTACCTCGAGAACTACCTGCGATCTTACGATCTGATTTCCGCGTTCACGTCCATCAACGGGCTGATCGCCGAAGAGAACTGGCTGATGAACGGTGTCTTTGCCGTCCCGGAGACGAGGGAGGGGATCGCCAACCTCTGGCTCCTGCTCGAGGGAGAAGAACTGCTCAGAACCTTTGTGGACGCGGACCGGCGTCAAAGCCTGGTCACCGCCCTGGTCAAGAGGAGCGAGTCGGACGTGATGAGGAGCCACTCGCGGGCTGTCTGGGATTTCCTCGACAGCCACGTCTCGGATCAGATTGTGGAAATCGATCCGGCCCGGTTGTCTCCGGAAGGCCTGCGCGCACTGCGAAGGGCGCAAATGAGTGAGGCTGCGCGTCAGCTCGCCTGGCTGGCCCAATGTTACGACAAACCGAGATTGTACGATGCGGATCTCTTCCTCAAAGGCCTCGAGAAGCGATTCCCTGAGGTCGACCGAAGCCTCGCCCTCGAGCCCGTGTGGGAGGTGAGCCGGACCTACCTCGAAGAGGAAACCTTGGAGATCCTACCGCCGGAGCTCATCGACCGACTCATGGCCATCCTGAAAGAAAACGGACAAAGACTGAGCACGCCCGAACTCGGTGATCAACTCGCTCGGGTCATCGCAGGAAGCAAGGTCATGGACGCCGAGGATGCCGCTTCCACGGCCACCGGGGTGCTGAAACGGGCGGCTTCCGCCCTTCGCCTCCAACGCGCCTCTTCCCTGCGGGCATCGATGGCGCCTCTGGTTTCTCCCGATCTGGCGGAACACAAGGATTTCCGGAAGCGGGCCGACGGAGTCTTGTGGAGGCTCTGGACGAAACGTCCTGTCTTCTTCAGCTCCCGAATCGAGTCCTTTCCCGAGATCGACCGGTCTGCAATGGTCACGAAACCGGTCCGGGTCGACCAGACCGGTATGGCAGACCTGATTCGACGCTTCGACGATCTGATCTACTTGAGCCAGTTCCAGAGCATGATCCTGGCATCCCTGATCGTCCTGGCCCTGGTTTCTCTGACCCAGCGCTCCTTCCGAAGGGGGCTCATCTCCCTGGCCAGTGTGCTCGTGCCCATGGTGTTCATCATGGGACTGATGGGCTGGACAAGAATCCCGCTCGATTTCGGAACCGCTCTTTTCGGCGCCCTGATCATCGGGCTCGGCGTGGACGGCTCCATCCACTTCCTGCACCACTACCATGACCTCGAGCTCAGGGGCATCCGCGGCGAGGAAGCACTCCGGAGGAGCATGGGGCACGTGGGCAAGGCCATCGTAACGGCCAATGCCACCACATGCTGCGGGTTCCTCGTGCTCATGTTCTCGAATACGGCCATGCTGAGGAACTTCGCGATCGTGAACGCCCTGGCCATTTCCCTGGTGACCCTCTCCCTGCTGACCTTCATGCCTGCTCTGGTCACCCTCTTCCACGTGGATAACAGCAGGGATCAGGGGTCAGGGATCAGCGCGCCGCGAACTGACGACTTGAGACCCCACACAAATGCCTCTTGACACGGGAGGCGCCTGCCCGCTAGGATTGTACTGACCGGTCAGTTTATTCCAGTGATCCCTTTCGTACATTTCTCCGGGAGGGCCTTGTGGCACGACCGAAGGTTGCCCGCACGAAACGGGGGGAGCGGACCCGGAACCACATTCTGGAGGTCACCCGGAAGCTCTTCGCCCAACCCGGCTTCCGGGGCGTAACTCTCGATCAGATCGCCGAGGAGACCGGCACCGCCAAGAGCAGCATCCTCTGGCACTTCGGCACGAAGGAGCATTTGCTCCTCGAGGTGCTGGACGGCATCATGCGCGACCTCGAAACCAGTTACCGCCACAGCTACCCGGACAACATTCCCCTGACGAAGAAAATGCGACTCCTCATCGAGGACTACGTCCGCCTCATGGAACAGTACCCGGAGCTGGGGACCGTCTTCTTCGGGATGCTCTTCGATGCAGAACTCATCAACACCATCCGGGACCGCGCAAAGGAAATGTACAGGGAATACCGTGAGATGATCATCCACCACCTCGCCGATTCGGGCGTGCCGGCCACGGAACACCTTGCAGCCGCGGTGGCCGGCCTGTTCGACGGCGTGTTCATACAGTGGTACCTGGATCCACGAGGGGTTGACATGCAAAAGGTGTTCGAGACCGTCGTGAGCGGGCTGGAGTCCCTCTACTCTCAGGGCTCTGCACAGAAGACGGACGTTTCGAAGAGGCGGGGCAAGGTGAAGAAGGCAACGGTGCGCCATGAACGTTGACACAGCGATGAAGTCCTTCAGCCGGCATATCATCCGATATCGATGGGTCTGGTTGGCCCTCATCGTCCTGATCACCGCTGCCCTCGCGAACGCGACGAAATACCTGGTCGTAAACAACGACTACGACAACTGGCTGCCCGCGAACGACAAGGTCTCCGAACTCTATCGCCTCGTGGACAAGCAGTTTTCGTCCACGGCCGTCCTGTTCACGGTCCTGGATTTCTCGGAGAAGGGGGTTTTTCACCCCGATTCTCTCGCCCTGGTCCAGCGCATGACCGATGCCCTTGAAGGCGTCGATGAGCTCTTCAACGTCTCCAGCCTCACGAATATCGTTGACATCCGGAAAACCGATTTTGGGGTCGAGGTGGGCGATTTGATCCCGGAGATCCCTGGATCCAGAGAGGAATTGGATGCCCTGAAGCAGTATGTGCTCTCGAAAGAGATGTACGTAAACTCGCTCATCTCCTCGGATGCGGCCTACACCGTGTTGATCGCCAACATCGACGGCAGCTCGGAAGAAATCGTCACGGCAAAGAAGGTCCTCGAGACGATCGACGAGGTGGCCGACGGCCATCCCTACTACTTCGGAGGCGATCCGGCTCTCCTCCTGTACGCGGATCATTACATGAAGAAGGACCTGACCCTTCTCGTCCCCTTCATCCTGGTCGTCATGGGCGTGATCCTCGCCTTCAGCTTTCGCAGGGTTTTGGGGGTGGTCCTACCGTTGATTTTGGTCTTCCTGTGCGTTGTCTGGACCTTCGGGCTCCAGGCGCTGTTCGGGATCTACTCGAACATGCTCACGACGGCGGTCGTGGTGCTCCTGATCGCCATGGGCGCCGACTATTCGGTCCACATCTACAACCATTACTTGCGGCGGGGAGACATCCAGGTCTCTACTGCCGAGATCACCCTTCCGGTGATCATGAGCGCTGTGACGACGATCGCGGGTCTTCTGACCTTCGGCCTGACGAGGATCGACCTGTTGCGGTTCTTTGGCATCGAGCTGGCCTTCGGCCTCGGATCCGCCTGCCTGCTTTCGGTCGTGTTGCTCCCGATCTGCCTCTATCTGTTCAAGGCCAAGGCACACCCCGTCGTGGGAAGAGAGGAAAGACAGGAAGACGCGATCAATCGATGGCTGGCCAAGGTGGGCGTCTGGGTCCACCGCCATGCCAGGCTGACCCTTGCGACCACTCTGATCGGGATGATTGTCATCGGATCGGGGCTGTTCCGGATCACCACGAACGCGGATTTCGTCGAATTCATGCCCGAGGACTCCCCACCCCGTGTGGGCGGGGACATTCTCCGGGACCATTTCAGCGGCTTCTACCCGATGTCGATCTATTTCCAGGGTGACATGGAAGATCCGGCCCTGATGCAGATGGAGAACTACGTCGAGAACTATTTGCGCTCTTACGAGTTGACCGATGCCTTTACATCGATCAACGGGTTGATCGCAGAAGAGAACTGGCTGATGAATGGCATCTTTGCCGTCCCGGAAACCAGGGAGGGGATCGCGAACCTGTGGCTGCTGTTGGAGGGGGAAGAACTGCTCAGGACCTTCGTCGCACCGGATCGTCAACAGAGCCTGGTCACCGCCATGATCCGAGAGCCCCAGACCCACGCCATGCGTTACATTTCAAAATCGGTAGGGGGATACCTCGAGGGAAAGATCTCGGATCAAGTGGTCCGCATCGATCCGGCCCGGTTGTCTCCTGACGGACTGAGGGCACTCCGCACACTTCAACGCTCCGAAGCGGCACTCCAGCTCGCCTGGTTGGCGGAGAGCTACGACAAACCGCGGAAGTACGATTCGAATCTCTTCCTCGAAGGTCTGGAAAAAGGATTCCCGAAAATCGATCAAGGCCTCGACCTGGGGCCCGTTTGGGAGGCGAGCCGGAAGTATCTGGACGAAGAGGCCTTGGAGATCCTGCCGCCGGATCTCATCACTCGACTGATGGCTGTCATCCGGGAGAATTGGACGAAGGAGAAGACGCTCGAGGTTCACGATCGGCTGGCGGAGATCATTGGGGAGAGCGGTGTCATGAACGCGGAGGATGCCTCCGCAACGGCCGGGGGAGTGCTGAAGCGCGCCCGGTCCGCCCTGCGGATCGAGCGAGCCTCCTCCCTGAGGGGATCCCTGGTGCCTCTCCTCTCTGAAGAACTCGAGGATCACAAGGATTTCCGAAAACGGGCGGACGGGGTATTGTGGACCCTCTGGGCGGAAGAGCCTGTCTTTTTCACTTCCCAGATCGCATCGGTCCCGGAGATCGGATCCGCCGCGATCTCCACGGCTCCCATCCGGGTCGAGCCGACCGGTTTCCCGGACCTGGTCCGCCGTTTCGATGATCTCCTGTACCTCAGCCAGATCCAGAGCCTGGGACTGGCCTCCCTCGTGGTCCTGGTGCTGGTCTCCCTGACCCAACGGTCCTTCCGACGGGGGATCATCTCCCTGCTGAGCGTCCTGGTGCCGCTGGGGTACATTCTGGGCATCATGGGATGGTCACAAATTCCCCTTGATTTCGGCACCGTACTCTTCGGCGCCCTGATCGTCGGCCTGGGCGTGGACGGCTCGATCCACTTCATGCACCACAATCATGACCTGCAGCTCAGGGGAATCCGTGGGGAGGAAGCGATACGGCGGAGCATGGGACACGTGGGAAAGGCGATCGTGACGGCCAATGCGACCACCTGTTGCGGCTTCCTCGTGCTTCTGTTTTCGAATTCCTCCGTGCTGCGGAACTTCGGTATCGTGAATTCGACGGCCATCTTCCTGGTGACCATTTCCCTTATCACCTTCCTGCCTGCGCTGGTGACCGTGTTTCAAGTGGACAAAGAACAGGGATCAGGGATCAAGGGTCAGGGGTCAGGGAAATGAAAAAGAAGGTCAAAACAATACGCTGTCATTCCCGCGCAGGCGGGAATCCCTTGGCATCAGGGGAGATGAAAGGTCAAAGGCGAAAGGTCAAAGGGTTAAAGAACATGTAGCTGGGAGGGAGATATGAAGCGGAAGAAACATGCAATCTATCCCATCATCATTTTGGCCGTCTTCCTGGCCACAGGGCAGGCGAACGCCCTCACCGGAGAAGAGGTTCTCGACAAGGTGGATGCCGTCCTGTCGGCCCCGACCGACGGCACGAGCACGGCCGAAATGACCCTGGTGGACAAGAGCGGAAAGACGAAAGAACGCAGCCTGAAGCTCTGGACGCGTTACTTCAGGGACAAGGACGACTGGTCCCTGACGAAATTCGTCGAGCCTGCCGAGATCCGGGATCTGGGCTTCCTGAGTCTGGCCGATGACAAGATGTATCTCTACCTGCCCGGCTTCGACCGCGTTCGCCGGATCGCCTCCCATGCCCGCAAGGAGAGTTTCGCCGGTTCGGACCTCTCGAACGACGATCTGTCAACCGGCAGATACGTGGACCACTTCTCCGTGAAGATCAAGGAAGAAACGGATGGGCAATACGTTCTCGAGCTCACCCGAAAGCCCGGCTCGAACCGCATCTATCCGAAATCCACCGTCTGGGTGAACAAGGAGAACTTCACCATCCCCAAGATGGAACTCTTCGACAAGAACGAGAAGCTCTGGAAGACCTTTGAGGGGGAATACGAGCAGATCCAGGGCTATTGGACCATGACGACCCTGACAATGACGGATGTGAAGAAGAAGCACAAGACGATCATGAAGATCGAAGAAATACAGTTCGACGTGGGCCTGGACGACAAGACCTTTACCCAGCGGTACCTGAAGAGGAGGGTCAGGGTTGACTAGAAAAGCCTCGCTCTGTTTCGCGGTCCTGTTCTTCGTGCTGGTTGCGCTCTTCCCGGTTCCGGAAGGACGGACCGAGCCGTCCGTTCACCTTGGAGGCACGGTCAAGCTTTACACGTCCATCTACACGCAAGGCGGCCCAGGGGGCGGGTTGCTTCCCCACGATGCCGGAGACTTCGCGCTTACCCGTGCCGCACTGTGGCTCAAGCTCAACGGTTACGCCTCGGACAATGTGAGCTTCCGGGCCCGGGTCGACTTCATCTACACCCATGACCACGACCTTGATCGTCTCTCCGACCTCGAAAGCGTGAGCGGGTTCTCCTCCGAGGTGCAGGACCTGGACATCTACTTCAGGGAGGCCTCGTTCAAGATCATGGACCTCGCCGTCCCGGGCCTGGACCTGATCGTGGGGCGCCAGCGGGTGCGATGGGGCACATCGGACGAGTACAACGTGATCGACAACCTGAACCCGGTGGACTATGCCAATCTCTACTCCTTCGACCCGGATTACTTCGTGGATCACATACCCATGGACGGATTTACCCTGGAGTATCAAGTTCCTGTTGACTTCGATCTGAAGATCCAGGGGGTGTACTATCTGTACTTCAGGCCATCCCCCCTGCCCGCCGGGTTTGAAGGATTCCTGACTGCATCGCAAGGGATTCGCCTGGACGAGTTGACCTCCCCCATTGGGCTTCCCCCGGGTACCTCCCACGTCGAGATCAGCGACTTCCCGGAATACAATGTCGCAAATGGCGTGTTCGGACTCCGCTTGAGCGGCAACTTCTTCAACTTCGACCTGGGGCTTAGCTACTTTCACGGGTATCAAACCCTGCCCCTTCCGGAGGAGATCATCACGGATCTGACAGGAGAGGTTCCAACCATCGAGGGCTTCTACGGGTACCCCCAACTGGATGTAGTAGGCTTTGATCTTGCCGGCGAACTCTATTCCGTCGGCATCTGGGCCGA
>RCNC010002778.1_pt1 | contig 15737 bp, 19 predicted proteins | sample 2041301 | NCBI WGS metagenome assembly RCNC01 (sample SAMN09708231, study PRJNA481090) | Marine sediment metagenome, whole genome shotgun sequencing project. | biome: marine sediment; feature: ocean; material: sediment; isolation source: Sewage treatment plant 13A marine sediment (STP13A) ... | reverse complement strand
TTCGGGCTTTTCAGCTGCGATATAGATAGCGATGCCTCCGCTCTCATCGAATTTTATGCCGCCATTTTCACCCACGAGGTAGAAACAAAAGGGGTCAGACCCCTTTTGTTTACTGAGCCTGCAAAGTCATATCAACGGGTCATCCTTCGCGATAGTCTAGAAAACAGGGTATTGGACGTGGGAATGTAAAGATAAGGTTCACCACACCTGCGCTCATCTGCGTGCGGTGAACACTTAATTGGCTAAGATTTTATGAGTGAAGCGGATTTGCTGGTAAGCTGTAGGGGCGACTTGAGCCGCGTGTTCACTGAAGTTTTGATCTGAGTATTGCCGATCAACCAGAGTTTGGCTGCGTTAACAGAGTGTTCGGACCATCAAAACCTGAAAAATGCACATCCCGTTGCGGGAAGGGGACGACCACGTTCAATTCTCTGAATTTGCGCTCTAATTGATGGTACAAGTCGCTTTTTACCTGCAGTCTGGTATCAACATCCATAACCCAGACGCGAAGTTCAAAATCAAGCGAACTGTCACCAAAAGTCAGGAAGAGCACCTGGGGTTCAGGCGATTTTACCACTTCTTTCTGGTCTGCGGCGCAGGCGAGGAGTGTTTCAACCACCAGGGGGATATCGGAACCGTAAGCAACACTGACGGGAACAGACAGTCTGACCTCACGATTGGTCAGGGTCCAGTTGGTGACCTGGTTGTTAACAAGCTCTGAATTAGGAATGATTAAGTCTGCCAGGTCCATGGTCTCGACGATGGTCGCCCGGAGGCCAATTTTTTTATGTGCGCCCTGCGTGTACCAAGTTCAATGGTATCACCCTCTGTTAACGGGCGTTCAAAGAGTAAAATGAGGCCGCAGACAAAATTATTGACAATACCCTGCAGGCCAAAACCGATACCAACACCAAGGGCACTCACAATAATAGTGAATTTGGTAAAATCAAAACCCAAGGTGACGAGTGCCAGAATAAAACCAATAAACAGCAAACAGTATTGAATCAGTTGGGCTATTGAAAGTTGAACACCCCTTGTCAATTTACGACCGGTGAATAATTCATCAAGAACCACTCGTGGAAGGATTCTTGATATAAGAAATGCAAGGTAGAAAACGGTCACCGAGGCAGCAGCCATTCCGACACTGAGGTGCAGCGTGCCAATATTGAGTCCATACGAATATATGCTCTTAACGGCATGCAAGACATTATCGTATAGATCCCACACCACGAGCAGACCAGGCAGGAGTCCAAAACCGATCAGGGCTGCTGTAAACAAAAAAACACTTCTCTGTACACAATAGTCCGCACGACTGCGCAGCAGTTTCACCTGCCAGACCGGAGACGAAAAGAATACCCAATGAAATACTCCCTGAATGATATGTATGAGCAATAGATACGGAAGCAGAATAGCCATTGATCGGATCGTCCCCAAAAACAGATCTTTGGCAATCCCATGGTTGCCAAATATTTCAGCAACAGCAATGAAAGCAAACAACCCGGCAAACAGCCTAATGCTCCAGATAGAAAACCCTGTTTCGTTCCTGATGGAGCTTTGCCGGAACCAGTGGTACAGAAACAAAAGAACGATCAATGATACCAGCAGGACATAAAGCCGGTAGAGCGTTTGCGGCATGCCAAATGTATCCATAGTTATCGAAACTATAAAGACAATCATCACCACATACGCAGCCTGTTTCTTCCAGGAATGTAAAACAAATGGGGTCAGACCCCATTTGTTGAAATTTATTGTTTTACAGTTAGAGAGCCATTGAGGTATTTGTGAATAAGGCTTGATATGAGAGTTTGATATGGAATACCTTCTTCAATGGCCTTGATTTGAATTTGATGATAATCTTTTTCTGTTAGGCGTAAATTAATTCTTTTATCCTTTTTTAAAGTATTGCGCGCTGCACTAACTGCTTTTGCCTTTTCTTCTTCAAAGTTTTTTACTGGCTTCCACTTACCATTTTCTAATGAATCAAATAACTCCTTTTCTTCATTATCAATTGGTTCAAAAGCCTTTTTACTAATTTTTTTCATTTGCCCTCCTTTGAACCATATATTTTTGTATACTTCCTACTAGGAAATGCAGTTTTTAAGAAAATTTCATTCTCATTTTCTGTAAACGGTACAATTATAATGTAATCTTCAATTTCCAGTATGTAAATTTTCTGGCTTGGGCTACTAGGATTCTCTTCAATTACAATGATTTGTTCAGATTCTATAAAATAGGCAATTTCTTCAAATGATATGCCTCTTTCTTTTTTTAAAATTTCATTTTTCTTTTTATCCCAGTTTAAATATTTCATACTTTAAAATTACGACAATGTCTGCCTTTTGTCATTCTATCATGTCGTATAAAACATAACGTCCCGGTTCAGCAGCGGCGCGCGAGCACTAACAAAAGGGGTCAGACTCCTTTTGTTTACAATGATCAGTGGCTCAGGTTACGTGATCAGGAAAAAACCTTGATGTTTACTGCTTGAAGTTTTGGTTAAGGTTACCAAAGGCGGGGTCTACCTACCTATGTATGAGGCAATATTTCAAATAGGTCCTTTTAGACAATCTAGACCTGGACCGACTTAACGATAGAGAGAGAAGTCTTGTGGGTGAATTGACATAGTAGCGTTAATTCATATTGTATAGGTAGTCCTCTTGCATCGGTGAAAAACAGTTGGGAGATCAATGGCAAAGTCAATCGATAAACACAGAGAACATTCCGGCACCATCCTAAAGGATAGATTTCTTGATCCTTTCAGACTGACTACTCAGTCAGTATCCATGGCCACGAGCATCAATGAAGTGTTATTAAACCAAATTATCGAAGGTACCATTGAGATTGATCCTGACACTGGATTGAAGCTTGCTAACTACTTCGGCCTATCTGACGATTACTTCTTCAGGATCAAGCGAATTCACGATCTTTCCTGATCATCTGGTCTAAAGGCCTTATCTTAAAGATCTGGGCATTAATGATGATATGTCCTGCACGTTCCTTATTTCTAGCCAGAAAATCACAGACGTTCTCGGGGTTTATAGCTTTACAGGAAAAATATAAGATTCTGAATATAATGAAGAAGAAAGATATTTGAGTTGGCAATATTAACACCAATTTCACCGGGCGTCGCACCGATGATGAATTAAGGATGATTTTGCCATAAATACCATAGGCATGCTAATCGGCGGCCTGATGCGCTCCGGTGGAAACATTAGTAAGCGAAAAATTTCGTAATATATCAAGAGATTGGTGAAAATTATGTTTTAATCGCTTTTAGCCTCCTGATAATTTAACCGTATATCCCAATTTTGATAACTCTTCCTTCAGCACATCCCGATGATCACCCTGTATTTCTATAGCACCTGATTTTACAGTACCACCAGCTCCACATTTTTTTTTAAGTTGCTTTGATAGTTTTTTAAGATCTTTATCATCAAGAGCAATCCCCGTTATAATAGATACTCCTGAGCCTTTACGGCCTTTAGTCTCTCGACTTATTCGCACAATACCGTCATTGGGAATCTCCGGAATTCGTTTACCACAAATGCATTTGCTAACAGGATTTCCGCATTTGGGACAGACTTTTCCAAACTCTGTGGAATAGACAATACCTTCGTTTTTATTTGTCTTTGACTTCATGAATCCTGTTCATTTCATTAAATCCACAGAGGTTATCATAAATCGAAAGAAATATGGTTTTCTATCGCTAACGTTGAGTTGAGTTGCAACTACCACTGGCTGAGCAACCCAGCAAAGTTCCACTTGACGAGTCCAGTTAACATTCAATGGTAAGGATGGCGCGAGTGGTAGGAGTCATTCTCCAACGCCTGGTTAACCGAATTATCTTTTTTTTGCTTTTTTATAGACGATATTTTTGTCTCTTTTACCTACAACAATGACGAGCACGAAAAGGTCATTATCAATTACTTCGTAGACGAGTCTATACCCACTTGTTCTGAGCTTTATTTTGTAATGATTTTCAAAGCCAGAAAGTTTTGAAGATGGGATGTGTGGCGTCACTAAACGTTCTGAGAGCTTCTTCTTGAATTGAGTTTGCAATGAGTTGTCTCGCTTCTTCCACTCTTTTAATGCTGTGGGTAGAAACTTGAGCTTATAGTTCATCGAGGCTCACTTCTACTGCCGAAATTTTTTCATGCTGCCGCTCTTTAACAATTAACCCAAGCTGATAATCTTCTAAATTTTCAAGCATTAACTCATAAGTTTCAGCAGGGATCAGATATGCTGTTGGTTTATTATGGTTAAGTATAGCTATAGGCTCTCCCTCTGATTGTTCAATAAGAGACGAGGGATTTTTCTTTAATTCTGAGATGCTTGCTGAGCATCTTGCTAATACAGATTCCATTTTACATCCTCATTACAAAGATTTTATTATGGTCTTATTATAGGTCTTAAATATGGTCTCCGCAAGGGGATATCTTTTTGTGGCAATTTGTCAGTCGGTCCGGATCAGGGTCAAGAAGCTCGAATTGTAGTTTTCCTTGAATGGTTGAGATTGGCAAAAGATATCTGTGCTGCTGGTCATATGGGTGGTGATGCTCATCATACTTTGTACAGAATTTAGAATATTGGTATCACCGTTGACCGAGCGGCAACACTCCTCACCCCGCGATTCAATCCCGCGGACGAGATTGTTTGTGTCCGGCAGGGTAGGGACTGGCTGACTGGCAGCAAGCGATTTCGCGATCAACTGGCATGACTCAACGCAGCTGTCATACAAAAGGTAGAAGGGCTCTTGCATGGGTTTGTATACCGGTTTCCGGCGAGCATATTCGGCGGCCGCGAGTCGCAGCACCAGACGCTCAATTGATTCCACAAGATCTCGAGTTTTATCCTGTGTGTTGTCCGGTATCCTCTTGTAGTTGATCATACTGGACCACAGCTGCAATTGCTCGAGGGTTCCCTGCCAATGGCCCCGTGCTTTATTGATGGTACCCACTGCTGCGCTCAATAATTCACGAAGCTCACTGAGCACCTTTATTTGCGCGGTTGCTCTTTTTTCTATTTCGGCTGAATCAGGTTGGTCACCGGTCAGGATGCGGCGCAGACGTTAAAGCATCAGGCTCTGCTTGCTCAGTTACAATAACCAACAAGCAGAGTCTGATATTTAAAGAGATGGCTATTTGCCACGGCCGCCACCGGCTCCACCACCTGAACCATTTGAATTGCCACCAGAACTTCCAGATCCACCGCTTGATCCACTCGAACTGCCGCCAGAATTTCCACCAGAACTTCCAGATCCACCGCTTGATCCACTCGAACTGCCACCAGAATTTCCACCAGAGTTCCCGGAACTGTTGGAACCACCACTACCAGCTCCACCACCACCAGACCCAGCATTTGCCCCCCTGCCCTCGTTGCTTCCCTCATCCCTGCCATTACGATGACCCAGTTCATTGCTCCCCAGTCCCTGATTGATGCCATCCGAAAATAGCTGAGCTACCTCCTCGGCCGATCCATGCCGGGCGCTATTGATGAATGAGCGCTCCAGTTCCTTCATGTCTGTTGCCTTATAGGAGTTGTCCAGGGCAGAGACCAGAACTTCTGAAATAGTTTCCGACTGTACATCCCGATGTGCCATGATGCGGGCTGTAGCCATTGTTTGAATGGTAAGTTCCTGAGCTTGACTTCGGTTCATGGTTCCTGTCCTGGTTTGCAGTGCAGCAATGATTGTGTCACATTCCTCTTGCCGTAAGCCTGCTGAATATGCACCGGCAATCAGGTCGCCGAGAGGTTTTTCCTCCTCAGGATCAACCGCCAGTTCAAGTGCCTGCTGATAAGCATGCATATACCTGTTACGCACTCTTGACACAGCCTGAACAATTCGTTCCTCATCAACATTTTTGGCAATGCCTTCATACACCTTGTCTGTGAGAGGTTTGGTCGGTAAACCGGCCTCTTGGGCTTCCTCAATTATCTTCTGAACACGCACCATGTTGGTATGCCTGAACTGTTCTCGCTGCATTGCCTCGACAAGAGCTGGTGTTTCATCCTTGTCAATTTGGGTTTGCAACTCTTCTCTTGCCTGTTCCTGTGCAAGCAATTCTGTATTTTCAAGCAGAGGTTCATCGGCAAACGCTATAGAAGTACAGGCAAGTAACATTAAGCTGATAATAAAATTTTTTTTCTTCATATGGCTATCTCCTGAAAGTTGAATTGTTGTTTATTAAACGCAGGAGCATCAAAATGGTTACAGTTCAGATACAAAAAGACAATTCTTTGCGCCGAAATCATCCAGGATTTTGGACTGGCAGTCCGGCAGGGTCAGGATTTTGTCCACAAGATAAAAATAGCTGAATTCCTCCTCTCTCGGTACAATCACTTCCCAGACACCACCCTCCAATTCACGTGCCTGATGAAACCGAAACTGGTCAATGGAAGAGGCGAAAAGGACTTCTTCTGCATCGTTGTCTTGATAATACAAAGCAATGGACTCACGGTGCACTCGGGTAAAGTGGTTTGGTGTGCAGGCCGTAATCAGCGGCAAGAGACAAACTACTGTCTGAAATACAATTCTCAGAGATAGACAGGGCTTCATTCTTAACTCTCCACATAGAGTATTGAATTGATGGTACCGAAATCATCGGGTTCTTTGGTTGCCACCGTGGGATCAGGAAGCAATTTGTTTCCGTCGATAATGAAGGAGTATCTATGCTCACCCGATGGCACATTCAAGGTAATCTCCCAATACCCTTCCGAACTGGTTTGCTTTAACGCCACCTTCCTCCACTCGGTAAAGCTCCCCGTGATTTCGACTTGTGCCGATCCTTGCTGGAAAATAACAAAGCGGTGCTGAACGGTTGCTGGCACTAATGATATGGATTGATCTACTGGCTCACCTTCCGGATAAAAGTTTGCTCCTACTAGAAAGGACAAAACGAGCAATACACATGCAGCGAGAGCCAGACCCAATGAATGTAACGAGCGCTTTGGTTTTGAGAAAGACAGAGCGGCATCAGGTGCTGGTTGTATGAGCGCGGTCCTTAATTTTTTTTCCTGTTCAAGCATCGATACTGCATCATTTGTAAAAGCCTTGTTCTCATGAACATGATTAATGAACAATATCTTCTCTTCCAGCGACATTTCGTCATCTATATACATGCTTATAAAGTGTTCCATCATTGCACCCTGCTGTTCAGTATATCGCGGAGTTTGGTCCTCGATCGGTGAATTTTCACCTTCACATTGGCAATACTTATCTTAAAAATGGTGGCTATTTCTTTATAGGACATGCCTCCAACCGCCAGGATTAAAATTTCCCTATTCTGTTCTGGAAGCATCGCAATTGCGTCATGAACCTGTGACTGCTCTTCTTTGGCAATAAATGCGCTTTCCTCGTCAGGAGTGGTTTTCTGAGTGGTAAACTCTGTATTGCCAAACTTGGCTTGACGTCTCTGATAATCAACCAGGGTATTGCGGGCAATGGTGAAAAGCAGTGTGGGAGAAAGCACGGCCTGTCGACCATAATGCTTGAAATGCCGGGCAAAGCTTTCCTGCATTATATCCTGAGCAACATCACTATTTCCACTCTTGTAGCGCAGGTAATTGAAAAGTTTGTTTTTATAGTCTGTGTAAAACTGCTGGTACTCTTCAACCATAACAAGATATTAAATGTTTGAATTACCGGGTTGATCTGGAGGCAATTAACCCCAGCGATGTGTCTGTGAATTTTTCTCTTTAAATAATAAACGGCCCTGGGGGGTAAAAGTTACATAGATTCTAAATAATTCTCATTTTATATGATTTTTTTAGGTAGGCAGCTACTTGTCTCCTTACATCTCATCATAACAATATCTTAACTAAGTTCTCACTGATAGATGGCAAGCTCAGTCCCCCAAGTGCACTGGTGAAATGAAGATCATAAGATTCATTTACAAAAGGACCGTAATCAAGAAGATACTGACACACCTGAATGAATATAAGAAGAGGAAAGATCAGCGCGCACCATCAGCAGCAATATCCGAATATATCGAGTGAGTCGAGATAATTCCCTACGATGATGGCAGACCTGACTATGAAGATCCGGTTTACGAAATATATGGATTAAACAGCTAAACCAAGAGTATCTTGCGGGAAAAGTTAGGAAGTGCTTAGAAGGCGATTTCCTATCACCTCACCGACAGTTGCCACGCACCTCCTGAGCTTGAACGAGTGATGGATGACAAACCCCCGTGATGAACCGAGGTTCAGAATAAGGGCGGAGGACCAAATGAAACCTCGAATCGGTGTTCTTCTTGGCGACCCCAACGGCGTCGGACCGGAAATGGCGGTAAAGCTTCTTGCCGAAAATGATGTGCGCGAGCGCGCCGAAATCGTCGTTATCGGCGACGAACGGATCTTCCGGATGGCCGATATCCGCCGCTCGAAACGCTAATAAAACAACGGGCAAAATTTCTTGTGTGAAAGAAACTCCAATCTCCAAATTCACACCGGAGACCTACTTCGAAAAGGACTGCCGACTGAACAGAGAGACTGCCTAATTCGAGGTAATTTGAATCGGTTTCCGTAATTAACAGAACTTCCGTTTCGGGTCATAAACAGATCTTTTGCAGTATATTATCCGTAACCCATTTTCCCTGTCAAAGATCGAATATCTCATGTCAACCGGAGCGGTGCTGTATCGTTCCGGAATGAGCCATGGAGAGAACAAACGTAACTTCAAAGTATTCGATCCCCTTAACTTCATAGCTGATATCACGCAGCATATACCCGACAAATCGTTCCAGTCGATGCGCTATTACGGGTGGTGTTCAAATCGGATGCTCGGGAAGTCATTTCATTGCAATGCTAGAGGTTTTTACTGGCAACCGCTAATTTTGAAGCCTGTCTGTCAGGTTGATAAAAACTGTTAATCTCTGATTTGCTGTCAGCCAAATATCCAACCCGCCTGAAACTATACCTTCACAGGAACAAGGTCAATTCATAGTAATTACCATTTTTGTTATTATTTGATATGGCAACCTAAGATTGTTGATGTTCTGGAATTATCTACTATCTGGTATTTGTTATTTCATTTTTGATCATTTGGCGATACGTTGAGTTGTAAGGTGTTCTGACAAGGTATTCGGAGATGACACCATCTTTCTGCATAACACTCATCTGGGCGTGTCGGCGGAAATCAGTCAGATTTCGAATGCTCCAGGGCTGGATGGTGCGCGTATTCCTGCTCTGATATTTGTTGCAATAATGGAAATAAATGTTTATATCTCATATACTTGGAGGGTTTTTTATGAATAAGTTATTTTGTTCGGGGCTGATTTTTTGTTATGCGGTGGTGCTCTCCGCATCAGCGATGGCGCAGGGCACTGACCCGCTGCCTTCATGGAACGAGGGAGCGACGAAGCAGTCAATCATCAAGTTCGTCGAGAAGGTTACAACCCCGGGTGGTCCCGGATTCGTCGCGCCCGCGGATCGCGTGGCCACGTTCGACAATGACGGTACGCTCTGGGTGGAGCACCCCTTTTATACCCAGCTCGTGTTTGCCCTGGACAGGGTAAAGGCGTTGGCGCCGGAGCATCCCGAGTGGAAAGAACAACAGCCTTTCAAGGCAGTGCTGGAAGGCGACATAAAAACCGTTCTGGCAGGCGGTGACAAGGCTTTGCTGGCCCTGGTCATGGCCTCCCACGCGGGTATGAGCACCGCAGATTTTGAGCAGATCGTTACAACCTGGATCGCCTCTGCCAAAGACCCGAGGTGGAATCGGCCCTATACGGACCTGATCTACCAGCCCATGCTCGAGGTGTTGCGTTACCTGCGGGCGAATGGCTTCAGGACGTTTATCGTATCCGGCGGCGGCATCGAGTTCATGCGGCCATGGACGGATCGGGTCTACGGTATCCCGCCCAACCAGGTTGTGGGCAGCAGCATCAAAACGAAGTGGGAATGGCGCGATGGTGACCCTGTCCTTCTGCGTCTACCGGAGCTCAATTTCAACGACGACAAGTCTGGCAAGCCCATCGGCATCAACCAGCACATCGGCCAGCGTCCGATCGCCGCCTTCGGCAACTCAGACGGCGACCTGGAAATGCTGCAGTGGGCGACGACCGGTAAACGCCCGGGATTCGCGCTGATTGTTCACCACACCGACGCCGTGCGTGAGTATGCTTACGGGCCCAACACCAAGGTCGGGCATCTCGAGAAGGCGCTCGTTGCTGCAAAAGCAAACGGCTGGACGGTCGCGAATATGAAGACTGACTGGAAGGTCATCTTCGATTTTGAGCAGTAGGAGACCAGACTGGGCACCCACTAGCGCGCCGTTGGCGGCTGGGATTTTCGGTATGGTGGGTGTCCTAAGAGATTCACACTGCCAATATCAACGCCTGATACGAAAGTAGACTTTCATCGCTGTTGCTTGAAATGGAGCACCTTTGCACAGCGGTATGATCAAAGATGTACAGTAAGGCATCCCAAGTTAGATTCGTATTATGTTTTAAGAGGACTTACTGGGAACATCAACAGGCTACCCTTTAACCGATCTGCTTGTTGGGAATCGATTATTTTTCTTCAAGCATTCTGCCGATTACTTCTTTTAATAATTTACTTGCCACCATTCCAGTCATGCCATTTAGGTCTCGTTCAGGGTTGTACTCCACAATATCTGCTCCTACCAAGTTTCCTTTCAGATTTTGGATCAATTCCAGAACATCCCGAGTACACATGCCACCTGGTTCATAATGAGATACGCCAGGAGCATAGGCAGGATCGAGACAATCCATATCTATGGATAAGTATATTGGGCCATCAAAAGATAACCTTTTAGCTAAAGTGATATTTTTCATATCTATTTGCTCTACCCCAAACCGTTGCGCTTGTTCATGTTGGTGGCCCGTCAATGTACGAATACCCACTTGTACCAGTCTCGCAGCCAAATTCTCTTCCATAATTCGGGCGAATGGACAGGCATGGGAGTAACGATTACCATCTAATTCATCGTATAAATCGGGATGAGCGTCCAGATGTAGAATGTTCAATTTTCGATAGGCTCTTGAATATGCACGGACGACTGGTAATGTGATGGAATGATCCCCTCCCAGCGTAATTATCCGTGAATTTCTCTTCAAAAGATTTTCAATTTCGTATTCAATTTGCGCAAATGCCTTTTTCTCATCAGAGAATTTGATATCTGACCCATTATGCCAACCCGATGTCGTTCCCAGATCCAATAAATTCTCAGTCCACAGGTTTGAAGAATGACAATACAGAGCTTCTCTTATTTTAAAGGGGGCAAACGCTGGCCCTTTTGCGTAGGATGAATTACCATCAAATGGTACGCCCAAAACAACAATATCATTAATATTCAATTTCGGATGCTCATGGCGTGTACTGTTCATCGATTTTATATTCCTTCGGTTTCTGTTTCGAACGATAGTGAAGTGGTTATGTAGACAGCAATTCCCGCAACAACCTCAAAGTATTGAAATCACAACATAAGCTAAAAATGTCTTTCGTAAACATTTAAATATATTATTATGATGGAGGTGGAAACCTGTCAAGTAGGATTGGCACTGGTAAGGTCAGGCGTAAAATGAAAACGACAGCTTTACCTTGTTCCTGTGAAGTTACAGTTTCAGGTGGGTTGAGAATTTCGTTGATAGGAAATAAGAGGTTAACAGGAACAGTCCTAAGTTGCAGGTTTGCTTAAATGGTTAACATTGCCAATGATAGCCTCTTCAATTGCACCGGAAGGTGTCGCCGTAAGCTATCAGGAAGCACCTTCAGTTTAAAGTGAAGGTGAAAATTTAACACGAGGAGAGACAACGAACGACCTCAGAATAAACAGAGTGTAACCACCTGAGGTGGCGAGAGTTTTTATGTCATCCTCATGCACGGCTTGAAAGGGCTATTGGCTCTTCCATTCCGGATGATTTCTAGCCATTTCCTTTACTTCATATAGCGAAATAGAGTTGAAAGTAAGTTGGTTTCTCAAACCAGAGAGTGCCATCGTTGTCAAAGACTGTAATTTGCTCGGTGTTGGCAAAGACCAAAGAGAGAACGGATAAGGAGGTGTTCAATCTAGCAGAGTCAAATCTCTCCTGAATTAGCATTGTTTGAAACTGGCAATCTGTACTAATTATCTTGATAGCTAACATTAATCGGAAACATAAAGTACTAGTAGTATATCAATTGTTGTGTTTTGGACGGTGGGTGAAGCAGGCAGCCTGATTGGAGGTAAGTTTCATCCGAGAGTTAATACCCCATCCTGAACCTTCGAGAACAGTACTCAGGTCCCTACGTGATAACTTGAAAAAGGCAGCTATCCCTGTCGGAATGGCGATTATGGCCGCAAGGACCAATAGTGCCAATATCACTGTTTTAAAGGTCAGGCCTGACAGCGTCTTGGTGATGAAAGCAAAGGAGGAGCCAATAGCCGCAACAGCTAAGCCGCCGCCTGCAAGCAAACCTCCTGAACCACCATCTTTCCCCTTGGGCTTGGCCTTTTCGTCTCTTCTAAATAACTGCTCCTCGGCCTTGGATGAAAATTCTTCGAGGCGTGAAAAAAAAGCCCGGTTAATACGAATAAATGGATCGATGATTGCCTCGCCGACACTGATCGGGTTTTCGACGATATCGACAACTTTGGCGTGTAGTTCGTTGCCATAAATATCGTTGAATATACCCCATTTATTCAGGTGGAGAGTGCCGCGGCTCCCTGATGTTACCGGTACTGCAATTTCACATTTTTTCTCACCGTCTGTACCGTAAAGTTCACAGTAAATGACAAAAATATTACTGCCTTTGCACGTTTGTATGTGATGCTCACGGTCCTTAACTCTGATAGCCAGGGTAAAGTGTCGGCCATCCATGATCAGTGTACCTTCTTCAAACAGAGCACGTTCCTTGGGGTCATACAATTGAGGAAAGCTGACGAAACTGTTTGTCAGAGGCAATATATACCCCTGATAGAGCAGAAGTCGTTCCAATTCTTTTAGGTTTTCAAGCACAAATGCAGTCTGATGACTCTCCTCTATCAGCTGCTCCAGGTCTTGCATATAGGAATCGTCTGAAAGATAAGCCTGAATCGATTCAGCCGTGAGTTGGTCCACACGAACGTCTGGTTTTCGTTCGAGCCAGTCAGCATAGGGTTTGAAGATATCATTCAGTGCCTCTAAGGATTGTTTATCAATGACTGTTTTTTGATCTCCAAGCAGCGGTTTGATCACAATTTCCGAGAACGCTTCGATTTTCTTTCGATAATAAGGATTAATGTCGCTAGAAAGATCAAGCTGTCCCTCGGTATTGAGCATGCTCAGGGGTGCATCAGCAAGATATGACTCTGCCTCTTCAATCTTTATTAAGTTGAGAACAATATTCTCTTCCGGTTCAGATAAGGCTCGCTCCAGTACTTTTGGGTTGAGCCGCTTGATATCACAGAGCAGAAAAAACTGGGTTAGTTTTGCAGAAAGTGACTGAAGGAGCTTATATCCTTGAGCAGTATTGCAACCAAGAGACCTAATCGGGGTTATCGAATCATCACCGATCTGGCCTGCTTCGAGGAGCCAGGTATGATGGAGCTTGCATTCCTCGAAAAACATGTCCAGACTTTCAGAATCGATACCGAACGAGCCGCTTGGATGGGTCTTGCCTCCAATAGAGCTGAGGATGTCTCCAATGCATTGGCCAGATTTTTCACTGTTTGCCGCTTCCGGTAGAACGATACCAGCTTGATCAAGTCCACCTTTTAGTACTTCTTTTTTAACTTTCCGAACCTGTCTCAGGTTTATGTGATCAGGCGATGCTTGAAGACGACTCAGTACTTTTATGGCAGATCTATGAATCATCCGACCCAACTCTGTTTCTCTGTTTATAAAAGTTAGAGGTAGTTCAAAATTTTCTGGATAGATGCCAGAGTGGTCAGTCAGGTGCTGAAGTAAATAGCGGATACCGTCTTTTACCTCCTCCGCTCGGATGCGACCATCCTGATCAGAGTCAAGGAGCTCAAGAAATACCTGGTCTGCCTTTAACGTGAAAGTGGGAGCTGTCGTGGCTATCCATAAAGCCTCGTCGAGATCGAGGATCTTGGGAAGGTCACCATAGCCATTAATTTTAAGGTGCAGGGAGTCACCGTGTTTTTCAAAAGAAAAGCGTGACAGCAATGGGCCTTTAGCGTTCTTTTCCATTTTTACCTTTTCCATCAAGTAAGAAGGGCCAACAGTTTGCTAGCGTAAGAAATTTTGAAACATGCCTGATCACTTACTTCCAAGATTGTCTTTTGTAAACAACCACCATATCATTCCTGATGAATGAATGCCTGCTTCTTTGTCTTGACCTCTACAGTAAAACCAGTGCCCAAAGCGTTCGACCGTTGCAAAGGGATGATTCTTTGAACAGAACAGACCGCAAGGTCTAATCTCTTTGTAGAAAATAGTTTCCTCTGGATCTTCAGTGTAAGCTATATTTTTAGGCAGTACGATTTGAGATATATCAACGTTACCTGCTACTTTTTCATCAAGCCAGTCTGAAATTCTCATTTGACTTTTTTCCTATACGAAATCCAAAGATAGAGGTGAGACGGCAGCAGCAAATTTCATCGTAAACTAAATGGTTACAAAACTAATGAGTGGAAAAAAGAACCAGTAAATACATTCAATTTCTATACCAGCAGTTCGCCCATACATGTGGATATAAAGGAGAAGTTCAGATGGAAACTTTCGAAATACAGTATATCGTCACAAAGTAGGTCGTGCGGTAAATTAGTCAAATACCTTTTAAGGTTAGGACTCATAAGAATTTGCCAAAATTAGAAATCACATTATTCAAGATACTTTTAAATAGCTGCAATTTTCTCAGTGATAATGCTTTTATATTTCGCAACTATATCTGATAGTTGATTCTACCATTAGAGTACAAGACAGAACTGATCATTTTCGTTGTGGTAATGTTAAAATTAAAGACCAGCTGCTGAAATTACGTTGTCAGGAACAAGGTCAAGCTGAAAGAGATTATGGTTAGCTTACGTTGCCAACTATTTAAAACGTAATTATTGTCCTGTGGATATTCATTTTTCAGTTATCACCTACTCAATGGTGTGAGTTCCAATTATAAAATTGTTTTCAATTTGGCGCCGGCTGAAAGGTAACCAGTTGCTTTATACTAACTTGTTATCGGCCTCTCTAAAGATGATCTCAAAACGTATTGATTTTAAAAATACGCGTTTAAAATAATTGTGTGTGGAGGATACAAAATGATGAAGATGATTTCTTCACTCTTTACTATGAGTGTAATTCTTGTCACAGCTATGACAATGTTTGGAAGTCCTGTTCAAGCAAAACCCCAAGGATCCGCTGAAGGTGCTATCCTGCCCTTTCCACCGACACCTTCCGCTTCAGAGGCAGGCGTCACTATCGAAAGCTCGACCTATCAGAAACGCATCGAACCTAAACGGCTCACGGAAGAAGCACCCAACATTCTCCTCATTCTGATCGATGATGTCGGTGCAGCGACACCATCAACTTATGGCGGGGAAATTCAGACTCCAACGCTTGACCGCCTCGCGGATCAAGGTATTTCCTACAACCGCTTCCACTCGACTGCAATGTGCTCACCGACCCGGGCATCTCTTTTGACCGGCCGTAACCACACACGGGTCGGAAATGGGCAGATCGCCGCTATTGCCAACGATTTCGACGGTTACAAATTCGCCGGCCGTCAGTAACTCGGGGTTTTGCGTCGTGATATACAGGGTGCCGAGGCGCGTACGTTCATCGAGAGCCGCCGCGGCA
>RCNC010003273.1_pt1 | contig 15745 bp, 13 predicted proteins | sample 2041301 | NCBI WGS metagenome assembly RCNC01 (sample SAMN09708231, study PRJNA481090) | Marine sediment metagenome, whole genome shotgun sequencing project. | biome: marine sediment; feature: ocean; material: sediment; isolation source: Sewage treatment plant 13A marine sediment (STP13A) ... | reverse complement strand
TTACAACCGTCTTGTCAGTGAAAAACACTGGGTTGACTTTTACAAGATCTATAATACTATCTTTAAAGACATATACACTTTCGTTGTTTACCAATAATTGTCTTGGCATTTCATAGGCATCGTTTTCAGATTTAGCCACAAGATGTGCTTCCAAATAGATCCCTTCTTTTAAATTTTTTCCTTCCACCTGAACATACGCCTTTACGGTTTGAGAGGCCTGATCAACACGACCATTGACTCTCACAATTTTACCTTTCCAGGATTGCTCCGTATCTCTGCTTGTTACATCTACTAAATTTCCAGGTTGCAATAGATCCATGTATTTGGCATTGATAGCAACTTCCATTTCATAGACCTTAGGATTAATGAATTCTCCTAGTTTTTGACCTGATCGTATCAATGATCCAGGATTCACCATGGCATCCGTTAGAATTCCATCGTAAGGAGCGCGAATGGTGTATTTTGTCAGGCGGACCTCTAAATTCTTCACGTTGTAGAACGATGTATAAATATTTCTACCTGAAATAAAGAATTTTTCCTTTTCAGAATTTATTTCGGGCAATTTAGGGGTGGGTTTATTAAAATCAAAATCTCTTAAATATTGCTCCCATTTTTCATATTGTTCAGGATAATCCAATCGGATATCGGGCATGATCGAAGTGATGTTGTTGTAAAGATTACTTTTCTGAGCCTGTAAATTGGCGTAATGTTCTTCACTATTCAATTTAAGAATCACTTCACCTTTGCGATAGGAATTACCTGGTCTGAATTCTTTAGCACTGGGTTGAAGGACCCCTTGAACCTCTGAGAAAATCTCAATTTTATTTTTGGCCACTAAATTTCCATTAGCGTTTATCGTAATGGGTACTTCACCGTTTTTTACATTTTCAATAAATACGGTTTTTACAATTTTTACCGGTTCTTTCTCGGGCCTTTGATTATTGAGAACCATAACCTGTACCAGCCAATAGGCCAAGGCGATCAATAGAATTCCCAATACGATGTTGATATACTTTCTCATTATAATTATTGGTTAATTTTTGTTTTTAAATTGATATTATCTTGTATTATTTTCAACGCATTTTGAACGGTCAGTAGATCTTCCTCTGATATACCTTCTTGAAGTTCTTCTACTATCTTTAAATAAAATGGATGTGCATCATCCCATGTTTTTTTACCAAAGGGAGTAAGAAACACATGATTAATTCTCATATCACTTTCTGAAATTGAACGGCGCACAAGGCCTTTCTTCTCCATGGTGTGTATTAGTCGTGTAAGTGCTGTTTTAGATCGGTTGGTAATAAAGGCAAGGTCATTTTGTTTTCTACCATCTTTTTCATCAAGATGTTTTAATACGATAAATTGCTCTTTTGAAATATTGATACCATGACTCTTCATATAGTCAGCCATATAATATCCCATAAACTTGGCAGTTTTGCCAATCCAGGGAATAAGTGAAACAGTATCCAAAGTAGTTTTTGCCAAATCTTAAATTTTAGCCAAATTTAATAAAAATCAAGAATTAGTTGCATATGCAACTATGTTAATATTTTCATAAAAAAATTAAACAAAATGATGTTTTGCACTTCTTTGATCAATTCTATTTCCAATTAGACTGAATAATAAACAAGAAGATTAAACCAATAAAAATAAAAAAACCATCGCGCCTCAGGCGCGATGGTTTTTTTATAGCAATAAGTTAGTGATGCTTTATTCTGCCAATGTTCTTACATAATTGACAACGATCCACATATCTTCCTCATCGGGAATTTTCTTTTCATAATTAGGCATGTCATCTCTTCCAAAATAGCTTTTGTAGAATAAGGCTCCATCAGACTGAGACTGAAAATCGGCTGATGAAAAATCTCCTAAATCACCTTCGACTTCATCTGCTTTTTTTCCATCGCCATACCCCTGTTTACCATGGCATGATTGACAGTGCTTACTGTATAGTTGTTTACCAATATCTTGATCTTCATTAGGATCAGTAGGGTTCTTCATTTTTTGGTATTTATCAGGAACAACCCAATCTTCCTGGTCCAACGCCGAAAAAGAAAGCATTACCACTGACAAAAATCCAAAAACCAATAAAAATTTAAGTGTTTTCATGTGAATAATAGTATAATAGTTAATTTATTTTAGATGGGTTTAAGTTACTTAATATAAAGTAAATGTCAAATATTTGCTCCCATTTTTTTAATTTTCCAAAGCTTGATAATCGTATAAAAATAATTTGCCCAGGCTCCAACTAACATGATTGTAAGTACTATATACATCCAAATAGGCGCCGCCTCTGTCCATAATTTATTTTTTTCAGGTTCTCGAATGTCATCAAAAACACCCCAATTACTTTCGGCCATCTGAAGAACTGTTCCATAATCATCATGATCATCTACAAAGACAAACAATTGAAAATCTCCGTTAATATCCCCGGGAATATCATTGATCATTTCAAATTCATATGTTCCATCCTCAAGAGTTCCGTCTTCTATAGGAAGTTTTGAAAGCATTCCTCCTACAGAAAATACGATATCTAACTCCTCAACAGGTGTTTTTTGCCCAAGGCTGTCAGTAGTGAATGCCTCCAGAGATACTATTTTCAAACTATCCTCTTCTGTTAAATTCATATCCAAAAAAAGATCCTTTACCTGAAGTGATTTTTTTTGTCTCTTCAATGATCCGGTAGCATCAAATTGAGCAATAAAATTATAATACCCTTCTTCGTCGCTCAATAAGGAAATAGATGATGGAACCTGTAATTTGGCAATACCCTTGTTATTTGTTTTAATCTCCCCTATAAGAAGAAGCGTATCATTGCCTGAATTAAAAAATTTGATCAAGGCATCGGTCACCGGAATCCGGTCTTTTCTATCCTTTTTATTTGTCGCTAAAAAACTTACTTCCAGCTGCCTGTTGTTATCAATATCCTTAAGGGTACTGAATTGAAACCTGATTTTATAATTGGATAGTTCGAATTCTTGAGAAAAGATATCGTTGGGATAACCTGTCATTACTAGCAGGAGTATCAAAATACGGATGATGTGTATGTAATCAGTTTTCATTTGGAGTATCTTTTGGTGCTGATTTATTTTTTTTCTTCAACCTACGTTTCCCCTTTTTTGAACTTTCAGTTAGTTCAGAAATCGGTATGATCGGAACGAATCGAACTATCAGCGTAAACATCAAACAAAAGGAGGCAAGACCCGCTGCACTCAATGCCCATTCAATCCAGGTAGCAGAATAATGAATGAATTCGGGTCTGGTGTCTTGAATAGGAAGGTAAGGTGTTTCAAGGGTTGGAATAACGATTAAATATCTATTGAGCCATAACCCTAAAACTGCGACAACGGCAGCGAAAGTTATCAAATTGACCGTTCTGAATCGTTTAAAGAAAATGATGATGACAGGGATCAGAACTCCAATATAATTGGCTAATATAAATTCCCAAAAATAATTACTAAACAGCGTATCCAGTAAATTCATATCATTTTTCTTATGGCTAAACCATCTTGGGAAATATTCACTAAACGTAAAATATCCGTACAATAAGGCTAATACCAAGAGAATGACACCGGCACCTTTGAAATGAACCTTTCTAATATATCTTTCCAGTTTAAAAAATCTCCTTACAACATACATGCAAATGATGATCACCCCAACTCCTGAATACAAACCTGCTATTATAAAATATGGAGCAAAAATAGAACTGTTCCATCCAGGCTGTAAGGTCAAACTGAAGATCCAAGCCAAAACAGTATAAGCTACAATCGCCATGGCAATGATCATTGCAGACATGGTGCGCGTGATCTTTTTTAAACTTGCTTTTTGTTCAGGGGTGTCTTGATAGTTCATAGCCAAGAATCGGTACACTTTTTTTCTCCATGGGGCAACATTCAGCTCCTTATCGTCTCTTAGAATAGCAAAATCAGGAATAAAGGTTAAATACAAATAAATAAAACAACCTATAAGATCTGTCATGATTGCGATGATATCCCAGGTAATGGGTGACTGGATTCTTGGATAAAGAAAGAGGTAATGAAGGCGATCCAACCTTCCTATACAGAGAAGAATAAAGATAGGTCCAACGATGAGTGACAATACCGTAACAATTTCCACAATTCGGGATACAGCATTCTTCCATGGGGTATCAAAGAAATGGAGGATACCAGAAATAAAGGCTCCTGAATAACTTATACCAACAAAAAAAATGAAATTTATGATATATACACCCCATACCACATTATCTCTCATCCCCGTAACCTCATGCCCGTGAATCACTTGAAGTACGAAGGCAACCAATCCCACCATAATTATTAAAACCAGTCCGGCGATCCAAATTTTTGAAGAGGAAGGGTTACTCTCAAGAATTTTGATAAATTCCTTATCAATGATTCTTTTTTTTATAACATCTGCCATTACAATGCATTTACAGGGTTAAATTTTTCCTTTTTTCTTTAAGTCTTGAACATAAGGCACATCCTTATATCTTTCAATGATTTCTTCATCAACATTAAAGCCCCGTTCAAGCGGGAACTGTCTGTTTACTGCAGGTAAATAATAAACATTAGGCTTGGTACCCAAATGTTCCAAATGTCTGTAACCACCTCTGTCATTAATCAATTCAGAAAACCTTACAGTTTCCTCCCCATTGGTAACAATGTCTTCATTTTTATCTCCAAAATAAATAACGCCCATTGGGCACGATTTAGCACAATATGGTAATTCACCAGCTCTTAAAAGGTCTGGGCAAAAATCACATTTCATAACTGTTCCTTCAGAAGCAGGTAGTTGTGTTTCAGGAGAATAGACCTGGTCCTTATTATCAAACTTATCTTTATGACCCCAATTGAATTGTCTTGCAGAATAGGGGCAACTTGTAACACAGAATTTACAGCCTATGCAACGTTCATTATCTATAAGTACAATATTATCTTCTCGCTTAAAGGTTGCGCCGGTCGGACAGACAGTAACACAGGGTGGTTCATCACAATGGAAACATGGTTTGGGAAACCAATACGGAGATGCCTCTTCGTTATCCTGAATCAACTGAACTTTCATAAATTCTTCATGATAGTCGAGATTGTGACCTTTTTGGCATCCTTCCACACATTTTCTTGCATTTTTACATTTAGCAAGATCAATAACCATCACAAATTTTCGATTGGGAATTCCCTTTCTGGATTCCTTAGGAGTTATATGTGCTTCCGGATACCCATTGATATTGTCTGCGTCAACTTCAACCAGCTTGCCATCCGGTGTCAATAATTTTACCTTTTCTCCTGAAGGTTTTTTTTCTTCTTCCTCGGATAAACTATTTACTAATGACATACCAGCAACGGCTGTAACCCCTGACATCACACCTAATCGCAGAAAATTACGCCTGTTTGAATCACTTTTTTCGGTTTTTTTATTTTTCATGATATTCGATATAGATGAACGATAATCAGTTAATTACAACTACAAATGTAGAGATTCACCCCAAATTTGAATATGATATATATCATGCTAAGTAATGAATGTTACACATTTTGTGGTTCCATATTATTCATCGAGATAAGAATATATATAGTTCTCAATCAATTTGTTATATGATTTTGTTTCAGAGTGTGAAGTTAATTTTTAAACTTGTTCCGAGGCCCGCTAAACAAATTCTGATAAGGTTAATTGGGTTGCAAAATATGACTGAATTTTTCAAATAAAATGCCTAGCCTAATAAAAGTCAAAAATATAGACTATTCATTTTTTGTTTCCGATTTTAAGATTTAACTATTTTAAATAAATTCATAATCAAATAGAGTATAAACCCCCACATACCAAGCGTGATTATATTTGGGAGTATAAGCAAGAATAAGGGTGTTTTGTTTCTTGGTGACCACATTGTTCTTTGGTCAAATGTAGATTCATGCTCAATCGGAACTCCGATTGGGGCATTAACAATTGCTTTAACCGTTCCGTAGTCGTCATTTTCCTTCATCACGACTTCCAGGGTCAAATTCCCATCAACTCCGGGTATATTGTCTTCAATCGATACGAAAATAGATCCTTCTTCATCGGTCTTGTTAAACACTTCTCCTAATACCAAAGGCCTGAACAATCTCACAACCTGTATACTTAAGTTTTGATCTGGGATTGGGCTGTTTGCACTGGCATCATACAGGGTGGCACTTATATAATTTACGCTGTCTTCCTTGACCAATATTGCCTTAATAAGCGCGTCTTTAAAGCTTATACTTTTTGAAGCTCTTTTGTATAGGTCATTTCCTTTAAAGGAAACAACAACAGTGTAGGTATTTGATGAATCTGGTCTGATAGCATCTACACCTTTCAAAACAAATCTGTTCTCGCCATCCATATTCGTTATCACTTTTCCCAGTTCCAGCTCCTCATCTCCAACTTCATTTGAGACCGTCATTTCAATATTACTTACCCTAACATTTTTTTTATCAATACGTGCACCGGCTTTGATATCGAAATATATTTCACCATCCATTATTTTGACGTAATCAACGGCAATTCTCAGCCTATTTTTTTTAACGTTCTGGGCGCATACCGTATTTAAGTGGGAGTTCAATAGAAATACAATGGCAAAAGCCATAAAACCAAGATGAAATTTTAGTTGATCTCTCATGATTTTATAGTTTTATCTGTATGTAATGATTCCTGCTCATCAGCCGTTCTTTGAATAGGAATCACGGGCAAGTACCTTACGAGTAGGGTTATAATTAACAGCGCCATGGCTAGTGTTCCGAATGTAATTAACCATTCATGCACACTGGGAAAATAATGATGCCATGATTCAGGTACTCCTTGCATGGGTAAAAACGGGTTTAACAAAGTAGGCGTAACAATTAAAAATCGTTTCCACCATGAACCCAGAACAACAAGTAAACCCACAAAAAACATGGGCAGTGGTTTCCTTCCTTTTTTAAACAATAAAATGACGATGGGTAAGACCAAACCACCAATAATTACAAACCAGAATAAGGGGGCATATTGACCTGTAAATAAATGATTTAAATGCGTAGTTTCTTCTTTTTTTGAGGTAAACTCCGGAATTAAATATTCATTGATGTTAAAATATAGATAGATAGCACAGGTTAACACTAAAAATTTACCGAGTTTATCAAAATGACTTTCCGTAATATAATCTTCTAATTTATAAGCTCTTCTTATCACATATACCACTGTTACCAACGCGCTTACACCTGCAACAGAAGCCCCGGATATAAAGTAGGCCCCCATATTTGTGCTATCCCAACCGACCCTGAACAAAGTTGAAAATAACCAGGCGTCAATGGTTTGTAACACAAATCCGGCAGGAATGATGAAAATGGCAAGCATATGAATGGATTTCAGCTGAATTGATTTTTGGATTTCACTACCTGACCAGTTTAGAGACAATCTTCCATACCATTTACTTAGCCTTGGATTTGTATCTTTAAAATAAGTCTTTAATAGGGCCAAATCAGGTAATAAAGGAAAATACAATAAGAGCAGACTAAGAACAATATAGGTAGGTATGATGATCACATCCCAAATAATGGGTGATTGCATTCTTCCATAAATGAATAAATTCATAAGCCTGTCGGGCCTTCCCATATCGATCATAATGGTAAGACCAGCCATAATAATTGCGGCAAGAGATATTATTTCAGCGATTCTGACGATAGGGGTTCTCCAGGCATTTTTTGTGAGACGTAAAATCGAAACGGTAACCGTACCCACAAAACTTGTAGCTACAAAAAACACAAAGTTCGAAATATAGATCCCCCACAAAGCGTAATCGTTCATATTGGTCACCTCTTGCCCTTTTATCACCTGGTCTATGTAGGCCAAAATTCCGAGTAAACTGACAATAATTAAAAAAGTAGTCCAGAGTACACCGAATTTGCCAAATTTTCCTGGTGCTAAATCTATTAGCAGCCGATCAGTATTTTTCATAATTAGTCGGGTTTTTCAACAGATTGGTAATCCGTAAAGCTTTCAAGGCCATCTTCGAAATCCACCAAACGATCTACCGGAGGCAAGTAAAATACACTTGGTTTTGTACCAAGTCCTTCCATAAGTCTATAGCCATTCTTATCTGCTAATAATTTACTTAAACGAAGCGATTCCTCACCGTTGGTGACGGTGTCTTCATATTTATCTCCAAAATAAAAAACTCCATTAGGGCAGGCCGTGACACAATGAGGTAAGACATTTTCTTTAATGGCATGAGGACAAAAATCACATTTATCAACGGTGCCCTTAACGCTTGGCATACCGGCATATTCAATAGAATGATGAGGTTGTTGCGCTACCTCCATGTTCATGTTTAAAGTGACCTCCTGGCCGGGTTCACCCCAGTTAAAGACACGTGTTGAATAAGGGCAGGCAGCCATACAGAATCTACAACCTATACACCTTTCATTATCGATAAGGACAAGACCGTCTCTTCTTTTAAATGTTGCATCCACTGGGCAAACAGTAACACAGGCGGGCTGATCGCAGTGCATACAAGTTGTCGGCATCCAATAGGGAGCCGTATCCTCATCTTCCTGCATTTTATAGACCTTTAACCATGCATGATCTCCGGTAATATAATGATGCTTGTTACAGGCGGTTTGACATTTTAAGGCATTTTTACACTTGGCCAGGTCAATGACCATGACATACTTTCTATTGGGATCACCTTCTCTAACATTATATTTAAGTTTTGTATCGTGTGAATGTTCAATTTCAACAACCTCCGATGAATCAACCTGTATAATATTACCCTCTGTGTCCATGAGCTCCATGGTATGGTCAGAATGGGACTCTTGCTTGGCATAAAGTTTGGACCCAAGTTTAGATAAACCCAGGCCACCAATGATGGCGGTTAAGCCTAATTTATATCCCTTATCAAGAAATTTTCTTCTTTGATTTTTATTAGAACCTATCATGTAATTGTAAACTAAAAGGTTTATGGTTTCTTACCAAGCCAGTTTAAAAAAGACTTGTTTGATATGTTTTTCTTGACAACTTTGGCGCCTTTAAGAGCACTCACTTTAACTTTAACAACGGTGCCATCCGGTTTTAACAAAGTTTTGTATTCTTTTTCCTCAAACGCACCCAATTCAGTTTCTTTGGCACTGACAAAAAAGGGCAGTAGAAAACTACTGCCCAATATTGGTATAAAACTTCTTCTTGAAAAAATATTTTTCTTAGCCATTAGTAAGCCATAGTTATCATCTATTAAAAATTGTACAATCTAGTAATGTTAAAACCTAACAAAATATCTCCATCGAAGAAATCATTTTGATTCCACATATAGTTCTCTTGAGGAAGAATACCCCAGTAATTACTTATAAACAATTGAAAAGCATGACCTGATGTGCCAAATTCAAAACCTATGCTAAGGCCAGGATGTGGATTTACATTGTCATACTGGATTTCTCCTTCTGCATCAACAGTACCATAAAAGTTATCCATTTGGGTAAGGGGTTGACTATAATCTATAAGGATTGCTGTGTTAGGACTGATCTTATATCTTCCACCCAAAGAAAAGGCAACCATATCATTTTTCATATCCACATAGACTGTATTAAAATGAGAAAGACTTAAGGTACCCTGAGCAGAAAACTTTGATGAGAATCTTCTGGCAACTATCAATTGATGAAAATACGATATCCTGTCTTGATGATAATTGATAGGCGGCTGCATGGTTATAGTCTGTTTTCTACCATCATAGGCGAAATTACCATAATAGGTCAAACTCAAAGGCATTTTTTCAGAACGGGTCTGTCTTAATATGGCTACTTTTGCATTCAGGTCAAGATATCTTTTGAATTTTTGAACACCAAGTCCTAAGGTAACTCTTTCATGAACACCATAAGTTCCGCCAAATCGTATATTGGCTGCTCCCCAGATACCACCCATATCATCCCAACTTTCTATAATTCCAAAGCGGTGCTCCATTTGGACTTCCAAAGCGTTTTTATTATTTACGACATTGGTAGGGTTATCAATGACAAAAGAACTTTCAAAAGCTGCACGTTCTAATTTTTCTACTTTCTTGACGATGGTGTCTTGTTGTACTTCCTCACTATCCTGCGCTATTCCGATAAAGGGTGCTACAAAAAGAACAAGTAGTATTACTATATAATTTTTCATGTCTATGTTCTTAAAAGTTAATTGTCTAAAGCTCCTTGGTCTATCCAGGCTTTTACTAAATCAGTTTGCGATGCAGGCCATCTGTTGCTAGGCGTAGGCATTGGTTCAACATTAGGAGCGTGAATAAGTGAGAGATAAAGGATGCTGTTTTCAGAATCTTCTGGTTCCACAAAACCATTTAAAAGACTATCATATGAATTATCAGGTCTAAGATCGGGTGGGACACTTCCTTGATGGCAGGCTACACATTCACCTTCCCATAGTGGCTTGATGTCTGTAGAATAGGACACTACTTCAGGAATCTCTCCACCGCCCTCATCAATGTCTTGAGGAAATGAATCATAATAACAGGAGTTTAAAAAGAGCCCCATGCTAAGTAATTTTAATAAGTTTTTCATGTTTTTGACTTTAAATTTTAAATAACCATGCTTTAATTGAGAAGTGCAGATGTTGATCTGCACTTCCTGTTAAATTGATTATTATTCTATTGTCAGGGTAAGGAAATTTGACATTCCATGACCAATCGCAGCATTATTAAAAATGGCTATACCAAAAGACATTGATTCTCCAACTACGAATTCAGTATCTGTAGGATCACCTGTATTTAATTTTCTTCTAATTTCTAGCAACCAACCAGAACCAGTGTGTCGAGATTTAATTTGCACTTCAGATCTGGGATCATTTCCTTGTCCACCTGGATTAATAATAACACTTGGCATTCTTTTGTTACCAAAGCCTTGAGAGTATGCAGGGTCTCCATTAGGATCAATAGTGGTTCCGTCTGCTAATGATAAGACACCATTTACAGCAACACCGGTAACCGCTACAGCAGTATTATTATCTATTTCAGATTGTTCAATCCAATAGTAATTTTCTCTGCTTGGAATAACATATTTAGGGCCACTCATGTCAGTTAGTTCATCTGTAAATTTCATTCCAGTACTATATGGTGAAATACCTTCGTCATTTTTCCTTCCATTTGCAGAGGCCATTCCTTCATCTTCTTCCCATTGTACAAAACCATCATCACAAGCTTGAGCTAATGCATGTCTGTCACGTTTCCAGTGCCAGAAGTCAGCTAATTCACCTTGATTTTTCATGTAGTGTCTGGTAACTTTTTCTCCTGATTGAGGGTCAGCTAAATCACCATGACATGTAACTGTACAAGTACCACCGGCAAATCCTTCTGGACTTCCAATAGGGAACATCATACCAAATTTATCTTCATAAAATTTATCATTTTTATGATTGGCATATTTGTTTTCTTGTTTCCATTTGCTGGATACAGCATCAAAATACCAAGATTGCCTGTCTCTACTGTCAGTTTCATCATCCCATTCAAATAAGAGGTATAAGTATTCATCATCATGGCCTCCTCTTAAAGAGTATTTATAACCTTCTCCGGTATACGGGTCAAAAAGATCAGTAGGTTCTAAAGAGGTGTCTCCATTACTTGAGCCGTTGAGTGTGATTATTCTATCACCAGCGCTAAACACTGAGGCAGTAGTTTTAAGAGGTCTTGCTTCAGACCATACGTCATCAATTTCTCCATCAAATTCAGGCGCCGTAGAGAATTTTTTTACCAATAATTCGTCTGAACTGAACTCAGGCCCTTCTCCAGTACCATTACCATCATCTACACAAATCGGGTCATTGTCGTGTGTACAGTTGGCAAATAACATTATAGTAGCAAATGCTAATAAAAAGCTTTTATTAATTGTTTTCATCCTTGTAAATTTTACATTAGTAATCTTTCTCTGGTCAATTATAAGCCAAAGACATCAAATATTTTTGATCAAACTTTGATCTAATTAGCGCTTAAGGCTTCTAAGGAATTCTTGATAAGCGCTTTGGCATATTTTGGGTTATGCACACCTTCACTCGAATCTTCGTATACATATAGATAATTCCAGGCTGCTTCAGCTGTGAGTATAGGAAAGGTTCCTGTAAGAGGATGGACTTCGCCTAATTCATCTTTATGAAGTATACCTTCTTCTTCAAGCAGTGCTAAAAGTGCCTCCATATCTTCTTCTAATCCTGCTACACCCTCAGGTATGCCACTAGTATGACATTGCGTACAAGAAGTAGGGGTTGGGAACCAGGTATGGTTACCATCAGTTTCACCGGAAGTTTCGCCCATATGGCAACTGGTACAAGATGAACCGGTTCTGTGTACTGCAGAGGCAATGTCAGGATATTCAACTGAACCTGCTATTTGCATTCCTTCGATTCCTTCTAGCATAGTGGTTTGTGGCCCGTGGTGTGGTCCCCAATGTGTGCTAGTCTGGTCATACATTCCCATTCCATTGTCAATAGGGCCAGAACTTCTTGGTTGGTGACAGTAAGCACAAGCGTTGCTTGTTCCAGCATAATCAATGGTATAATCAGGTTTAACGATCAGATTAGTAGGAGCAATATCTCTTAAAGCGTAGTCAAATCCATCGTTTTCAAAGTCAAAGGTTGAATGCTTATCATGACAAGTAGTGCATGAAATAGCAGTAAATTCTGGATAACCACCTTCAGGTGGAGCAGCCCCCGTTGTATGATCAATATAACCTTCATTGGAATGACATGTGGCACAATCAGATCCGAAGCCTGAGAAAAAAACGGCATCACCTTTTGCATGCCCTGAAAAGAGGTAAGAGGCGTGAACTGCTTCTGAGGTACTTACGTTATGACAGGCGGCACATTCTGTTGTTCCCGATGCACCGTCTAGACCGTCTGCGCCATCTGCACCATCTATTCCATCATCCCCGGCTCTTCCTGGAAGTGGTTCAGTGGTACAATTAACAAGGAGCAAACTTGCAGCAACAATTAATAAGAGATTTATAAGCTTGAATTTTTTCATGGTATTTGAAATTTACATGTTAAAATAATGTTAAGTAAAAATAAAATGATGTTAGATTATAATGCATGACAAATATCATATTTAAAAAAAAATAAGCCTTTGATAATCAATACTTTAATAAAAATAAATGACATTTATCATGGTTTCAATGTGACGTGTGTCACATAACACAGTTATATAAATGACTTTTTTATGATTCAAAACACCGCGAAAATAATATTCTCAATTATTGATTTCGTATGCTGAAATATTTGAAATGTTTTGATGGATTTTTTAGTACTTTTGCATCTTCGTTTAAACCAATTTCTTCCACATGAAAAAAGTTGTTAGTTTTTTATTTTCGACCCGCCTTACAGGTGTGTTATTTCTGGTTTTTGCTGGCGCCATGGCGCTGTCAACATTTATTGAGAATGATTATGGTACACAAACCGCAAAGGCCCTTGTTTATAATGCCTGGTGGTTTGAACTTGTGATGTTGTTACTCATGGTAAATTTTATAGGGAATATTAAGAAATATGATCTTTGGCACCGAAAGAAATTACCGGTGCTTATGTTTCACCTTTCTTTTATTTTAATCATTCTGGGAGCTGGTATTACCAGATATGTGAGCTACGAAGGAATCATGCCCATCTATGAGGGAGAGACCACTAATAAGATGCTTTCAGAAAAAGCTTATGTAGATATTCATATAGACGATGATGAGGAGCAGAAGTCTCCCATTTATGAACATTATCTGTTTGCCTCTACTTATGGGAACAGCAGTAATTTTATTTTTAATACTGCAAAATTTTTCAATTGGATAAGAGGGGGGAATGATTTTTCGATTAAAACCGACTTTAAAGGTGATCCTATAGAGGTGAACTATGTCAATTATATTCCAAATGCCTATGAAGAGTTTCAGGTAAATGAGAATGGGGAGATTTATTTAAAAATTGTAGAGTCTGGAGGTGGTGGAAGACATGAGCATTATATAAAAGCCGGTCAAACCATTAATATGCACAACTCTTTATTCTCTTTTGAGAACCCTACTGCAGGTGCGACAAATATTTTCACCGAAAATGACACTCTCAGGATACAAACTCCAAATGAAGGAGAGTATATGATCATGGCCAGCCAGACTCAGGGAAAGGTGGTTAAAGATTCTATTCAAACTTTTAACCTAAGGGCATTGTATCAATTGGGAGGAAACCAGTTTGTTATACCTGATCCACCTACTAAGGGAGAAATGGAGTTGGTATCCGGAAACAAAGATGAACATCAACGTGACATGCTGGAAGTAGAGGTGGTTACGAAAAACACAAAACAAAACATTCAATTGTTTGGAAGTGCCTTGCAGATTTCTCCTCCAAATGTATTTACTCAAGACGGATTGAATTTTCGATTGAAATATGGTTCCAAACAATTCCAGGTTCCATTTTCGATAAAACTGAGAGATTTTCAGTTGGAACGCTATCCCGGTTCTATGAGCCCTAAGTCTTATGCCAGCGAAATCACTGTAATTGACGGGGAAGAGGAATTTGATTTTAGAATATTTATGAACCACGTGCTAGACCACAGAGGATACCGATTTTTCCAATCGAGTTATAACGATCGTGGAGAGATAGAGCAGACTTTTTTATCGGTCAATTATGATCAGGCCGGAACCTGGACCTCATATGTTGGGTATTTCTTATTATTTCTAGGTTTAATTTTGATTGTTTTTGCAAAAGAAACCAGATTCGCCGGTTTGAGAAAAAATTTAAAGAAATTAAAGAAAAAGAAAGCTAAACTCGTTACCATACTACTTCTTATATCAGGGATGTCTTATGCGCAAACTGATCATGCGTCTCATGTGTCACATGACCAGCAGTACAAAACCATTGATTCAATCATTGAAGCACAGGTCAGCAATAAGGCTCATGCAAAGGAATTTGGGAAGCTGGTAATTCAAGATGAAGGTGGCAGAATGAAACCGGTTAATACTTTTTCTTCAGAATTGTTGCGAAAGGTGAGCAAAAAGGATTCCTATAAAGATATGGATGCGAATCAGGTCCTGGTGTCTATGTTAACCAATCCGAGAGCCTGGTATTTTGTTCCTTTTATTTATGTAAAAAAAGAAAACACCAAGGTTCGTGATTTGATCGGTATTCCTCACGATCAGAAATACGCCAGATTCTCCGATTTGTTTAGCGACAAGGGAGACTATAAACTTACCGATGAAGTAGCCAAGGCACACAAGAAAAAGATCAAAACCAAATACGAAGAAAGTATCTTAAACATAGACGGTCGTGCCAACCTATTGTTTGGCGCCTTGGGAGGCTCTATTTTTAAGTTCTTCCCCCTTCCTGAAGATAAAAACAACAAATGGTTCTCTTTTGTGGAAGTAAGGCATTCTGGTTTTAAAGGTGAGGATTCATTATACGTAAGCAATATTCTTCCCTTGTATGGGGGAGAGGTAATAGCCGCAGCAGCATCAAACGACTATTCGAAAGCAGAAGAATATTTGGAAAGTATCCATAAATACCAGAGAATGTACGGTGGCGACGTTATGCCATCTGAGCGAAAAGTAGATCTGGAACTTTTCTATAACGAATACGACATTTTTAAGTCGTTGTTCGCCTATTATATGTATGCCAGTTTACTGATGTTTATCGTAGTAATCATCAATATTTTTAACGATAAGAAACTCATACGCATTCTGATTAAAATATGTATGGGTATCATCTTGTTACTTTTTACCTACCACACCATTGGCTTGGGTATCAGATGGTATATTTCTGGACATGC
>RCNC010001484.1_pt1 | contig 15760 bp, 15 predicted proteins | sample 2041301 | NCBI WGS metagenome assembly RCNC01 (sample SAMN09708231, study PRJNA481090) | Marine sediment metagenome, whole genome shotgun sequencing project. | biome: marine sediment; feature: ocean; material: sediment; isolation source: Sewage treatment plant 13A marine sediment (STP13A) ... | reverse complement strand
TGGCATCGCAGAATTTCAGGCAGCGAGCCAGTTAAAACTTTCCTCGATCTGGGAGGCGCAGCGGCCGCTGCGCCTCCCATAGAACGCGAAATATTACAGACGCTCCAATATCGTTACGTTGGCCTGGCCACCACCCTCACACATAGTCTGCAGCCCATACTTACCGCCACTGCGCTCCAACTCGTGCAGCAGGGTTGTCATCAGTTTGGTACCGGAAGCACCCAGTGGATGCCCCAGGGAAATCGCACCACCGTTAACGTTGGTTTTCTCAATGGGGTAACCGGTTTCCATCAACCAGGCCATGGGCACGGAGGCAAAGGCTTCGTTGATTTCCACCAGGTCGATGTCTTCCAGTTTCATGCCGGATTTTTTCATGGCGTATTCAGTTGCAGGGATGGGCGCGGTCAGCATCCAGATCGGGTCGGCGGCGCGTACGCTCATGTGCACGATGCGCGCACGCGGCGTGAGGTTGTAACGCTTCAACGCTTCTTCAGACACGACCAATACAGCTGAGGAACCGTCGCAGGTCTGGCTGGAAACAGCCGCGGTGATCGTGCCGCCTTCCATCAGCGGCTCCAGCTCGGCCATTTTCTCCATGGAGGTATTGCGCGGAGTCTCGTCCATGGTGACACCATTGAGGGGCTCGATTTCACGGTCCAGGCGACCTTCTGCAATGGCGGCCAGCGCGCGAGTGTGGGAACGCAGGGCAAACTCTTCCATCTGTTCGCGGGAAATCTCCCACTTGTCTGCAATCATTTGCGCGGACGTGAACTGTGAGGGCGGCGTCGCACCATAGCGGGCTACCCAACCCTGGCTGCCAGAGAATGGATCGGGGAAGCCCATAGGCTGGGCGGCGATCATGGCTGAGGAAATAGGGATTTGAGTCATGGTCTGGACACCGCCGGCGATGACCACGTCATTGACGCCGGACATGATGGCCTGGGCGGCGAAGTGCACTGCCTGCTGGGAGGAACCGCACTGGCGATCAATGGTAGTGCCGGGCACCACATCGGAGAGACCGGCCGCCAGCCAGCACGTGCGCGCAATATCACCGGCCAACGGGCCGATGGTGTCGACACAACCGAACATAACGTCATCGTATTGGTCGTCGGGAATACCGTTGCGGTCAACCAGCGTCTTCAGTACGTGGGCACCCAGGTCAGCCCCGTGCACATCGGAGAGGCCGCCTTTGCGGCGACCGGTGGGTGAACGTACTGCGTCTACGATATAGGCATCTGCCATGGTTGTTTCCTCTTTATATCACTAAGTATCTAATTGGGTCTGTATAAAGGTGCTTATGCGAAAGTGGCGCCGGCACCCAGCGCCGCACCCTCGGCAAAAATTCTCTCGCCCACACGGGACTTGTGAAAACCCGCATCGCCCCAGGTATTGGCCAGGGCCCAGGCTTTCTTCATAAAAATATGCAGATCCACTTCCCAGGTGTAGCCCATAGCGCCGTGGACCTGCACGCTGTTCTTGGCTGCGAGGTTGGCCGCTTCACAGGCAACCAGCTTGGCGTGGGATACCGCATGGGCGGCCACTTCCTGCCCGTTGGCAATGGCATACGCAGCGCGATGTGTAGGTGCCTTGGCATACTCCAGACCAACAGCAACATTGGCCATATGGTGTTTGACCGCCTGGAAACTGCCGATTGGCTTGCCGAACTGCTGCCGCTCGCTGGTGTATTGCACTGAAAGGTCGATCATGCGCTGGGCCAGGCCCAGGGCCTGGGCGGCACAGGCCAGGGCACCGCGATTCAATGCGGCATCAAGCAGTTGCTTCGCTTGTGCGCCATTTGCGATCGCCGCAGCATCGGCGGCAATTTCCACGGCATACAATTTCCGCGAGGGATCAACCGACTCATTGTGGCGTAAAGTCACCTGTTCCTGAGTAACGGCGTACAGCGAATCCCCCTTCTGTAGTAGCAGTAGGTCCGCCACATGGGCGTCTTCCACCAGCAGGTTCTGCTCCAGTCCTACCGCGACCCGCGCCTCACCGGCAGCGATCTTTGGTAACCACTGAGCAGCCAGCTCGCCGCCAATCTCCCGCAACATAGGGACAGCGACTAATACGGTATGCACCAGCGGTTCAGGCAGGGCCACGTAGCCGCACTCCTGCGCCAGCAGCACGAAATCCAGTTCACTCATGCCCAGGCCACCGTGCTCTTCGGGTACGGTCATCCCGGTCAAGCCCAGCTCCGCCAGTTGACTCCACAATTCGCTGTCGCGTCCGCTGTCGGTTTCCCAACTGGCGCGAATGCGCTCGGGCGTCACTTCATTCAACAAGAAATCCCGCACGGAATCCTGGAACAGCAACTGGTCTTCAGTAAAGGTAAAATCCATAAACTAAGCGTCCTTCCTTTATCTGGGCATTCCCAGCATTCTTTCAGCGATGATATTGCGCTGCACCTCATTGGTTCCGGCATAGATAGGACCGGATTGCGCGAACAGCCAGCCGTCCAGCCAGCTGCCAACTCCCTGCGCATCCGGTGCATGGGGCAACAGCTCGGCGCGGGCTCCCAGAATACTCATGGCGGTAGCGTGCATGTTCTGGTCCAGCTCCGACCAGAAGATTTTATTGGTGGAGGATTCGGCACCGATCTTACCGCCCTTGTTGAGACGGCAGGCCGTCTGGTATGTCGTCAGGCAATAGCTCTCGGCATCCAGGTAGGCGCGAATAACGGCGTCCTTCACCGCAGGATCACTATCGGCTGACGCGCGATTGGCGGTATACAATTCCACCAGGCGGCGAGCCGTTTCCTGGAAGCGTGCCGGCGAGCGCAGCATCAAGCCACGCTCAAAGCCCGCTGTCGCCATAGCAACACTCCAGCCAGCGCCTTCATCGCCGAGGCGGTTTGCAACGGCCACCTCAACATTGTCGAAGAAAATTTCCGCAAAACCTGGCAAGCCGTCCAATTGGGGAATCGGACGCACGGTGATACCGGGGGTATCCAGCGGCACCAGGATAAAGGTCAAACCACGATGACGCTCGGAGTCCGGGTCGGTACGGAACATACCAAAGCACCAGTCCGCCCAGACTGCCCGGGTGGACCAGGTCTTCTGGCCGTTGATGATGTACTTGTCACCCTCGAGCTTCGCAGTAGAGCGGATCGCCGCCATATCAGAACCGGCATTGGGCTCGGACCAACCCTGGGCCCAGACTTCTTCACCGTTGGCCATCTTGGGCAGGATGCGCGCCTTCTGTTCTTCAGTGCCGTATTCCATCAGGGTCGGACCCAGCAGGAAGATACCGTTCTGGTTCACCCGCAGAGGGGCACGCACGCGGTAATACTCTTCCTCGAAGATCAGCCATTCGATCAGGTCGCAACCGCGCCCGCCCAGTTCTTCCGGCCAGGTCACCATGCCCCAGCGCCCCTTGTTGAGGGTTGCTTCCCATTCGCGGTGCTGTAGAAAGCCCTCCGCAGTATCAAAGGTCTGTAGTGGTTCAGCGGGTGCATTGGCCGCCAGCCAGCTGCGTACTTCCTCGCGAAAGGCCTGCTGTTGTTCTGTAAAGGCGAGATCCATCAATCAGTCCTCAAAACTTGGCGTCGCGTTTTTCGATAAAGGCATCGCGGGTTTCCTGGGAATCACCTACGGTGTAGGCCTCCAGGGTAAAGCCCTGCTCCCAGCGGTACTTGTCTTCCAGGTTGCCGTCCTCGATGCCCGTTAGCGCCTCCTTGGCCAGCTTGACCATGGCCGGAGACTTCTCGGCGATCTTTCCGGCGATCTCGCGAGCAGTGGGCAACAACTGATCCAGCGGCACAACTCTCTCTACCGCGCCCAGGCGATAGGCTTCCTGTGCGTCAATAAATTCACCGGTGAAATACATATAGCGAACCTTCTGCACCGGGAACATACGCTGCAGGTGTGCTCCACCGCCCATGGCGCCACGGTCGATTTCCGGCACGCCAAAGCGCGCGCAGTCGGAGCACAGAATAATGTCCGCCGCGCCCGCCATACCGATACCGCCGCCCAATACAAAACTGTGCAGCGCCACGATTACCGGCTTGGGGTTGCGATGGATAGCCCTGAAGGTTTCGTAATTGCCTTTGTTCACGTCGACAATTTTGCTGGAATCGGCAGCCAGCTCCTTGATGTCCACGCCAGCACAAAAACCCTTGCCCGCAGCTGCGACAATAATGACGCGTACTTCGTCGTTAACGCCAAGAGCGTCAATTTCATCGGCAATGGCAAACCAGCCTGCGCTGTCAAAGGCGTTGACCGGAGGGTGATCGAGAATCATCTCGGCTATGCCATTTTCGATAGTGATTTTAAAAGGCTTGGACATGGTATCGCTCCTAGGCATTCTCTGTGACGCGCAGCGCCAGCAGAGCGAGGCGCTGTTCGGCCTCTTCTACAATGGAATTAATCAGGTTTTCGCAGGACAGCAGCTCGTCAATAACACCCGCCACCTGGCCGGATGGAAGTACACCGCGTGCGGGCTCTCCATCTACCATGGCTTTCTGGATAATCATGGGAGCGTTAGCAGACATGATGGCTTGCGCGGCTGTCATATCATCGTCCTTGCTCATGGCGATGGCAGATTTCAACAGGCTGAAGAATGTCGCACCCGTATGCTGGCGAAAGGCCAGGCCGTTGCGCATGGCAATGAACAGTTTGCGCAGGGTGCTGGCTTTTTCCAGCTCGCTGAGTAACTCGTTCATGATCATGCGCTGCGGCAAACCATCCATGGCTTTGGACACAATAATCTCGCCCGGGTTTTTGCAATCGACATAACGCTGCAACGTTTCGCGGGGCACCGGACTCTCTTCGGTCATCAAAAAACGCGTGCCCATGGCAATGCCGTCAGCGCCCCAGGACAGCGCCGCCAACAGGCCGCGACCATCCTTGAAACCACCGGCAGCTGCCACCGGCACCTTGTCACCCACCGCGTCAACCACTTGTGGGATCAGTAGGGTCGTAGGAATGGCACCGGTGTGACCGCCGCCCTCCCCGCCCTGCACGGTAACGGCATCAGCGCCCAGTTCCACAGCCTTGATAGCGTGCTTGGGCAAACCAACAGTAGGCATACAAACCACGCCAGCGTCCTTGAGTTTGTTGATGAACTCAGGGCCGGGAGAACGGGAGTAGCTCACGGCACGCACACCGTGGCGAATGACCATATCGACGACGTCCGCCGCATTGGGCTGGTACATGTGAAAGTTCACACCGAACGGTTTATCGGTGAGCTCCTTCACCCGCAGGAGGTCGCGCTCCATTTCGTCGGCTGGAATGGTCGCTCCCGCCAGGAAACCGAAGCCCCCCGCGTTACAGCTACCCGCCACCATTTTGGGATCTGCAACCCAGCCCATGGCGGTTTGTATGATGGGATACTTGCAGCCCAGCAATTCGGTTAATCGCGTTTCTAACATTTTTCAGTCTCCAATCAGGAGCGATCCCCTGCGGGGTTGTCCTTGATCTGGTACGCCCGCTGATTGTGCGGATCCATGGCGGCAATAATATCCAGTTGCTCCTGTGTGGGCCCCGCAGTGGTGGGCACCTCAGCGGGAACATGAACGGGGTAACCGGTATTTTCCTGCACCTGTTCGGCGGTAATCCCCGGGTGCAGTGACACCAGGCGCACCTGGTGATCCGGACCGCCAAAGTCCAGCACACACAGGTCGGTCACGACCAGGCGAATATCGATATCGTCCAGGCTGTGGCCCTTGGGCAATCGCCCGGGGTTATAGCCGATGGAGGACACAAAATCACACTCGCCGCCCATGAACACCCGGGTATTGTGGCCGGGTACAAAGAAACTGTTAGGGTGCGAAATGGAGTTGCCCGGGAAACCGCGGGCTCCCAACATCATTACCTTGGGCTTGTCGTAAGTGCCACCCAGGGCCGAGGTATTGGACTGGCCGTACTTGTCGATCTGGGTCGGGCCCAGCATGGCGTGACGCCTGCCGCTCCAGACATTGTCGAAGATGCGCGAAAAACCCATCCATGTCTCGGTGGCGGGTACAAAGTCAGCGTCACGCTTACCGATCGGGTTCGGCTCGCTTAATAGCCAGGCTTCTGAATCTGTCATCATCAGATCCTGGTTGGTGGTCTTCATGGCGAGGCTGGCCGCCAGGCGGGGAATCACGCCAATACCGGTGGCCAGTACTTCGCCTTCATCGGCGAATGCCTGGCTGGCTGCGACGATACACAGTTCGGCCAGGGTGTAATCAATTGTTGCTGTCATGGTGCTGGTCTCCGTGGCCGATTAGTAGGTGGGCAGTTCGATGGCGCGAATGGCGTCGAGGCCGCCGACATTCTGCTGGTACTCCTCCTCGGAGGCGCCCAGGAACTGGTCGAAATAGCCCTGGATACCGGTCTCTTCCTTGGCGGAGGCGGTGTACGCCTTGAAGTGCGGTACATCGAAGCCATAAGCGGGGCTGCAGGATGTGGGGTGAGCACCACCGGGAATGGGTACCACACCCGTGGTCATGGAACGCTCCCAGTGCACCATGCGCGCCTGCGCGGGGTCGTGAAAGAATTCTGTGTCGACCAGCTCATCACAGGACACGAAGGTCTTGTCCGCAGCGCGGGCATACCAGTCATCCATGTAGTGATCGGCACCGGCGATCTGGCAGACGCCGCGAGCATCGGCCCTGTCCGCGTGAATCAGGGACACGTCCAGCTTGAGCGCCGGCATCGCCACCCACTCCTTATCATCATAGGGGCTGTCGATCACTTTAATATCAGGGTTCTTGCTAATGATGTCCGTACCCAGGCCAACCTCGGTGGGGATAAAAGGCAGACCCCAGGCGGCGGCGCGCAGGCCCAGCAACATCATGCCCTCGTCGATTTCCATGACTTCAATGGCGCCAGTCTGGCGAGACTGGCGAAAATAAGGCTCAAGGGGAATAAAATCCAGCGAGACAAAGGCGAACACCACTTTCTTTACCTTGCCCGCCGCGCACAACATACCGACATCGGCGCCACCGTAGGACACAATGGTCAGGTCCTTCACATCAGAACGCAGAATTTCGCGGATGAGCGCCATAGGCTTGCGCCGGGGGCCCCATCCACCAATACCGATGGTCATACCATCTTCAAGTTGCGCAACGACTTGTGCCGCTGTCATTTGCTTGTTCATCCTCTGCTTCCTTTTCTAGCTTACGATCCGCGCCATGCGGTAATCGTGTTTGATGAAATTGACACCGAGGGTGCTCTGCGTACCGCGCACACCCTCGATTCCGCTGATCCGTTGGTGCACAAACTCGGCCAGGTGTTCCGCGTTGCGTACCATGGTGATGGCCAGAATGTCGGAACGCCCCAGCATCACACCGACAAAACCCAGCTCGGGTATGTCGGCCAGTGTTTCTGCCACAGCCCGGGTCTGGCCGCTGCGCTCGACTTCTATCCAGATGTAGGCCAGGGCCGCATCCTTGAAACGATCGATGTTGGTTACCGCGGTGATGCGGATGAGCTTTTCTTCTTCCATGCGTTTCACACGCGCACGGACTGTACCTTCGGTTACACCAAGCTGCTCCGCGATTTCGCGATTGCTCACCCGCGCATCGCGCGACAAACGCTCGACGATGGCACGATCCGCCTGGTCCAGGTTACGTCGCATGAAAGGGCACCCAATCAGGCTGGTTCTTCAGTACGTCCAATGCCAGGGCCGGTGTCAGCCGTCGCACGCCGGGCATGGCGCCCAGCTTGCAGGTAATGAGTTCGTTAAGGGCTGCCTGATCTTCCGCAACCACCAAAATTTCTACGTCGTGGGTGCCCACCACCACGTTGACCGAGAACACTTCGTGAATCTTGGCCATGTCACGGGCCACCGCCTCGGGAGGACGGCCTTCAACCTGCACGCCGATAGCCAGCAACATGCCATAGCCGGCCGCTTCGATATCCGTTACCGCCACCACGCGCATAGTGTTCGATTCTTCCATACGGCGAACGCGCGTCCGCACCGTGTTTTCAGCGATATCCAACTGCCGGGCTATCGCGCGGTAGGCCATGCGCCCGTCTTCGCGCAACAGGTCAATGATCGCCTGGTCGATCTCGTCGAGATCGATCAGCGCAGGGGATGGGCTGGGGGACAGGTCGTTCACTGCGATAACTCCGGCAGCGCAGCCAATGCCGCCTTGTCTACTTTGCCGCCGGCGTTCATGGGCAGCTCATCGAGAAAAATAACTGCGCGGGGTACCTTGTAGTTGGCCATCTGCTCGCGCGACCATTCGATCACCGCAGCTGCATCCAGTTGCGCGTCCGCCTCGGCCACCAGATAGGCCCTGGCTACCTCGCCCATGCGCTCATCCGCTATACCGATTACCGCGGCCCGCGCCACGCCGGGCATATTACAGAGTATATTTTCGATCTCCGCCGGGTAGCAGTTGAAGCCTCCGACAATGAACATTTCCTTGATGCGGCCGGTAATGCGCAGGTAACCGTCCTCGTCCATCACGCCGACGTCACCGGTCTTGAGCCAGCCATCAGCACTGAGGGCTTCGGCGGTAGCCTCGTCATTGTTGAAATAGTGCTGCATCACATTGAAGCCACGGCAGCAGATCTCGCCAGCGGTACCCGCCGCGACGGTATTACCTTCTTTGTCGACACACTTGATCTCGACCCCGTCCATGGCACAACCGGAACTGTGGGAAATGCGCTCGGCGCTGTCATCGGGACGGCAAATGGAAACCACGCCGCAAGTCTCGGTCAGGCCGTAGGCGGTCACCACTACTTCAAAGCCCAGGTCTTCGCGCATCTGTCGTACCAGCTCTACTGGTACCGGTGCGGCACCGGTTACCGCCAGGCGCAGGCTGGACAAGTCGTAGTCCTGGCGTCTGGGATGAGCCAGCAGGGACTGGTAGATAGTAGGCGGGCCGGGAATCATGGAGATTTTATCGCGCTCGATCTGCGCCAGCACCGCGTCCAGATCGAAATTCAGCACCGGCAGGATACGCGCGCCACAGATAATCGCCGCCAGCCAACCGGCCTTGTACCCGAAGGAGTGGAAGAAGGGGTTGATGATCAGATAGTTGTCATCTGAACGCAGCCCGACTGTGCTGCTCCAGTTCTCGAAGGTACGGATATTCTGGCCGTGACCGGTGACCACACCCTTGGGATTGCCGGTGGTACCGGAGGTAAACAGGATATCGAGAGTATCTTCGGGCGTGATGGCGGCAGAGCGGCCGGCCACTTCCTCGGCAGCCACTGATTCCCCACCGGCCAGGAAAGCCTCCCAGGACCGGGCTCCAGCTGCAGCGCCCGTGAGCGTCACAATGCGTTCCAAGCCGGGTAAATCCTGGTCAGCCAGTAATTCAGGGTAGCATACGCCGAGGAAATCACCCACGGTAAACAGCATTTTCGCGCCGCTGGCGCGAATGACATAGGCCGCCTCCGGACCTTTATAGCGCGTGTTCAGGGGCACTAATACTCCGCCGATACTCTGCGCGCCGATGGCAGCAATAATCCACTGATAGATATTGGGAGCCCAGATAGCGACCCGGTCGCCCTTTTGCAGTCCCGCGGCGATGAAAGCGCGGGCAGACTGTATCCTGGCCGCATCGAGGTCGGCGTAGCTCAGCTGCACCTCACCAGCAGTGATGGCAATACGCTGACCATAGGTCGCAGCGGCGTCCATAACTACCTGGGGCAGGGTTCGTGCTCGATACTGGGAATCAGGCATGGCAGTAGCAGTGCTCGCAGCTGTGGCTGGCAGGGGGAGCTATATTAGTCAGTAACGGGGGATAATAAAACAGTTATTCGTAGAATATTGATCGGTATTTTACGAATATCACCAGATGTTATAAATAATTTGACTGATATGACCATAGGACGCCTTTTCAGCCGCCCTGTCATACGAAATACAGACATTCACTCGGGAAAGGCAAAATCCTTATAGATTTCGCGCAATTTGACCTTCTGCACCTTGCCGGTGGCGGTATGGGGCAGTTCATCAATGAACTCCACCGCGTCCGGCGTCCACCACTTGGCGATCTTACCGTCGAACCAGGCCAGCATTTCCTCGGCGCTCAAATCCTGCGCATCAGCGCTGCGCACAACAATCAGCAGCGGCCTTTCACTCCACTTGGGGTGGAAATGCCCAATAACTGCGGCCTCGGCCACCTTGGGATGATCTGTCGCCACATTCTCGACCTCGATGGAGGATATCCATTCTCCCCCGGACTTGATCACATCCTTGGTGCGGTCGGTGATGGCCATAAACCCGTCCGTGTCGATGGTGGCTACATCACCGGTTTCAAACCAGCCATCCTCGGTGTTAGCGTCGGCGCCTTCCAGCTTGAAATAGCTGGAGCAGATCCACGGCCCCCGGACTTTGAGGGAACCGTAGGCCTCCCCATCCCAGGGCAGCTCATTACCCTCGTCATCGACAATTTTCATCTCCACACCGAAAATAGCGCGCCCACCCTTGAGGCGAACCTTGGCATATTCTTCGTTGCTGTAAGCTTCCCGCGCCGAGGCACTGTTATTGACCGTACCCAGCGGGCTCATTTCCGTCATACCCCAACCCACCCGCGATTCAACCCCGTAGGTATCAAAGTCTTCCATGATGGAAAGTGGACAGGCCGCGCCGCCGACAATAATTCGCTGCAGGGAATCCACCCGCTTGCCGGTGGCTTTGAGATGGGACAACAAGCCCAACCAGACCGTGGGCACACCCGCAGACAGGGTCACCTTTTCCTCATTGATAAGTGTCGCCAAAACCTCACCATCACCCATCTTGCTGCCGGGGAACACCAGCTTGGCACCCGCCATGGGACAGGCATAGGGATTACCCCAGGCGTTGACGTGGAACATGGGCACTATCGGCAACACCACGTCCCGGCGCGAGATACCCAGGGCATCCGGCATCATGGTGGCATAGGCATGCAGCATGGTGGAGCGGTGGGAGTACATCACCCCTTTCGGGTTGCCAGTGGTGCCCGAGGTGTAGCACAGGGCACAGGCGGAATTTTCATCCAGTTCCGGGAACTCGAATGACTCGCTACCGGAGGCGACCAGGGTTTCAAAACAGATAGCATTGGGCAGGCTGGTTTCAGGCATGTGCTGTTCATTGGTCAGCACCACCCAGCCCTTCACCCCCGGGCATTCATCTGCCAGTCCTTCTACCAGGGGCAGGAAGTCGGGATCAACGAAGACGTAACGATCCTCTGCATGATTAATGATGTAAACCAGTTGCTCCGGGAACAGGCGCGGGTTGACGGTGTGGCAGACATAGCCACTGCACGCCGAGGCATAATAGGTTTCAAAATGGCGGTAATCATTCCAGGCCAGGGTGGCAATCCTGTCGCCCCGCTCCAGCCCCCAGCCTGCAATGCCATCTGCCAATTTTCGCGCCCGGGCAAACGCTTCCCGGTAAGTGTAGCGGTGGCGCGGGTTATCCGCCGTGATCGAAACAATTTCCGCATCACCGTTCACGCGCTCGGCGTGCTTCAGGATAGAAGTAATTGACAGGTTCACGTCCATCATCAAACCATTCATCGCTAGTGCTCTCCGTTCCTATTCTGTCTCGGCCTGCCGCAGCAGGTGCTTTCATTATTGTCATCGCGAGTGTCATCGCAATTGTCATCGCAATTGTCGTCGCGCAGTGTGCAGGGCCTAGATTTCCAGCATCTCCCAGGCGTCATCCGCCTCATGCTGCAGCGCACGATTTTCCTGATGCAACTTGATCAGGTGGGCACTGAGGGATAGCTTCGCCATCTTGTGCAAGCCGGTATCCACGTCGTCGTAAACAACTTTTACCAGATCATCCAGTGATGCCCGGCCCAACTGGCGCAGGCCAGCGATCACCTTGGTCTCACGGTTCAAACGGTGATTAACCAGCCATTCCACCACCCCCCGGGAATCTTCCATCACTTCGCCGTGACCTGGCGCGATAAGCCTGAGGGGATAGCGCAGCAGCAACTGCAGGGATTCAATATAGGCTTTCATATCGCCACTGGGAGGAATGATAACAACGGTCGAGCCATTCATGATGTGGTCGCCGGCAAACATCATCTGCTCCTCCTCCAGGAAGAAACAAAAGTGATTGCCCACGTGGCCGGGTGTGTGCACGGCCCGCAGGGTAAATTCCTTCGTGGCCAGCAGATCATCGTGCTGCACTTCACTGTCGGGTACAAAAGTATCGTCCTGGAACATATCGTCCGGGGGGGATGCCCCTATGACCTGGGCGCCGGTAGCTGCAGCCACTGCCTGCCAGGCGGGAGAGTGATCCGGGTGAGTGTGGGTGCACACAATCCAGCGAATACGATCACCGGCTGTATTGAGGATGGCATCGATATGTGACTGTATTGCCGGGCCCGGATCCAGCACCGCGACCTCATCATCACCCAGCAGATAGGTATTGGTTCCGGGGCCGGTCATAACGCCCGCATTCGGCGCAACGATCCGCCGCACCCGGCTGTTGAGACGAAAAGGGACTCCGTGATCCAGCATCTGTTCAGGCCATGTTATCGATGACGACTTGAGGGTTCACATCGACCTCGTAGTCGACACCGTCCACCTCGAAACCAAAAAGCTGCAGGAACTCGCGTTTGTAACCCGCGAAGTCCGACAGTTGGCGCAGGGTTTCGGTGTTAATGCCTTCCCAGAGTTCCGCTACTGCTTCCTGGATAGCCGGGTCCAGTTCCTTGCCATCAGCGCGCAAGCGGCCCTCCTCATCCAGATAGGGTGTGTCGTTATAGAGAGAGTCACGGAACAGCCCATCGATCTGCTCGATGCAGCCTTCGTGAATGCCCTTCTCTTTCATGACCTTGAACAGCAGGGCCAGGTATATCGGCATCGCCGGTATCGCCGCGCTGGCCTGTGTTACCACTGCCTTCAGCACCGACACCCGGGCATCGCCGCCACTGGCAGCCAGGCGCTCGCGAATGCTGACCACACGCTTGTCCAGGTCCTTTTTGGCCGCACCGATAGTGCCATGCCAGTAGATATCCCAGGTCAGCTTCTCGCCGATATAGGTATAGGCCGTGGTCTTGGCGCCGTCAGCCAGCACATCCGCGGCATCCAGCGCATCGATCCACATCTGCCAATCTTCACCGCCCATGACCGCGATGGTGTTGTCGATTTCTTCCTGTGTCGCCTCCTCAAGGTGGAAGTCCTGTACTTCCTCCTTGTCGGTATTTACGCCCTTTTGCACGGCATCGCCGCCGATGGGCTTGAGGGTGGAGTTATGTACCACGCCGGTCACCGGATGCTGCCGGCGCGGAGAGGCAAGGCTGTAGACCACCAGGTCGACCTGGCCCAGGTCGGCCTTGATAGTGTCGATGGTTTTTTGCTTGATCTCGTCGCTGAAGGCGTCGCCATTGATGCTCTTGGCGTACAGGCCGTCCTGCTCTGCGTATTTATGAAAAGCGGCCGAGTTATACCAACCGGCAGTGCCAGGTTTTTTCTCCGTGCCCTCTTTTTCAAAGAAGACCCCGAGGGTATCGGCACCACAGCCGAAGGCAGCGGTAACCCGGGAAGCCAGGCCGTAGCCGGTGGAGGCACCAATCACCAACACCCGCTTGGGGCCATTCTCAATCGCTCCCCTGCCCTTTACATAGTCAATCTGCCTTTTGACGTTGGCAGCGCAGCCGGTGGGGTGTGTGGTGATGCAGAGAAATCCGCGAACGCGTGGCTTGATGATCATTGGCACGTTATTCCTGAAAGGTTAGTTAATGCAGGACTATGGCAAAGTCACTGGCACCCAAAAACGACTGGCAAGTTTAGCATAGGGTTCGTGGCTATGAGCAACACAAGATACCAGCTGTACGCGCTGATCTTGTGTTCGCTGCCTACTTACAGTTCAATAGCCACCCGTTCCAGATACAGCATGTTTCCCTATGCCCGAATCCCCCCTGCGCTACGCCACTCCGTCGATCTGGACCGAGACCGTTATGGCGGATTTTGACAGTTTCCTGCTGGATCATGCGGCGGCTGAGAAAAAGGCCTCCGGCATGGCTATCTCCATGTTGTCCCACTACCCGGATCGCACCGAACTGGTGGCCGCCATGGCAGACCTGGCAATTGAGGAACTGACGCACTATCGCGAGGTGGTCAAGTGGATTCACCAACGGGGACACATCACCGCAGCGGACGAGAAAGACCCCTATGTACTGGCATTCAGGGAATCTATGCGCAAAGGCAGTGAGGTGTATATGCTCGACCGGCTGTTGACGGCCAGCATTATCGAGGCCCGCGGCGCAGAGCGCTTCGCCCTGGTAGCGCAGGCGCTGGCAGCCGGACCCCTGAAAAAATTCTACCAGTCCATCGCCCGCTCCGAGGAACGGCACTTTGAGCTATTCCTGTCACTGGCACAGAAATACATCGACCAGCAAGTGATCGACCAGCGCTGGGACGAGCTGCTGGACATCGAGGCGGCCATCGTCGCCGCCCTGCCGATCAGGGCGGCCCTGCACTGATGGCATTGTTGACCTGATGCCAGGCAATGTGGCCCTGCAGCGCTACCTGCAGAGGCACCTGGAACCGGGCCTTCCGCCGTGCAACGCCCGCGAGGCGCTGTGGCGGCATGCACTGGTCATCCCTGCCTACAGGGAACCCGCATCCCTGGTAGAGAGACTACAGCAGCTTCCAGCAGGCGACGGTAAAACGCTGGTCATATTGGTACTCAACCGGCCCGACAACGACCCGAATACCGCCGCGAACGCCTCTTTGCGGGCGGCGGCAAAGCAGTTACCCGCGGCCAACGCCAGCGGCGAGTCTCCGACCAGGCTGACGCTCAATGAAAACACCGACCTCTACCTGCACGACATGGAGGACAATGGTGGACCCATTGCCGCGGACCTGGGTGTTGGCCTGGCACGCAAAACGGGCTGCGACCTGGCACTGCAGTGGATGCACGAGGGTGCCATCAGCGGGCAGTGGATTTGCAGTACCGATGCGGATGCGACGCTGCCGACAGACTACTTCGAGCAGCTGGAACGAATCAGGCCCGATGCTGTAGCCGCAGTCTTTCCTTTTCTACACGTACCTGGCGCGGCGCCGGCAATAGATCGCGCTACCACTCTTTACGAGCTGCGCCTGCACCAGTATGTATTGGGACTGGATTACGCCGAATCTCCCTATGCCCATTACACACTGGGTAGTTGCCTGGCAGTGAAGGCAGATGCTTACGCCCAGGTACGGGGGTTCCCAAAGCGCGCGGGTGCGGAAGACTTCTACCTGCTCAACAAGTTAGCCAAGTTGGGGCCCATTGCGAGAACGCAGGGGCAGAGCATCCTGTTGCAGTCGCGCGCTTCTGACAGAATTCCCTTTGGCACCGGACCCGCCGTAGCGGCAATCTCCCGGGCAGCGCGGCCCGCAGATGAGCCCTTGTTTTATCATCCCCAGTGTTTTGAAGCTCTGCGAGTACTGCTGGCATCTATTGATGCGCTGGCGCAAGAGCCCGCTGCGGAATTGGAACCGCTATTGGTATCACAGGGACTGCAAGCAAACCTCGCCCTGCACTCCCGGCTCGCCCTGGAGACTATGGGTATCGAAGTCGCATTGCAGCACTGCCAGCGTCAGGGCAAATCACCCGGGCAGTTCCAACGGCAGTTTCACCAGTGGTTTGACGGTTTCCGGTCACTGAAATTTATCCATGCCCTACGCGATGCTGGCTGGCCGCAACAGCCTCTGGCGGCACTGGAATCCCTGCTGCCGAATATCTGGCCAGGCAGCAGCGCACACCCACGCGACATTGCACAGCTGCAAACTGCCATCCGGGAGCATTGGGGTTGGCGTGACCAGGACGACTGACTCAGGCAGGATCCGGCGTGTTACTAATCCATACCGTCTGGTAAGGCTGCAGTTCCAGCCCC
>RCNC010001483.1_pt1 | contig 15764 bp, 13 predicted proteins | sample 2041301 | NCBI WGS metagenome assembly RCNC01 (sample SAMN09708231, study PRJNA481090) | Marine sediment metagenome, whole genome shotgun sequencing project. | biome: marine sediment; feature: ocean; material: sediment; isolation source: Sewage treatment plant 13A marine sediment (STP13A) ... | reverse complement strand
TTCCGCTCTACCAGGTCGCGTTGGGCATGACGTTCGGAATCGTCGTGGGCAAGTTGATCTATGGGGGTTCAGGGCGCTACCTGGTGAGCCCGGCCCTGTTGGGTATCGCATTCCTGGCTTTTTCCTATCCGGACCTGCTGTTCGGGGAAGGGGTTTGGGTTCCGGTAGAGGGCTATGACCAGCCAACGGTACTGGAATTGGTCACCGACGAGGGCGGGATCAGCGTTATTACCGCCGTGGGTTATGATTTCTGGCAGTTGTTTATGGGCGACCGGCCTGGTTCTTTTGGGGTTGTATCTATTTTCGGCGCACTCTTGGGTGGGCTTTTCCTGGTCTGGACCGGCATGGCCTCGTGGCGGATCATGCTCGGGGCTTTCCTGGGCATGCTGGCTACGGCTTTGATCTTCAACAGCATCGCACCGGATCACGTACTCTTTTCAATACCCTGGTACTGGCACTTCGTGCTGGGGGGATTCGTGTTCGGCGTGGTGTTCGTCGCAACGGACCCGGTTGCGGGCCCGATGACTGATCCCGGCCGCTGGGGATTTGGTGTTCTGGTTGGGGTGCTGACGGTGCTCATCAGGGTGGGTAATCCGTCCCACTACGAGGGTGTCATGTTTGCCATCCTGCTCGCCAGCATGTTCTCTCCCCTGATCGATTATGTAGTCACGGAATTGAACATCCGTCGGCGTAAAATAAGTTTGCTGGGTGTGAGTGATGAATAAAGACTCACCGGCCAAGGCACTTATCGTGGTCCTGGTGACCGCGCTGGTCTGCTCCAGCCTGGTTTCGGCTGCGGTTGTCTTACTCCGCCCCATTCAGCTTGACAACCAGATGCTGGAGCGCAGCCGCAACATAATGCAGTTGACCGGCCTGCTTGCCGAAGGCGAAACACCGCCGGATGAGGAAATGCTCGAGTTATTCCGCAGCATGGATATCCGGATGGTGGATGTCGATCAGGCAGCGTTTGACAGTGAACTTGACCCGCTGGGTTTCGACCAGCGTCGCGCAGTGAATAATTCGGACCTGGGTATTGCCATCCCTGCCGCTGAGGATCTTGCAAGTCTCGGACGCCGAAGTCGCTTTGCACCGGTCTACATCGTTTTCAAAGAGGGAGAGCTGGACCGCCTCATCCTGCCGGTCAACGGCACCGGAATGTGGTCCATGCTGTATGGCTACATTGCGTTGGAAAAAGACCTGAACACCATTGCAGGGATGGTCTTTTACGAGCAAAACGAAACCCCCGGCCTGGGTGATCGCATCGCCCGTCCGCAGTGGCTTGAGTCGTGGCAGGGCAGGCATCTGTACGACGACCAGGGAAATCCACGCTTCCGGGTCGCCGAGGGTCAGGTGGCGCTGGGTTCGGAGGCGTGGTTATACGAAGTGGATGCATTGAGCGGAGCAACCATCACAGCAAACGCGGTGACCGCGCTGATCCATTACTGGTTCGGTCCGCATGGTTACCAGGAATTTCTGAGATTCCTGCGTGAGCATCCGCCTGTTGCTCCGGCGGAGGGTTCCGAATGAGTTCCAAACAGACATTGATCTCGCCGCTGATCCAGGAAAACCCGGTGACGCTGCACGTGCTGGGCATCTGTTCAGCGCTGGCCATTACCAACTCTCTGACTTCTTCATTGATCATGAGTGTTGCGTTGACCTCGGTGCTGATCTTTTCCAACATGGCCATCAGTCTGGTCCGCAAACACCTGCCTTCCAGTGTGCGGTTGATCGTGCAGATCACGATTATCGCTTCGGCGGTGGCGGTCATAGACCAGCTCTTAACCGCTTATTTACCCGATGCAGCGCGTACGTTGAGTGTCTACATTGCCTTGATCGTCACCAACTGCATCGTCCTTGGCAGGGCAGAGGCCTGCGCGATGCAAAACGGAGTCGGCGCCAGTATTCTGGATGCGCTGGGAAATGGCATGGGTTACAGCCTGGTCCTTATCGTGGTCGCCACGATAAGAGAACTGTTCGGCAACGGCACATTGATGGGCTTCCCGATTTTCAAGCTGGCGAGTGAGGGTGGCTGGTACGTCGAAAATGCCCTGTTCATGCTGGCCCCGAGTGCATTCTTCATCATTGGTTTCCTGGTGTGGGGCATTCGTACCTGGAAGCCTGAACAAAATGAGACGCCTGAGTTCAAGCCGGAACCACTGCCGGTCAGGGAGAAACGATAATGAGTAGTTTTATCGACACCTTCTTCCGCGCCGTTTTTCTGGAAAATCTCGCGCTGGCGTATTTTCTGGGCATGTGTACGTTTCTGGCTGTATCCAAGAAGGTCAAAACGACGCTGGGCCTGGGTTTGGCAGTGATTGTGGTCGAAGGGATCAGCGTACCCCTGAATAACGTCATCTATAATTTTGTGCTGAGGGACGGAGCCCTGGCCTGGGCGAACCTTGGCCACCTGGATTTCAGTTACCTGGGTTTGCTGAGCCAGATCGCCGTGATCGCGGCGATGATCCAGATCCTTGAAATGTTTCTGCAACGCTTCTTCCCGGCGCTGCATAGCACGCTGGGTATTTTCCTGCCCCTGCTGACGGTGAACTGCGCCATCCTGGGTGCTTCCCTGTTCATGGTGCAGCGTGACCTCGGGTTCATTGACAGCGTGGCTTATGGGCTGGGTGCAGGCGTTGGCTGGTCGCTGGCTATCGTGATGCTGGCAGGATTGCGGGAGAAAATGAAGTATAGCGACATACCTGCGGGTCTCGAGGGTCTCGGGATTGCGTTCATCACAACCGGACTAATATCCCTGGCCTTCATGGGTATTGCGGGCCTGAGTTTTTAGGAAAGCCTGATGCAAGAGATCTTTTTCAGCGTTCTTGTTTTCACAACGATCCTGTTGTTGCTGGTGGTTTTTATCATGTTGGTACGGGCGAAGCTGGTGCCCCAGGGCGGCGTCTCTATCAATGTGAACGGTGAGCGCGATCTTGCCGCGCCGGTGGGAGGGCGCTTGCTGGGTACGCTGGCTGATGCCGAGATTTTTGTTCCTTCAGCCTGCGGTGGCGGCGGCACCTGCGGCCAGTGCCGGGTCAAGGTGTTGAGCGGCGGAGGTTCGTTATTACCGACCGAGGCGTCCCTGATAACCAAGCGGGAAGCTGCCGAGGGCGAGCGCCTGGCCTGCCAGGTGGCTGTTTCACAGGACATGGAAATCCGTGTGCCTGATGACGTCTTCGGCGTTAAAAAGTGGGAGTGCACCGTACGCTCCAATGACAACGTGGCCACGTTCATCAAGGAACTGGTGGTTGAACTGCCGCCCGGGGAGTTGCTGGACTTCAAAGCCGGCGGCTATATCCAGATTGAGTGTCCGCCTCATGAGTTGAGTTATTCAACGTTCGACATCGCGGAGGAGTACCTCGAAGACTGGCACAAGTTTGATCTGCTGAAAATACAGTCGAAAGTCACGGAGCCCACACTGCGCGCTTATTCAATGGCCAGTTATCCGGAAGAACAGGATATCGTGATACTCAACGTGCGAATTGCCACACCGCCTCCTGGCGCCGGCAAAGACGTTCCTACGGGCATCATGTCTTCCTTTATTTTCGACCTGAAACCGGGCGACAAGTGCATGGTTTCGGGGCCTTACGGCGAGTTCTTTGCCCGGGAAACAGACAACGAGATGGTCTTTATCGGTGGTGGTGCGGGCATGGCGCCGATGCGTTCCCATATTTTTGATCAACTGAAAAGATTAGACAGTAAGCGAAAAATAACTTTTTGGTATGGCGCCCGCAGCCTGCGCGAGGCGTTTTACATCGATGAGTTCGACGAGTTGGCAGCAAGCCATGACAACTTTGAGTGGCACCTTGCGCTGTCCGACCCCTTGCCCGAAGATAACTGGACGGGCATGGTTGGATTTATCCATACTGTTCTGTACGAGCACTACCTGAAAGACCATCCGGCGCCGGAAGATTGTGAATACTATCTGTGCGGTCCGCCCATGATGAATGCTGCGGTTACCCGACTACTCGATGACCTTGGGGTAGAGCAAGAAAACATTCTGTTTGACGATTTTGGAAATTGATTTGATGGCTACGTTCATAGGCACCCTGATCATTGTCGGGCTTTGCTGCCTGGCCATGGGCGTTGGCCTGATTTTTTCCGGTAAGCCGTTTAGCGGTGGTTGCGGTAGTAAACCCCCCGGCACACCCCGTTGTGAGACTTGCCCGAAACGCAAGCAGCACGAATCGGCACGCCATCAATCCCAGGGAGAGTCCCCATGTTGAGATCTCTGAAGATCAAAGATTTCATGTCCAGAGACGTACTGACGCTCGATCCGGATATGAAGGTTCTTGATGCAGTTCAGCTTCTGATCAAGAAAGGTTATTCCGGTGCGCCTGTATTGGACAAACACGGCCGTCTGATCGGTATCTTTACCGAACGCGACTACCTGCGTGAAGCTGTACAGGCCTACTACCACGGGGAACCGGGTGGGTTGGTCAATGAGCATATGAGCACGAAGCCGCAGCACGTTGAGGCCGATCAAAGCATATTGACGGTGGCTGAGCTGTTCATCAGCAGTCCTTTCCAGCGTTACCCAGTACTGGATAACGGCAGACTGGTTGGCATCATCAGCCGTTACGACATCATGCAGGCGCTGGCCAAGCACTATCCAACGTGATTTGCGCTTCGTGAGCCGACGCCTGCTCTTACGCTGGGCGGGTTGGTTTGCACTGGCCAATTCAGTGGTCTTTGGCCTGGTCAGCCTGCGCTACTTCGGTGGCAGCCTCCCGGCTGACTCCATCCTGTCGATTGTCTACCTGGTGGCCGTATACATCGGCCATCACGTGATGCTCACCACGGTCCCGTTGTTCATCCTCGCGCTACCGCTTGTGCTGCTGTTTCCCCGCCGCCGCGTGCTGACTATCGTGGCGGTCGCACTGTTCGCGTTCATGATCGCCTTCATGCTGCTGGACAGCCTGCTGTGGTCGCAAAGCCGTTTCCACATGAATGGCCTGACGATGAAAATACTGGGCTGGCAAAGCTGGGTTTTTGCCGGCGTGATTTTTCTGATTGGCTTGTTCTTCGAGTCGATGCTGGCCAAAGGCGTCTGGAACTGGGTGCAGGTTCCAAACAAGCGTCACGGCCGGGCGTTAGGTCTGTTTTGCGGGCTGATGATTATTGTTTCACAGGGTATCCACGCCTGGGCCGACGCCAGTTATTACGTGCCGGTGACCAGTCTTGGCCAGCAATTACCGGTCTACAGGGGTGTAACGGCCAAGTCCCTGATGACGAAAAGTGGGCTGGTTGATATTGAAGCAAGCCGTGAGCGTGAACTGGCACGGCGCCTATCACAAAGTATTGATGCCTCTTCAGACCGCTTGTTGAGCTATCCACTGGTTCCTTTGCAGTGTTCGCAGGAAGAGCCCATGAACCTGTTGTTCATCGTGGCAGACTCGGTGCGCGGCAGCGTAATGACGCCTGAAGTGGCGCCCAATATCAGCCGTTTTGCAAACGAACGCGGTTTGGATTTTCGTAATCACTTCAGTGGCGGAAATTCGTCACGCATGGGTATGTTCAGTCTTTTTTACGGCTTGCCACCGGGTTACTGGGGCGCCTTTTCCGCGTTGCAAAGGTCCACTGTGCTGGTCGATCAATTGCAGGAGCGGGGTTATCAGCCCGGTCTGTTCAGCAGCGCGACCATGTACCGCCCCGTTGTGCTGGACCGCACCGCGTTTGCTAATGTGCCGGATCTGCGTATGGGCACCGAGCCGGCCTCCGACCCGGGCTGGAAACGCGACCGCAAGCTTACGGCGGAGTGGTACCAGTGGCTGGATGACCGTGACGAGGGCAAACCGTTCTTCGGTTTCCTGTTTTATGACGCCACAACCGGCAATAATTTTCCGCCGGATCATCCGGTGAAGTTCGAGCCTGAAAGCGCAGATGTGATGCCGAAAGCGTTCGCAAACTACAAAACATCCGTCCATTACGTGGACAGCCTGGTCGGTAGGGTTCTCGAAGACCTGGAACGGCGCGGCCTGATGGATAACACGGTGATTGTCATCACTTCTGATCATGGCGAAGAGTTTGGCGAGAGCGGCCCGAAGCTGCAGAAACACGGTTCGGGTTATACGCGTAACCAGCTCGTCACCCCGATGGTGCTGTACTGGCCCGGCCGCCCGGGTGGTGTCGCTTACCAGCACCGCACTTCGCACTACGATATCGTCCCCACCCTGATGCAGGACCTGTTCGGCTGCGGGAATCCCGCGTCCGATTACAGTGCCGGCAACAATCTCTTTGAGCTAAAACCCTGGGACTGGATGATTGCCGGCAGTTACTACAACTACGCTGTATTGGAGCCGGACCAGGTCACCATCACCTTCCCGAACGGGCTATACGAGGTGCGCGATTGGGATTACCAGCTGTCCAGAACGCCGCAGTTTCGTGGCGCTGTGCTAGAGCAGGTGTCGGAGCAAAACGCGCGCTACTTTCGGGACTGAGTTCCGGGGTTCATTGGTTCAGCAACTATTCAGCCGGATTTTGGTAGCCTTGATTGATCCGCAACTACTTTTGAATATCACTTGGGAAATACAGACATGAAAAGACTAATCAGTACGTTTGGTGTAGTGGTCGCAATGGCCGTCCCCCTGCTGCCCGACAACGCCGAAGCGGCCTGCCTGCCTCCGGGAAATGACATTCGTGACATCGTGCCGGAAGAGTGGATCGTCCCGGGTGATTACAATGTCTGGAACACAAATTGCGCCCACTATGTCTTCAATTACGTTGACCGCCGCGAAGACCTGACCTATTACAATCCGGAAACCGGCCGGTTCTACAATTACGGTTTTGCGACCAATACCATCACGGAACTCGACGTGGACGACAACAATGGAACCGTCGCGGCGCAAATAAACGCATGGTCTCGAGTTAAATCCGGCGTCCATAAACTGTTTGGGGCCGCCATACAGGCAGTCGATACCCCCGAAGGAGACGCGAGGACGACTATCGTCGCAACGGAAAGCCAGGTTAACTCTCGAAATAGTGAAAACGGCTCACCAAAAATTGGTATCGACACAGTTTTGTATACGGCCCATGGCAGTGATACGCAGGAGATAGGCTCGGACCAATACAACGTCAACAGCTGGGCCAACTTCATTTCGGCGGCTCCTCCCATGAAAGGCGAACACTATGGCTGGGAAAGCGGGATATACGTATCACGGTATGGGTTGGGGACCTCGGTTAACCGCAACTTCAAAACCCTGGCCAACATGGAGCGGGTTCCCGAAAGTGTCTGTCTGACTACCTTTACCCGGCGCAACGGTAAAATTGGATGCCTGCGCTACAACATCGAGAAAGACCAGATGGAAATTGTTGGCGATATTCACAACAATAGTGAAGTGAAGGTATTCCAGACGTTCGAGGAGTAAAAGATGTCGGAGCTGCTATATTGATGGCATGAACAATCCGTTCTGATCCGGAGTCTTATTATGGCTCACCGTGTGGTTTTGCCAGCAAAGTATCTGTTGCTGACGAGTCTCTTATCATTTTCAACCCTCCTCTCCGCGCAATTTCAGGCGGTTATTGAAGCAAGTGCTCTTGATGGCAACAATGGGTTTGCGCTAAATGGTGTGGAGGCCGGGGATGCCTCGGGAACTTCTGTCGGTTATGCCGGTGACATTAACTTTGATGGCAAAGATGATTTGATCATCGGCGCGCCTGGTGCTGACACAAAGGGCACTGATTCCGGCGACAGCTATGTATTGTTCGGCACCACCAATCCGAACCAGAGTTTCAGCTCCCTTTTCCTTTCCGGGCTGGATGGCAACTTCGGGTTTGCGCTCAACGGCGTGGCAGTCGGGGATGCCTCGGGAACTTCCGTCGGTTACGCCGGAGACATTAATAACGACGGCAAAGATGATTTGATCATCGGCGCACCGGGTGCTGATACAAAGGGCACTGATTCCGGCGACAGCTACGTGTTGTTCGGAACCACCAATCCAAACCTGAGTCTCAGCTCCCTGTTCCTTTCCGGGCTGGATGGCGACATCGGTTTTGGGCTCAACGGTGTGGCGGCCGGCGATGCCTCGGGAACTTCCGTCGGTTACGCCGGAGACATTAATAACGACGGCAAAGATGATTTGATCATCGGTGCGCCTGGTGCTGATACAAAGGGCACTGATTCCGGTGACAGCTACGTGTTGTTCGGAACCACCAATCCAAACCTGAGTCTCAGCTCCCTGTTCCTTTCCGGGCTGGATGGCGACATCGGGTTTTCGCTCAATGGCGTGGCTGCCGGTGACCGTTCGGGGGTTTCTGTCAGTACCGTTGCGGACATCAATGCCGATGGAATTGATGACCTGATTATTGGCGCTCCGAATGCGGCTTCGAATGGGGCAGGGTCCGGGGCGATCTATATTCTTTTCGGTAGCGACAACCCGAACCATAGTTTGAGTTCACTCTTTCTGTCAGGCCTGGATGGCAGCACAGGCTTCAAGATGAATGGCGTCGCTGCAGGTGATAATTTCGGCTCATCTGTCAGGTTTGCCGGCGATATGAATGATGACGGGATTGATGACTTGATCGTTGGCGCTCCTGGCGCCGGTCCCAACGGGGTAGGCTCCGGTGCCGCATACGTATTGTTTGGCGGAATAAATGTAAACCAAAATTTCCCGGATTATTTTCTTTCCAATCTGAACGGTGTTCGCGGATTCAAGATCAACGGTGTTGCAGCAGGCGACAATTTTGGAATTTCGGTTAGCCGTGCAGGGGATATCAATTTTGACGGGGTAGGTGACGTGATCATCGGCGCTCCGGGTGCCGACACCAAGGGCGCTGGTTCCGGCGATAGCTACGTGGTGTATGGCAAACAGAACAGTATTTTCGCCGATAGTTTCGAAGAATAGAATGTGATGGGTACGTCAGCCTATCCCCTATCGTCATGTGCGGGTCTTTCAATGGATCCCTTTCAACACGACCGCCTTTCCTTTTCGCCCATCGATCAAGATTTCCAGCGGCTCTTCCAGTCTGACGTGCCGGATGTACTCTGTCTCGGAAACCGGTTCGATGGCATTGAGCCAGTCCCAGTCGAGCCGGTTGTACTCACTTGAACTATTGATGGTCAGATAAGCGATCCCGAAGTTGATCAGGTTCTGAAAGAAATGGGTGCCAAATGAAGGTTCGACCACAAAATCACCGTAGTCGGCCTCTACAATAACCTTGGCGGATGAGATCTGGTCCCACTTGGTGGTAATACCCAGCCAGCGATCCGTGGTCCCCCAGCGTCCGGGACCGATCAGCATGTAAGGTACGTTGGCGTCCTTGAACTGTTGATTGTAAGCATCAACCTGGTCGGCCATGTGGATCATATTTTCGCGCTTGAATGGGTCATTTCTGACATACACGATGTCTCGGATGTCAGTGATGCGACCGTTACTCAGGGACTGGTCTGAACGGCACACCACCCGCTCTTCATCGGCATCGTAGACCGATACGTCTTCGAAGGTGCCGGCCACTTTCATCGGCCGGATTTGCAATAAGCGAAATTCGTGGGGCACTTCCGGTTCAGGGTTGATTTCGACAGCAAACTCGACCTCAACCGGCACGTTCATGGCTTTGCTGCCGAGCTCCAGAAAATACCGGAGGACTTCGTCCAGCGGAAAAATATTTGCCTTCAGAATGGGGGCGAAGGTCACGATCCGCGCGCCTTTTCGCCAGGTTCCCACATACATCCTGTCGTTGTCGGCGGAATAGGTCGAGCCCACATGTTGCAATACGCCGTGGCGTTCGGCGTCCTTGAGGCCCAGCTTGGCCAGCCCGACTTCGCCCCCTACGTCTGGAAACACTGATGGGTTGGTCATATCAACGGCGAAAAACTCGCGCTGGGAGTTCTTCAGGTAGTCCTGCGGGTTAGCAAACTGCGGTAACACCCTGGGGTTGGCAGGCGAAAAGAACAGACAATTGTCACCTTCCATGATGGTCTTACCCAGTCCAAGGGCAGTATAGGCGATGCCTTCCTCCGGCTTGATATGGCCCACTGAGTAGAAATTGTAGGACCGGGCCATGCCGGAAAACACCGGATAGTAATAACCTTCGCGTTCCTTACCCACGATCTTCTGCAGGATGACGGCCATTTTTTCTTCTTCGGTACGGTTACCCGTTGCCAGGGTGTAGTTCTTGGCGTTGCGAAAATATACAGAGGCATAAATCAGCTTGATCGCTGCCAGCAGCCGCTGCAGGCGGCCCTCGGGCGAGGACTGGTTATTGGGCAGAAAGTGGGTGTCGAAAATGCCTGCGAATGGCTGGTAGTAGCTATCCTCCAGCAATGACGAGGAACGAACCGCCAGCGGGTAATCGGCGACCGTCAGGAAGGCTTTCAGGTCCTCTTTCAGTTCACCCGGTATGGTGGCATTGGTAAAGGCAGCGATGATTTCTTCATCGCTGTGCTCATCAAGTGCAAATTCGATCAGGTCGTTTGTTTCCATGAACTGGTCGAATGCGTCCGTACAGATCACCGCAGTGCGGGGTACCGAGATTCTTGTTCCCGAAAAAGCGCTACAAACCAGCTGGTTGTTGAACAACTTATTGACGAAAGCGAGCCCGCGGCCCTTGCCACCCAGTGAGCCCTGACCAATGCGTAAAAACTGAGCGTCTCCGTCATACGTTTCACGATTGAAATCCGTCACCATGCCCGCCTGGCGGTCGTGCCGGAATTCGCTCAGTGTCTCCAGTAAAAACGCCCGCAGATGAGCCGGATCGGCGAAGTCGCTCACTTTCCTGGGTTTCAGTCGCTTGGCCAGGTCAAATTCGCCACGGGCGATCAGCCAGTTCGAAAAATGGTTTCTTTCTGCGTGAAAGACCAGTGATCCGATGTCAACCCGGCCCACACAGTCCTGCATTTGTCTGAAGTTGTCGGCTCGTGCCAGTTCGCTGCCATCCGGCAGCTTGAATACAAAATCGCCAAATCCGAAGTTCTCGTTTATGAATGTACTCAGTTTGTTCAGCAGTCTTCGTGATCGTTTGTGTAGAAACGAGGCATCACAAGCAAGTGCCCGCAGTTCCTTATCCTGATCAGATGACTGCAGCAGTACCGGCAGGTCACCGATCTCCCGTTTCATCATTTTCGCGAGTTCGAGGCCGGCCGTCTTGTCCGATTGCCCACCTCGCGGAAATTTGATATCGGAAACCACGCCCAGCAAGTAATCGCGGTACTGCTCGAAAAGTGATTGTGCATCCTCGAAATTTTCAGCCAGCAGGATTTTTGGGCGTGCCCGCATACGATTGCGCCGGGTGGCGGAATTGATGCTTTCGGTCAGCAGAGCAGAGGACTGTCGCATGATTTCGGCGTACATAAGCGGTAAGTAAGATGAGTAGAACCGGACCGAGTTCTCTACCAGGATGATCACGCGCACACCGACTTGCCGCGTATCAGCCTCCACGTTCACCCTGTCTTCGACCAGCTTGATGATGGTCAGAAGCATCTTGGATTCGCCATTCCAGATGAAGATATTGTCGAACGTCTCGGCACCGCCGTCTCTCATCTGCTCCAGTTCACGGTGGTGGAATGCCATTAGAACCGTCGGGATGCCGGGGTAAAGCTGTTTCGCCCTGTCGTTGAAGTCGGAGGGCTCCATGTCGGTCAGCGTGCGCAGGACAATAATGAGCTCGAAATGTCCGTCCTTTAATGCTTCTAATGCACTGAGGCCGGAATCGACCCGGGTAATGACGGGGGCGCTGGAAAGCCGGAACTCGGCATATTCGGACAACAGCATATCGGCCAGTTGTCCGTCTTCGCGAAGGTTGTAGATATCATAAAGGCTCGAAACCAACAGGATATTCTGGATCCTGAAGGCCATCAGCGAGTCGAAACGTGCGGACTCGTGTTCGAAGGCTTCCAACTCGGCGATCGATTTCATGCAGCGTCCCCATATTTACTCTTCGTCACCAGCTTAATCCCAAGTTCGGGACAAAAAAAGGCCGGGTACCGACAAAGCGGCACCCGGCCCGGCAGGTTTGGATCAGACCACGCCCTGGTCGAGCATGGAGTCCGCTATTTTTATGAAGCCGCTGATATTGGCTCCGAGCACATAGTTACCCGGTTCGCCATACTCTTCGGCCGTTGTTACGCACGCATGGTGGATGGAAATCATGATGTCGTGCAGGCGCTGGTCGACTTCCTCGCGTGTCCAGCTCAGACGCATGCTGTTCTGGGACATTTCCAGACCGGAAACAGCTACACCGCCGGCGTTGGCGGCCTTGCCCGGGCCATAAAGAATCTTGGCGGCCTGGATCTTCTCGATGGCTTCTCGCGTGCTTGGCATGTTGGCGCCTTCAGCGATGCAGAAACAGCCGTTTTTCAGCAGCATTTCGGCATCGTTGCCATGGAGTTCGTTCTGGGTAGCGCACGGCAGTGCGACGTCGACCGGAACGCTCCATACACCGGTGCCTTCGAAATACTGGGCGGAAGGATACTCATCCGCGTATTCCTTGATCCGTCCGCGGCGTTCGTTCTTCAGCTCGAACACGTAGGCGAGTTTTTCAGGTGAGATGCCTTCTTCATCAACGATATAACCGCTGGAATCCGAAAGGGTCACAACCTTACCGCCGAACTCGGTGGCTTTCTCGGTAGCGTACTGTGCCACGTTGCCGGAACCGGATACTGCGACGCGCAGGCCGTCGAAGGACTTACCCTTGGTGGCCAGCATTTCCTTGGCAAAGTACACGGTGCCGTAACCGGTCGCTTCGGGCCGGATCAGGCTGCCGCCCCAGTTCAGGCTCTTGCCGGTGAGTACGCCTTCAAACGCATTGCGAATTCGCTTGTACTGGCCAAAGAGGTAACCGATCTCGCGGCCGCCAACACCAATGTCTCCTGCCGGAACGTCCGTGTTAGGGCCGATGTGGCGGGACAATTCGGTCATAAAGCTCTGGCAGAAGCGCATCACTTCCCCATTGGATTTGCCTTTGGGGTCGAAGTCGGAACCGCCCTTACCACCACCCATAGGTAACGTGGTCAAACTGTTTTTCAGGACCTGTTCAAAACCCAGGAACTTCAGGATGCCCTGGTTGACGCTGGGGTGAAAACGCAACCCGCCCTTGTAAGGACCAATGGCGCTATTGAACTCAACGCGGAAACCCCGGTTGACCTGCACTTTGCCGGCATCGTCAAACCAGGGAACGCGGAAAACGATCATCCGCTCGGGCTCAACGAGACGTTCGATGACTTTTTCCTCGATATACTCGGGGTGCCGCTCCAGGGCGGGAGCAAGTGTTTCGAGAACTTCTTCCACAGCTTGGTGGAATTCTTCTTCACCACGGTTTTTCGCTTTAACTGTGGCCATTACAGAGTTCAGATATGGGTTCATTATTATCTCCCTATGAAACGTCCGGTGCGACGTTAGAAGCATTTTATTAAGGCGGATTTACTGTAGGTGTCGCGCTCATTGTTTGCCACAAAATTTCGAACTTTTCGTGATCTAGTTCAAGTGAAAAATGAACAGTTACAATCGCTTTAGCTTGACATGGAACATGGCGCTCACCCGGGTTGTCCATAACAATAGAAGTATCTCTTAATTAAGGAGATGTTCGTGCATGCGGGTGGTACAGGGCTGATGATGAAGAAGGCCGGGTGGTTCTTCCTGGTCGCTATCATGATGCTGCTGTGGGCCAGAAACGTGGGTGGTCAGGAACAGTTGCTCACAACTCCGGGCCAACCGGAACGAACGGCCATGGTTCTCGATGTGCAAGGCCCGATTGGGCCAGCCACGCGGGACTTCATCACAAGATCGCTTGATGACGCTGCAGAAAGCAAAGCGGTTATCGTAGTGATACGCCTGGATACACCCGGAGGGCTCGATGCGTCCACCCGGGACATCGTTAAAGCCATTCTCCAGTCGCCGGTACCCGTCGCCACCTTCGTTGCGCCGGAAGGTTCGCGTGCGGCCAGTGCGGGTACTTACATTCTTTATGCCAGCCACGTAGCAGCCATGAGTCCTGCTACCAATGTTGGGGCTGCCACTCCGGTGTCCATCATCGGTGACACGCCCCGTCCTGATCCAATGCCAAAAGACGAAAAGCCGGATGAAGACGGGGAAGCCAGTGATGAAAAGCCTGCAAAGACAGGCGACGCGATGTCGCAGAAGGTTGTCAATGATTCTGTAGCCTATATCCGCGGCCTGGCTGAAAAGCGCGGCCGCAATGCCGATTGGGCCGAACTCGCCGTACGCGAAGCGGACAGCATTAGCAGTGCAGAAGCGCTGGATCGGGGGGTGATCGACCTGATTGCGGTGAATGTCGGAGACCTGTTGGAGCAGATCGATGGCATGCAGGTTGAAGTGAATGGTCGCGTGCAGGTGCTGGAAACGGGGTCGCTGGTCATTGAGCGGCGCGAACCTGACTGGCGGAGTGAACTCCTTGGGGTCATTACAAGCCCCACCATCGCCTACCTGTTGCTGCTGATCGGTGTTTACGGGCTGATCCTGGAAGGATACAACCCGGGCGCCATTGTCCCCGGAGTGGTCGGTGCGATTTGCCTGCTGATGGCGCTGTATGCTTTCCAGATGCTGCCGGTAAATTACGCCGGGCTGGGCCTTATCCTGCTCGGCATCATACTGATGATTGCCGAAGTGATGGCGCCCAGCTTCGGTGCGCTGGGGATTGGCGGCATCATCGCCATGGTCATCGGCTCAGTCATTCTGCTGGACACCGATGTCCCGGGTTTCGAAGTATCCCGGGCTTTGATTGCTTCGATAGCGCTGGCGGGTTCGCTCGGAATGATGGCGATTGTCTGGTTTGCCATCAGGGCGCGCAGGCGACCGGTAGTTTCAGGCCGGGAGCAGCTGATCGGCGCTGCCGGCACGGCATTAGAGGGCTTCGCCGAAGAGGGGGAGGTATTTGTCCACAGTGAACGCTGGCATGCGATTACTGAGTCACCGCTCAATGCGGATCAACCGATCGTGGTCACCGGGCTGGACGGGCTGACCCTCAGGGTCCGTGCGGCCAAAGCACCCGTCAAGGAGTAGGAAGATGTTTGATTATGTATATGGCGTTGTGGCACTGGCACTGTTCGGCATCATCTTTAATGCGATCAAGATCCTGCGCGAATACGAGCGTGGTGTCGTTTTTCAGCTTGGGCGTTTCTGGAAGGTCAAAGGCCCGGGACTGATCATCGTGATCCCGGTTATCCAGCAGATAGAACGGGTAGACCTGCGCGTGATCGTCATGGACGTGCCCACGCAGGACGTGATTTCAAAGGATAACGTTTCGGTGAAGGTCAATGCGGTGGTTTATTTCCGCGTGATCGACCCGGAAAAAGCGATTATCCAGGTCGAGCGCTATCTCGAAGCCATCAGCCAGCTGGCACAGACAACCTTGCGGTCAGTGTTGGGCCAGCACGAACTGGACGATATGCTTTCTGAGCGTGACGCGTTGAATCACGACATCCAGGCAATCCTGGACCGGCAGACCGATGCCTGGGGCATCAAGGTAGCCAACGTCGAAATCAAGCATGTGGATCTGGATGAGAGCATGATTCGCGCGATTGCTGCCCAGGCCGAAGCGGAACGCCAGCGGCGCGCCAAGGTCATTCACGCAACCGGAGAAAAACAGGCTGCGTTCGAATTGGTGGAAGCAGCGAAAACACTGGCAGCCGAACCCAATGCGATTCAGCTTCGTTACCTGCAGACCCTGGTTGAAATCGCCGGTGACAAGAGTTCGACCATAGTTTTCCCTGTCGATTTGATCGAGAAGGTAAAAACAGCCTTGAGCTGATGAATCCCGCTGACGTTGTTACTCGTCGCCCTTCTCAATTTCAGACAATCCCGGCTAGAATCTCA
>RCNC010001482.1_pt1 | contig 15769 bp, 12 predicted proteins | sample 2041301 | NCBI WGS metagenome assembly RCNC01 (sample SAMN09708231, study PRJNA481090) | Marine sediment metagenome, whole genome shotgun sequencing project. | biome: marine sediment; feature: ocean; material: sediment; isolation source: Sewage treatment plant 13A marine sediment (STP13A) ... | reverse complement strand
GCGCCCGCAATCATGACCTCGATGCCCCGCTTGTCCGCCCCCCTGACATAAGCCAGGGTCTTGTCCAGGCTCCTGTGGGCAGAGGAAATCCTGAGCTCCCACGGTATGCCGAGTTGATCAAGGATGCGGCCCGTTTCCTCCATGACGGCCCTGTCCGAGTCGCTTCCCATCAGGATGCCTACGAGGGGTTTATCCTTTGCCATCGCTTTTCCTCTTCTTCGCAATGTTCCTGGGGATGGAGCGTCCGTGTGGGTTCAATCGCCCGTCTTGTGACGATGCTCGAGGGCCTTCATGCCGATGTCCTTACGGTAATGAACGCCCTCCCAGTGAATCTTTTCGACAGCGCTGTAGGCAAGGTCGATCGCCTCGGCAATCGTATCGCCTGCGCTCGTAACGCCGAGAACGCGACCCCCGTCGGTCAAGATCTTTCCTCCGGAATTCTCCGTTCCCGCATGGAAGACGACCGTGTCCTTCATCTCCCCGGCCTTTTCGAGACCGGAAATCTCCATTCCCTTCTTGTAGCTCTTCGGGTATCCCTTGGCGGCCATTACGACACAGACCGTGGCGCGCGGGTCCCATTCCAGCTCGATTCCCGAGAGGTCTCCGTCCGCGATCGCCTCGAACACCGGCACGATATCGCTCTTAAGACGCATCAACAGAGGCTGTGCCTCCGGGTCGCCGAAGCGGCAGTTGAATTCCAGGACCTTGGCCTTGCCGTCCTCGATCATCAGGCCCGCATAGAGCACGCCTCGATAGGGATGTCCCTGCTCTTCCATCGCTCGAATGGTGGGCTTCATGATCTCTTCGAGGATCTGCTCTTCCAGTGCCAGGGTCACGACAGGGGCCGGCGAATAGGCGCCCATCCCTCCCGTGTTCGGTCCTTTGTCCCCGTCGAAGACCGCCTTGTGGTCCTGGGAGGAGGGCATGGGCAGGAGGTGTTTACCGTCCGTGAACACCAGGACGGAAGCCTCCTCCCCCTGAAGGCATTCCTCCACGACGATCTTGCGGCCCGCATCACCGAAAGACTCGTTGATCATGATCAGATTCACCGCGTCCAGGGCCTCTTCCACGGTCTGACAGACGATGACCCCCTTGCCCCCACACAGGCCGTCCGCCTTCACCACGATCGGTGCACCCACCTCCTGGATGTAGCGGCTCGCATCTTGCGCGTCCGTAAAGGTTGAAAAGAAGGCGGAGGGGATTCCCTGTTGTTTCATGAGCTCCTTGGTAAAGGCCTTGCTTCCCTCCAGCATGGCCGCATCCTTGCCCGGTCCAAAGACACGCAGGCCCTCGTCCTGGAACATGTCGACGATGCCGAGGGTCAAGGGGAGTTCGGGGCCTACGACGGTCAAGTCGATCTGTTCTTTCTTGGCAAACGCGGCAAGTTCGTCGATGTCGTCCGAAGAGATCTTGACGCATTGGGCGATCTGTTCGATGCCGGCGTTGCCCGGTGCGCAGAAGACTTGCTCAACCTTGGGGCTCTGCTTGATCTTCCAGGCAAGGGTGTGCTCTCGGCCCCCGCCTCCTATCAAAAAAACCTTCATCTTCTCTCCTCATGGCTGCAATCGGAAACCCGAGCCCAAACTAGAACAGGGCTGCCCCACCCACGGCGATGAACGCGGAGATCGGGGCCTGTTCTCGCAAGTCTTCGATCAGATTCCTCATTTCTCTCAACGTGCTCTTGGCCTCCACGTACAGGGCATCGTCCTGGACGAGTTTGCCCAGTGTGCCTTCCCCCTCCCGGATCTGGCCGGCTATCTGTTCCATGGCCTTCAGGGACGCCTCGAGCTGCAGGGATGCCACCCGAAGGTTGCTGAGGGTCTCGGAGATGTCCTCGTAGTGATCGTCGAACAACCGGCGTGCATCCGTGGTGATCTTCCGCACGTTCTCGGCCGTCTCCGGCACGGTGGCGAGCGTTCGGCGGACCGCCTCACGGTTCTCAGCCACCATCCCCTGCATTTCTCGGGTCAACAGGGCAAGCTGTTTCGTGATCTGCCGGAAATCCTCCTGGTTCTGTCGAACCGTCTGGACCAGCTCCTTGCTCAGGTCCCTCGAGTTCTCCAGGATCTCGCGAAGAGCCAGCTCGCCCTCTTCCCCGCCGAGCACGTTCCGCAGGGTCGTCGTGACGGCCTTTATGTCGTCGGCCACCTCGCTCAGCTTGGCGAAAAGGGCGTCGAGCTCCTCCGGCGAGACGGCCGAATGGATTTCTCCACCCGGGTCCACCCTTGGCAGTTTCGAGTGCCCCGGGTCTATGCTGATGTAACGATCTCCCAGAAGGCCGTAGGTCTCTACCTGGGCCGTTGCGTCCTCGTACAGGGGAACCCGATGATTGATCGAGAGGGTGACCTGTCCAAGGTTCTCTTTTAGGCTGATCGACTCCACCTTGCCCACCTCGACGCCTGCAACCCGAACCGTGTCCCCCACGTCCAGGCCTGCCACGTCAGGGAAGTCCACGAGGACATTGTAGCCGGGCTGGCGCTCGAGGCGGAGATCGCCTGTCCGAAAGACCATGTAAAGGGCGATCAGGAGTGATATCAGGGTGAACAAGCCGACCCAGAATTCGGTGGTGTACCTACGCAACGCTCTTATCCCCTCTACAGTCTAAAGGCTGTCAACAAAACGGCTACCTGCTGGTGTTCTTCGACCCCTTTTCCAGGGTCAGACGGCTTGGATCGGGCCCTCCGAGCTTCCGGAAAGGAACTGCTGCACGATCGGATTCCCGCTCGATTGGATCTCCTCCGGGGTTCCTTCCTCCACGATTCTTCCCTCGTACAGCATGGCGACCCGGTGGGCCATCTTCATGGCGCCCTTCACGTCGTGGCTGATGATGAAGAAGGTGATCCCGAGCTTTCGCTGGGTGTTCAGTATGAGATCGTTGATCACGTCGCTCATGATCGGGTCCAGGCCGGTGGTCGGTTCGTCGAACAGGACGATCTCCGGCTCCAGGGCGAGCGCCCGGGCCAGGCCGACCCGTTTTCGCATGCCGCCGCTCAATTCGGAGGGATGTTTGTCCTCGATGCCGTGGAGCCCCACTTCGGCCAACCGGTTCTCAACCCGGGCCATGATCTCTTTGTCTTTGAGCCGGGTGTGTTCCCGCATCGGGAACGCCACGTTTTCCGCGACGGTCAGGGAATCGAACAGGGCGGCGCCCTGAAAGAGCATGCCGAACTTCTTCCTCGTCTCCTTCAGTTCCCAGCTCCGAAGATGGCAGACGTCCACGCCTTCCACGAAGATGTGACCTTTGTCGGGCCGCAGGAGGCCGATCAGGTGCTTGAGCAGAACGGTTTTTCCCGTGCCGCTACCGCCGATGATCACCAGGATCTCGCCCCGCGTCACGTTAAGGGAAACGCCGTCGAGAACCTTCTGTTCCCCGAACTGCTTGTGGATGTCGAGGACCTGAATCAAGGCGTACCCCTTCCCGGCCTACGGGTCAGACCCAAACGGCATGGCAGGGATCTAAAGGCATCCCCCTGCCCGGGTTACCCGGTCGGGTCCATACGGGCTGTTGCCCAAAAGGGACCCCGTCGAAAATACGCTTTAGAGTTCGGTGACAGCCACCGAACTCTGCTGCCCGAACTTTGCCACCAGCTCATGGGCTTTGGGCAACAGCCCCAGGGACATGGCCGGGGTCCGTTGGGCATCCTGTTTGTCAAAAGAGCCAATCTGTCAGGAAGTAATCGCTCACCAGGATAAGGACGGCGGAGAGCACGACCGCTTGCATCGTGGCCTGCCCGACGCCTTCCGCCCCCTCTCCCGCAGTATAGCCCTTATAGCAACTGATAAAAGAAAGTATTAAACCGAAAAAGCACGATTTTATCAATCCGGTTGTCAGGTCGTCGTAGTCGGTGAGGTCTACGATCGAGTTGATGAAGGGGCCCGGAGGGATGCCGAGATAGTTCACCCCCACGAAGTAGCCTCCCAGGATTCCGAGAAAGTTGAAGTAGACGGTCAGCACGGGAACCATGATCAGGGCTGCCGTGATGCGCGGCACGAAGAGATACTCGATCGGGTCCACCGCCATGGTCTGGAGGGCGTCGATCTGTTCGGTGACACGCATGGTGCCCAGGTTTGCCGCCATGGCCGACCCTGCACGCGCGGTCACCATGAGCCCGCTCAGGACCGGGCCCAGTTCGCGTGTCATGCTCAGGGCGACCGTGGCCCCGACGAGGCTTTCCGCGTTGAAGGTCACGAAGGCGGAGAAGGTCTGCAGGGCGAGAACCATCCCGGTGAAGGTTCCGGTGAGCGAGATGATGAGAAAAGAGCCCACGCCGACATGCCGCATCTGCCGGAAGGTCTCGCGGATCCGGTAGGGTGGGCGGACGAACCAGTACAGGGTCGCACACAGGACCACAAAGAGGCGGCCCAGGTCTTCCACCTGCGCGAAAAGCCAACGACCGAATCGAGTTACAGGGCCCACAAAGAATTCCTCAGTCTCTGAAGGGGCTGGTTTGCCACCCCCCTATGCTATGCGTGACCGGGTCTCACTGCAATATGCGAGCTAGTCGGCCGGACGGGAGAGCCCCTCGAAGAGCGGGTTGTTGCCCAGCCCCCCTGCGTCCCAGGGGCTCGTCGAGTCGGGGTCCTCCTGAGATGCGGCAGGCTCCTCACGGGACTCATGCCTCTCCTGGAGCCCGTCGGTTTCGCCCGGTGCGATCGAGAACCAACGATACCACAGAATCTTCCGTTCTCTGAGCCCGTCCTGCCAGCGCCTGTATTCATACAGCTTCCAGAAATCCGAGTAGTTCCTTTCGAAGCCCCCCTCCGGACGCCAGAACCAGAGGGGCGAGAGGGCGCGAAACTGTCTCTCCCCCTCGCCGCCCATGGAGTAGTCGAAGAAGGGCAATCCTTTTATGCGTCCCCGTGCGAATTCGCCATCCTCGGTGACCCGCCAGTCCCAGTACAGGGGAAGAACGTACAGGCGGCGTGTCAGTTGCTCAGGATCCCCGTATACCAGGTGTCGGCCGATCGGGTAGAGGAAAAAGGTGTTCGAGTAATCCGGCTTCGTCCGTTTCCCCCAGAAGGGCCAGAACGAATTCCTCCATTCTTGATCCCCCCGAGTGATCTGGACAAAGGGCCACGGCACATTCCACTCCCGGAATCGATTCCCGGCCCTCTCGTTTCGCTGGTAGCTGAAGAAGGGGTACAAGAAATACTGGATCTTGCCAAAGGGGGTCTGCTGCCTTGCGTAGAAGGGAAGAAAGAACCAGGAGTCGGTCGGTCGGCCCGTGCCGAGGTATAATTGGACACGCGAAAAGAAGGGCCACAGGATGAACATGCTGTCGTACCAGCCCTCTCTCTTCTTCCAGCCGTAAAAGGGGAGGATGCGGAAGGAGGATTTGCCCCCCCCCTTGCTGTACCGGATGAAGGGCCAGAGGATATGCCGGGAGTGGTGCTCCCCCTCCTGTGTGTCCGCATACAGGGGGAACAGGCGGAAGCGTATCCGGTCCTTTGCAAAGAACCCGCGGAGGGTTCCCCACAGGGGGAACAGGGCAAAGTAGTTCTCTCCTGTATCGGAGCGGCCGCTCAAGATGAAGGGCAACAGGTGTGTATCAACCTCCTCGGGCCCGTCCGGGTGCTGGAAGCGATCGTGAAAGAACACGGGCAAGAGCCGGATTCTGAGTCGTTTCGGCCCTTCGGTCCTTCGATACAGGAACAGGGGCCACAAGACCTGCACCTCTTTCATGTTGCCCCTGAGGTCCAGCCCCGTGTCTTCCGTGCGAACATTCACCAGCGGTCGGAAGGCGAACTGGCTGATCCTCGGGCTCTCGTACTTCTGAAAGAAGGGCCAAAGGACCGCTGACTCGGTGGCCTCCGGGCGGGGGAGTTCACGCCGGTAGTAGAAGGGGCCGAATTCGGTCCTCTCCTTTGTGGCCATGCAGCCCTGGAGCAGGACGCCCATGTTCAGAAACAGGAGGAACAGGAAGACTCTCGAGACCCAAGGTGATCCTTTCATGGGGCATCCACGATCTTACCGCCTCGGGTGTAGATGCGGGGAACCCGCCTGCTGACCGCGCAGAGAAGTTCGTAGGAGATCGTGTCGATCTCGCCGGCGAGGTCTTCCACGGGCAGGCAGCTCCCTTCCGTGGGGCCGAACAGGATGACCTCGTCCCCCTCGGAGACGCCCGGGATGTCGGTCACATCGACCATGATCAAATCCATGGTTACATTGCCCACCACGGGGGCCTCAAGCCCTCGGATGAGTACCCACCCGCGGTTGGACAGGTCTCTTCGATAGCCATCCGCGTAGCCCACGGGCAGGGTTGCGATCCGGGAGGTGCGCTTGGTGTGAAAGGTCCGGCCATAGCTCACCGGGCTTCCGGGCGGCAGTGATTTCACATAGAGCACTTGCGTCTTGAAGGTCATGGCAGGCCTGACCGTGATCTTTTCTCTGAGCCCGGGTTCCGGATAGGCGCCATAGAGCAGCAGGCCGGGCCGCACCATGGTGAACACGCTCTCCGGGTGGTGGACGAGCCCTGCGCTGTTGGCGGCGTGGATCTGCTTCGCCGATGGTTTCCGGGTCCCTCCGGCCCGCTCGACAACCTCCTTGAATCGGGCGAGCTGGGTGCGGGTGAACTCCGCATCCGAATCCGCGGACGAGAAATGGGTTGCGATCCCTTGCACCTCGATCCAGGGGTTTTCCAGCAGGTCCTCCAGGACGCCGATCCACTCGTCCCCGAGGAGCCCGAGCCGACCCATACCGGTGTCGATCTTCAAGTGGACCGATAAGGGCTTCTTCATGCGGCGGGCGGCCCGCGAGACCCTTTCTGCCGAGCCCGGGGAGTAGATCACCGGCGCGAGCCGGTGTTCCTGCGCCGCCTCGATTCCGGAGAAGCCGATCCCCAGGACCAGGATCGGTCGCTCGATCCCGGCCTGCCGCAACTCCAGTCCCTCTTCGATGGTAGCCACGCCGAAGGCCTCGACACCACGGGCCTCCAGTTCCCTGCTGACCGGGACGGCCCCGTGTCCGTAAGCATCCGCCTTGACGATCGCGCAGATGGCTACGGAGCGAGGCAGCAGGCTTCGAAGGGCGCGGAGGTTGTCGGCGATTGCATCCAGGTCGATGACCGCAAGGGTCGCTCGATAGATCGCGTTGGGCACAGAAAGCGGCGAGTTCATGCTGCCAGCTTAGTAACACTTCACCCCCTGATTGTAAACCTAGATGCTGCAAAGAAATTCGAGGGAAAACGCGTGAGAGTGCGTCAGATGGGGTCGAACGGAGGATTTGTAGGGCCGAATCGTATTGGACATACGGTGAGGTCCTGCGAATCTGAGTACGGCCCCATCTGGCGTGCTCTCACGCGAGTGACAGCGGTTTTCGCCGAATTCCTTTGCAACATCTAGGTGAAGAATGGGAGGCCTTGCTTGACCCGAACGGCGCGGGTCGTCTATCTTGCCTGGACCCGAAATCCGGGACTTTCCATTCTTGCGGAGGAAGGGAGGGCATGGAAGCGCTGGAGGTGTTCTTCGAGATACACACCGACCTCGACAGGGAGTCCCCCGGGCTGGACCGGTACACGAGACAGGCCTTCCGGATGCTTCCCGCGATGGCGAGGCCCGCAATCCTGGACATAGGCTGCGGACCGGGGGCGGCCACCATGGAGCTAGCGAGGCTTAGCGAGGGGGACGTAACCGGATTGGATTTTCACCAACCCTTCCTGGACAGGCTCAACGTGAAGATCGAAGAGGCAGGGCTGTCGGGCCGCGTGAAGGCGGTACACGGCTCTATGTTCGAAATGGATTTCCCGGACGAGTCTTTCGACGTCCTCTGGGCCGAGGGCTCGATCTACATCATCGGATTCGACCGGGGGCTCAGGGAGTGGGGGCGATTCCTCAAGCCTGATGGCTACTTGGTGGCCTCGGAGGTGGTATGGCTGCGTCCGGACCCGCCGCAGGAGGTCCGCGAATTCTGGAAAGAGAACTATCCCGCCATCCGAACGATACCGGAGAATCTCGAACAGGCTGCTGCCTGCGGGTATCGACTGATCGGCCTCTTCTCCCTGCCCGAGGATGCATGGTGGGTCGGATACTATGGCCCTGTTGAGAAGCGCCTCGAGGGACTTCGACGGAAGTACCGGGACAATCCGGAGGCCCTGGCCGTGCTCGACGAAGAACAGAGAGAAATCGAACTGTACCGTAGATACAGCGAATGGTATGGCTCGGTCTTCTTTGTCATGCGGAAGGGGTGAAGGAGGTACCTCTTATGGAACCGGTCAGGACCGTGACCCTTATAGGCGCCGGCAAGATGGGGGTGAAGATCGCCGCCAGGGCGGCGACCTTCGGCTTCAAGGTCCGTGTTTACGACGTTTCAATGGACAGGCTGAAGAAGGCGAGCGACCTGATACGGGCGGACATCCAGGCAACGTGCGACGAAGGCGTCGGCCAGGAAGACCCGCCGGAAGCCTTCGAGCGGGTCACCTTCCACCATGATCTCGAGGCTGCGGTTGCCGAAACGGACCTCGTCATCGAGGCGGTGCCGGAGAATCTCGATCTCAAGAAGGAGGTTTTCTTAGAGTTGGACCGGATTGCAGCAGAGCACGTGATCATCGCCACGAACAGCTCGTCGATCCCGGTGTCGAAGATCGAGGATGCCGTCGAACGTCGGGACAAGGTGGCCAACATTCACTTCTATGCACAACACACCGGAATCACCCCGATGGTCGACCTGATGGGAGGCACAGAAACCAGCGACGAGACCATGGACCGGGGAAGGGTGTGGATCGAGAGCATAGGCTGCTTGCCCCTCGTGGTGAAGAAGGAGTGTATGGGTTTCCTCTTCAACCGGATCTGGCGGGCCGTGAAACGGGAATCCCTGCGGTCATGGGCTGAGGGGCACGCGGACTTCAAGGACATCGACCGGGCCTGGAAGGTCTGGTCCGGTATGATCGCAGGGCCCTTTGGCATGATGGATTTCGTCGGGCTCGACGTGGTGTATGACATCGAGATGTCCTATTACCTCGACAGCAAAGATCCGAAGGACGAACCTCCGAAGGCGTTGAGGGAGATGGTCGAGCGGGGCGAGTTGGGAAGGAAGTCCGGGAAGGGATTCTACGATTGGAGCGACCCGGAATTCATCAAGCCCGAGTTCACCCAACCCCGGAAGAAGCGGTAAGGACGTTCGTTGTTCGCTGCAAGGATCCGAAACAGGGTTCGATCCCTGTTGGCTCAGCCTCGTGACGCCCCTTCCTCCGGAACCCGGAACGACCGGATCAATCCGATACTCCAGACAACCGTGTATACCACGAACAGGACCAGAACCGGGAAGAAGGCCCGTTCGTTCAACCGGACGGGCTGTGACAGGTTCGCCTGAACGGTCAAAACGCCTATGCAGAAGAAGAAGAGGAAAAAGGCGGTCCCGAACCGGGCCATGAGGTGCTGCATCTTCTGCTTGAAGGCGGGCTGATTCTCTTCTTGCAGCCAGTACGCCTTGTTGGGCACACTGACAAACCGCGGCGGGATCCCGAGTGGCAGTGACGGGCCGTACCAGAGCATCAGGAACAGGGGGGTCTCCAGCACGAGGAAGACAAGGGCGTTCATTTCCTTGGATGCCCACGAGTCCGGTGCACCGCCGCGGCCGAAGTGGATCGCCACCTCGTCCGGAAGAACCACGAGGGACACCAGCCATAGCAGGACATTGGCTGCGAACACAACACCGAAGATGGTTCTCATTGACCCTCCATCCCGAACGCTTCGGCGCCGAAGGTCTCAACATGGAATTGGATCGCCGATTTCACCTCAGCCAACGCCGCTTCGTAGGTCTCCCCCTGGCCGACCACCACCCCCTTTAGCCCCGGGGGTGCGTGTGTCTGGACACAACATAAGATACCATATCTTTCGCCCACGCCAAAACATCAGGCGCCATTTTGTGTTTTGCAATGCTCAGGACACCCCATGTATATTTCTTGTTTACGTCTTTGAAAGTTTGCCGACAGCGGAGTGGGTCATGAAAGCCGGTGAAGACCGGATCTTCTACGGTTGGCATGTCGTCGCGGTGGCCTTCCTGACCAATTTCATGTCTACCGGTACGGGGTTCTACATCTTCAATGCCCTGATGACCCCCCTCTGCGACCAGAGGGGGTGGACCCGCACGGAACTGAACGCAGCGCCGGCCATCGGACTGGTGGTGGGTATCTTGAGCGCCCTCCTGTACGGCACCCTTGTGACGCGCGTGGGGCCCCGCATTCTGATGTTCCTGGGATCGATCGTGTCCGGTTTCGCCTTCGCGAGTCTCGGCCTGGCGAGCACGATCACCCATTTCTATCTTCTCTGCATGCTCCTCTACATGGGAAACAGCGCCATGAGTGGGATCGTGTCCAACACGGCCGTTTCCAACTGGTTCGTCGAGAAGAGGGGAAGGGCTCTGGGTCTGGCCACCGCGGGCATTTCCCTTTCCGGAGCCGTCCTCCCCTTCCTGGCCGTGCGGATTCTGGACAAGACGGACCTGCGTAGCGTCTTCCTGTATACGGGCTTGATGGCCTGGACATTGGCCCCGGTGATCTGGCTCGTGGTGCGTGACTGGCCCGAGGAATGGGGCATGGTCCCGGACGGAGCGCCTGGAGCCCATGGCGAAGAGCAATACGCCGATGAGCGGAAGGCGACACGCTTCCCGAACCCGGCCCTCGTTCGCCCCCAGGGCGCCCGCCAGGAAGTTCTCTGGAAGCTGGCCAAAGTGGTCCGGACCCAGGCCTTCTGGATGGTCGGCTTCGCCTATGCCCTGGTGCTGATGGGCACGGTGGGCGTGATGTTCCAGCTGGGGCCGCGGTTTACAGACATCGGCTATGATCGGGGAACGGCGATCGCGCTCGTGTCGCTGACAGCCCTCATTGCCACCGTCGGGAAGACCGTGTGGGGCGCCCTTTGCGACCGGTACGACCCGAGAAGGGTCGTAGGGGTGCTCATGGCCATGAACGGGATCGGGTTGTGCCTGGCCCTCGTTCCGGAGTCCAGGCTTGCCCTGTCGGCCTTCATCCTGCTCTTCGGCTTCGCAATGGGGGGCATCATGTCCACCCTGCCGATCCTGGTGGCGGATCTCTACGGCCGGGAGTCCTTTGCGTCGGTCTCCAGGTTCATGAGCCTGTTCATCATCCTGGAGGTTGGAGGGTACATGCTTATGGGGCTGAGCTTCGACAAGACCGGATCGTATGACAGGGCCTACTGCGTCTTTGTTCTCCTGGACCTTGTGGCGGCAGGCCTCGTCTTTGCGGCATCGCGTCCGTCCGCCCCAAACGTGGGAGAATCCGCCCATGGGAAGTGAGGCGTTGGGCCTCTGGCGCGATCCCCCATTTTCTTAATGTCTTGTATCCTTGGGTGGACAAGGGTCTCAGCGGTGTATTCGGACCTCGAGGCCGACCTCGTCAAGACAAGAAGGAAGATTGGTAAGCATCTAAAATAGCTGGGTTTTGCCTGAGACACGCTCAAAACATGTCGATGAATATCGCTTTTATCTACTTATTTGATTGACATGTGGATGGTATCGATATATCATAAAAATATGTCGATATTTTACAAATTCTTCGACATATTCTTCCGAAAGAAGGAAAAGAAGGATCGGAATGCCTTTGGACCGATCAAGGCCGTTCAATGATCTCCCGCCGTTACCGCCCCAGGCGGACATTGAGACCAGGCCCGTTCTCAGGGCCGCCATCGGTGCGGCCCGAATGATGGCAGAGCTGAAGCAGGCAGGAGAACTGGTCCCGAACCAGTCGGTCCTTATCAACACGATCCCCCTGCTGGAAGCCCAGGTCAGCTCGGAAATCGAGAACATCGTAACCACGGCGGACAACCTCTTCCGGCTGGCCTCGAACGAAAAGGTTGCGTCCGATCCGGCCACCAAGGAAGCGTTGCGCTACCGGACAGCCCTGCACAACGGATTCCAGGCGATTCGGAATCGCCCCGTCTGCACACGCATCGCGGTGGACGTCTGCCGGACCATCCGCAATATTGACGTGGACATCCGTGCAACGCCGGGCACCTTCATTGGAAATCCCACGACCGGCAAGGTCCTGTACACCCCACCCGAGGGTCCGGATCGTATTCGCACGATGCTGGCCAACTGGGAACGGTTCATCAATGAAGCCGTGGAGATTGACCCGCTGATCCGGCTGGCGGTCATGCACTACCAGTTCGAGGCAATACACCCCTTCACCGACGGCAACGGCCGGACCGGCAGGGTGCTCAATATTCTGTTCCTGATACAGGAAGGGCTGCTCGAGATTCCGGTGCTGTACATGAGCCGCTACATACTCCGGAACAGGCCTCGATACTACCGCCTGCTCCGGGGCGTCACGGAGGAACAGGCCTGGGAACCATGGATCCTATTCATGCTGGAAGGGATGAAACAGACCGCTCAATGGACCACCAACAAGGTCAAATCCATCCGGCACCTGCTCGATGCGACCTGCACGTTTGTGCGGGCACGGCAGCCAAAGGTCTATTCAAGGGAGCTTGTGGAAACGACCTTTGTTCACCCCTATTGTCGTATCGGAAGTCTGATCGACGCCGGGATCGCAAAGCGCCAGACCGCATCAGTCTACCTCAAGGCCCTGGCTGACATCGGCGTGCTGCAAGAGGAAAAGGTCGGTCGCGAGAAACTGTTCCTGCACCTGAAATTCCTTCGCCTGCTGACCACGGAAGACAACACATTCGAGCCGTACACATGATGAAAGATTTCAACGAGAACAGACCGGGTTAAAAGAAGACCAAGGTGGGGTGGATACCGGAGGAGTGGGAGTGTACATTTTGAGCGCGTATACTGCGATCGAGACAATGAGCGCCACTGCTATTCTTAGAGGCCTGCGCGGGCTCCTGCGCAGCCGACCACAGACGCGCGAAAACGTTATCGCCTACCAAGACGTGTGCCTGAGAACCTTGGTGCAAAGCGCATACGCCAACGTCCCCTACTATCGCCGCAGGTTTGACCAGGCAGGCCTCCTCCCCCAAGACATTCGTGGGGTAAAAGATCTGGCCAAAATCCCCATGACCTCCCGTGCCGACCTGCAGCCATTGGCGCCCGGCGAGATTTGCGCCCGGGGGGCGCCCCTCGGTAAACTCCGCACAGTCCAGACCAGTGGCTCTACAGGAGCACCCCTGACAGTAAGGAGAACCATGGCCCAGGAGCGGTTGCTGCTCGCCTACCGTGCCCGGGCGGCCGGTGCCTTCGGTCTTGGACCGGGGACCCGGCAGCTGATCATCGACCACCTTTCACCTGAGGTTGTATCGACAGCAGGGAAGAGGCAGGCCTACGAGCGGCTCGGCATCCTGCCCCGCCTGCTCATCGACTGGCGTCGCCCGAAGGACGAAATCCTCGAGGTCGCCGCAGCCTTCCGGCCGCAGGTCATCAGCGGCCCTCCATCGATCCTCTCTTGGTTTGCCGAGGAGCTGGATGAAGCCGATCTGCGCTCGATCCCCTCCCCCCGACTCATCATAACCCTTGGCGAAACGCTGACACCACAGATGCGCGGCCAGATCGAAGAGGGATTCCGGCTCCCGCTGGCCGATGTCTATGGGAGTCACGAATGCGTCTTCATCGCCATGCGGCTTCCCCACAGCCCCGTCTACAGGGTTTGCGAAGAGGCGGTGGTTGTTGAGATTCTAAGGGGCGAAGAAGCCGCTATGCCGGGAGAAAGCGGCGAAATCGTTATCACGGCCCTCCATTCGACCACCATGCCCTTCATCCGCTATCGTCTGGGGGATCGGGTGACACTGGGACTTCCCGGTGAGGGTGGCGGCGGTCCCTACCTGACCCTGCGGAAAATTGACGGCCGCACCATTGGCCGCTTCCTGCTGCCCGACGGGCGACAGCTCCACGGCTACACCTTGGGGGAGGCCGTGGAGGCAAGCCGACTTGGGGTGCGCCGCTTCCGAATTATTCAGGAGAAGCGTGATGGGTTCCTCGTGGAGCTCGTGCTCTACGAAGACCCCACCGGGCAAGACCTCCCTCGCTTGAAGCGTCGCCTGGGCGAGATTTTGGGGCCCGGGGTCCACGTTGCCCTCCGGGTGGTACAGACTCTCATGCCCATAGGCTCACGGAAATTCCACACCTTCATCTCCGTGGAGCGGCTGGAGGCCCTGACGCGGGCGCAGGCGGGCTAGTCGCTCAATATTTTTACGAACTGACCCCACTAGGTTCCCCCGAGGGTCAGCCCCCGGATGCAGTGCTTGTGTGTTTCTTCGACGGACTCGCTTTCTTTCTCGTGCGAGACGGCCGAGACGGAAGTGATGGTTTGTGTCGGGAGGGAACGGGGGGCCTGTCCGGGCCGGCCTCTTCCAGGTGAGCCTCGATCTCTCCTGTGAACAAGTCGCCATATCGGTCGAGTTTCCGATCGCCCACACCGTGAATCCTTCTCATCGCCTCCGGGGTCGTGGGAAAGCGGCCGGCCATCTCTCGAAGGCTCCTGTCCGAGAAAATGATGTAGGGAGGGATGCCCTGCTTCTTCGCGAGGTTTTTTCGCAGGCCCCTGAGTCTTTCAAAGAGAAGCGGGTCATAGGTTCCGGTTTCCGTGGAGAGTCTCGGGGCCGGGGCACGTTCTTCCGGCGGCGGTCTTTCTTCTCGCTTGATGCCGTGCACGCCCTGTTTTCCTGTGAGCACCTGCAGCCCCTGTTCGGTGAGCTTGATTACGGGATACCTGGAGCCCTCCTGCTCAATGAGTTTCTGCGCAAGAAGCTCGTCCATCAGGAGGTGCCAGTGTCTCCGGTCTTTGTGGCTGCCTGCGCCGTAGGTCTTGATCCTGTCGTGTCCCATCTGGCGTATTCGTTTGGTGTCGGCACCGGTCACGACCTCGATGATGTGCCGGATGCCGAACCGCTGGTCGGTTCGAGCCATGGCGGACATAAGGATTTGAGCGTCGGTGGTGAGGTCGACCGTTTCCGTTCCGTGCATACAGACATCGCAGGCCCGGCAGTTGTCTTCCGGATACGATTCCTGAAAATACCCGAGGAGTTGTCTGCGTCTGCACACGTGATGGGATGCGTACCCGACCATCTGGTTCAGCTTCTCCAGGGCGACCGCGCGTTCGGTGTCATCCTCTACCTTGTCGATGAAGTAGCGGATCTTCGGGTAATCCCCGCGCCCGAAAAAGAGGAGGCAGTCGGCCGGTTCCCCGTCGCGCCCTGCACGGCCCGTTTCCTGGTAGTAGCTCTCGATGTTCTTGGGAAGGTCGGCATGGATGACGAAGCGCACGTTTGATTTGTCGATGCCCATGCCAAAGGCAATGGTCGCCACGATGATCGTCGCCTCGTCCCGGTTGAACGCTTCCTGGTTCCGTTTCCTTTCGTCCGCCTCCATTCCCGCGTGGTAGGGTAGGGCGTGGAACCCCTGGTCCACCAGGGTCTCGGCCAGATTCACGACCGACTCCCGCGTGGTCCGGTAGATGATCCCGGGGTCTCGGGGGCGCTCTTCGAGGTACCGGATTATCTGGCGTTCCACCTTCTCCTTGCGATGAATCTGGTAGATGAGATTCGGCCGGTTGAACGAGGCACGAACCTTGTAGGGCGACCGGAGTTCCAGCCGGTTGATGATGTCCTCCTGCACCTTCATGGTGGCTGTGGCGGTAAAGGCCGCCACCGGTATGTCGGAGAAGGTACGCGTCACACCGGACAGGCTCAGGTAATCGGGCCGGAAGTCGTGTCCCCATTCCGAGATACAATGGGCCTCGTCCACGGCAAACAGGGAAATCCGAATCCCTTTCAGGGTGTCCACAAAGCCCTGGATCGAGAACCGTTCCGGTGCGATGTAGAGGAGGTCCAGACGGCCTTCCCTCAACTCCCTGTACAC
>RCNC010001480.1_pt1 | contig 15774 bp, 12 predicted proteins | sample 2041301 | NCBI WGS metagenome assembly RCNC01 (sample SAMN09708231, study PRJNA481090) | Marine sediment metagenome, whole genome shotgun sequencing project. | biome: marine sediment; feature: ocean; material: sediment; isolation source: Sewage treatment plant 13A marine sediment (STP13A) ... | reverse complement strand
GAGGCCTGAGCTCACTCCGCTGCCGCCGGCGGTTTGAGGACAACATCATGGCGGGATGCCAGGCACCTCCGGTGGACGCGCCCTTGCCTTGCAGCCCGCAACGTGGTGGGCCGAATTCCTATTCCTAATTCCTAATTCGTATGGTGGCGTATACTCAACCCTCCCGCCGGTTTCGTTGGTGGCCGGACTTTCATGCAGCGAATACTCTTCTTCGTCGTCGTCCTCCTGGTTGCGTGGCGCATCCTCGCCGCGATCGGCCGCCGATTGTCCGAGAAATCGCCGGGCGCCGACAGCTTCAGCCGCTTCTCGCCCGAGGCGCGGCGGCGGCGAAAGCAGTGGTCGGGCAATCGTGGGGAACCGGTGGAGGAGCTGGTGGAGTGCACGTCATGCGGCACCTTCGTCCCTGCCGGGAGGGCTCTTTCGAGCGGCTCGAGCAAGGTCTTCTGCAGCGAGTTCTGCCGCCAGCGCGAAGCGGTGACGTCGGACAATGGGCGCGGATGACGCCCGTCATCAGCTGGTGGCCGCGGGTGAACGCCTCGCCGCTGCCGGGTTGGTGCAATCCAGCGAAGGGAATCTCTCGCTTCGGCTTGACGCCTCGACCTGCCTGGTAACCCCGACTGGTTCGAATCTAGGACACCTCGACCCAGAGGAGCTGGTCGAGGTCGCTCTCGATGCATCCGAAATTCCCGCACCGGCGACCTCCGAGGTGCACTTGCATCTCGAGATCTACCGTCGACGGTCCGATGTGGAGGCGATGGTCCACGCCCACCCGCCACGGCTGCTGCGGCTGGATGCCGCCGGCGGCTTGCCCCGATCCCGGATCATCGAGGATCGCGGGAAGATGCTTGGCAAAATCGTCTCCGCGGCCTATTTCGAGGAGGGGAGCCTGGCCCTCGCCGCCGCCGCCGCTGATGCCCTCGTGAGGGCGAACGCCTGTGTTCTCTGCGGCCACGGGGCGGTAACCGTCGGCTCGTCGCTGATGCAGGCGTACGTGCGCATGCTCGATCTCGAGCGAGCCGCCTCCATGACCCCGATGAGGAGCTGAGGCGTGGGTCAGTCGACGCTGTTCCCGGACGACCCTTCGGTCGGACCGCTCGCTGAACGCATGCGGCCGCGGAGCCTTGACGAGGTGGTCGGGCAGCCGGCCCTGGTCGGCGAGGGCGGTGTGATCCGCTCACTGTTGGTCGACGGGGAGCTGCCGTCGATGGTCTTCTGGGGTCCGCCGGGGACCGGCAAGACGACGATCGCCCGCCTCCTCGCCGCCGCCGCCGGTGCGGAGATGGTGACGTTTTCGGCGGTGCTCTCCGGGGTCAAGGAGGCGCGGGCCGTGATGGCCGAGGCGCGCAGCCTGCGCCGAGCCGAGGGTCGCCGGACGGTGCTCTTCGTCGACGAGATCCACCGCTTCAACAAGGCCCAGCAGGACGCCTTCCTGCCGTATGTGGAGGCGGGAGATATCGTCCTCGTCGGTGCCACCACCGAGAATCCCTCCTTCGAGCTCAACCGCGCGCTGCTGTCCAGGCTCAAGGTTTACATCCTGGATCCATTGGCCCCCGAGCAGATAGTCGCCATTCTCCACACTGCCCTCTCTGATGGCGAGCGTGGTCTCGGCGAGGTGGCGCCGAAGGTCGAGCTCGAAGCGCTCGAGCTGATTGCCGCCATCGCCGCCGGCGACGCGCGCCAGGCGCTCAACCACCTCGAGCTGGCGGTCGCCGTGGCCCGCTCCGACGGCGCCGAGGCGATCGACAGGGAGCTCGTGGAGCGGGTGGCGCAGAACGTGGTCGCGGTTTACGACAAGGGCGGCGAGGAGCACTACAACCTGATCTCGGCGCTCCACAAGGCCGTCCGCAACTCGGACGTTGATGCGGCGCTGTACTGGCTCGGTCGGATGCTCGAGGGCGGCGCCGACCCCCGCTTCGTGGTCCGGCGGATGTTACGCATGGCGTCGGAGGACATCGGCATGGCAGATCCCCGGGCGCTCGAGCAGGTGGCGGCAGTGGAGCGTACGGTCGAGCATGTCGGTATGCCGGAGTGCGAGCTCGCCCTCGCTCAAGCGGCCGTATATCTCTCCCTGGCGGCCAAGTCCAACGCTCTGTACACGGCCTATGGGAAGGTCAAGCGTGAGGTCGGGAGGCGACCGGGGTTGGCGGTGCCGATGGCGATTCGCAATGCGCCGACCGAGCTCATGAAGGGCGTCGGTTACGGCGAGGGCTACCGCTACGCTCACGACGAGGATGGTGCGGTCGCCGATCTCGAGTGTCTGCCGGAGGAACTGGCCGATGAGCGCTTCTATCAGCCAACCGAGTACGGGTGGGAGAAGCGGATCCGCGAGCGAATGGCCGAGATCCGGCAGCTCCGCACCAAAAGGCCGAAGAAGCCCTGAGCCGTTTCCGTGGCCGCGTTCCTGGGAGGCGCTACCGGATTCCACGCGGCCCGTTTCTCAAAGCGCTTCCCGAGAGGATGCCAGGCACGCCGACATGATGTTACTCGCGGTCTTGCGGCCGCGGTGAAGCACCGTCGCCAGCGCGTGGCTCATGGCCTCCTCCTTCGGATGAGGCCTGAGCTCACTCCGCTGGCGCCGGCGGTTTGAGGACAACATCATGTCGGGATGCCAGGCACCTCCAACGAACGCGCCTGCGGCGCGCCTACTGTGGATTCCAGGTAGAGGGTGCAATCTTCGGGGAGGTTGGGTGGAAAATTCGAAATTCGAAATTCGAAATCCTGCGAGGGTGGATGGGCGGCATTCCTAATTCCTAATTCCTAATTCAGACCGGCACGGCACCTATGCTACGGTTCAGACGTGAAAAATGCGCTCCGTGTCACCGTCCTACTGCTTCTCCTCATCGAGCTGTCTGCCTGCGGCTACCACCTGGTGGGCACGACCTCGTTTCTGCCCGAGGACATCGAAACGCTCTATGTCGAGAACTTCAAGAACCAGACCAAGTGGGTGGATATGGACCAGCGGTTGATGGAGGCAATGACCCTGGAGTGGGTGCGCCGCCGCCGCCTGCGGCTGGTGGACTCCGCCGAGCAGGCCGACGTCGTTCTGTCGGGTGTGATCCAGCGGCTCGCGGTCATTCCGGTTTCATACGACGAGCAGGGACGTGCCAACGAATACCAGATGAGCCTGCAGGCGATGGTGCAGCTCAAGGACGTGCGCGGTGACGAGGCCGAGGTCCTGTGGGAGGACAGTGCATTCTCACGTCGTACCTCATACGGCGTCGACCCGAGGGCGGTGGACTACTTCGATCGCCAGAATCTGGCCATGGATGTGCTCTCGAAGGAGTTCTCGAGCGCGTTGGTGACCGCCGTGCTCGAAGGATTCTGATCAATTCTCAATTCGTAATTCTCAATTCTTAATTCCGCTCGGCCGTCCCCGGTTTTCCGGGAGGGCGAGCGAAAATTCAAAATTAAGAATTAAGAATTGAGAATTGGTGTTTCACCGTGTCCAAGAAAACCACTTCTTCAGGATCTTCGCGGTTGTTGGCGTGAGCCTGGTGCGATTGTACGCGTCCGCCGCTCTGCGGATGACCTCGGTCTGGGTGGGGTAGGGGTGGATGACCCCGGAGAAGGATCCGAGACCCATCCCGGCCACCATGGCCGTGGTGATCTCGGAGATCATCTCGCCGGCACGGCGGGCGACGATGGTGGCGCCGAGGATCGTGTCCGTCCCCTTTTTGCAATGAACCTTGAGGAATCCTTCGGTGTCGCCGTCGGTTATGGCCCGGTCGACGTCGGCCATCTCCACCTCGTAGGTGTCCACCGCGATGCCCTTCTCCTCGGCCTGGTGGGCGTAAAGGCCGACGTGGGCGATCTCGGGATCGGTGTAGGTGCACCAGGGGATGATGAGTTTGCTGAGGCGCTTCTTCGGACCCGGGAAGAGGGCGTTCTGGATGACCGCGCGCGAGGTCGCGTCGGCGGTGTGGGTGAACTTGTGGGGCAGGCAAATATCGCCCGAGGCGTAGATTCGTTTGTTCGTAGTTTGCAGAAAATCGTTCACGATGACCCCCCGGCGGTCGTACCCGACGCCGGCGACCTCGAGGTCGAGTCCCTCCACGTTGGGCGTGCGGCCAACCCCGACCAGGATCGCATCGACTTCGATCCGCTCCTCACCGTCCGCGGATTTCAGAACCAACACCTTGTCGTCGCCCACCGTCTCCACCCGCTCGAGCGAGGTGGACAGCCGCACGACGACGCCGTCGCGCTCCATTGAAGCCTTCAAGATTTCCGCCGCATCCCGGTCCTCGCGTTGGAGGAACTGGTCGGCCCGCTCGATGATCGTCACCTCGGTGCCGAGACGTGCGAAGGTCTGGGCGAGCTCGGAGCCAATCGGCCCGCCGCCCACCACGGCCAGCCGGCGCGGCTGTTCGGTGAGGTTGAAGACGTTGTGGTTGGTCAGGAATCCGGCCTCGGCGAGGCCGGGAATGGGTGGCACCGCAGCGCGGGCGCCGGTGGCGATGACGGCCTTTGCAAAGCTGAGCGTCGTCCCATCGACCTCGACGGCATCGCGGCCGACAAAGCGCGCTTCTCCAAAGTAGAGGTCGATCCCGTAGGTCTCGGTGAACCGTTTCGCAGAGTCGTTGGGCGAGATCCCGGACCGGATCCGCCGCATGCGTTTCATGACGGCGGCGAAATCGACCTCCACCTCGCCACCGGCGCGAACCCCGAAGCGCTCGGCCGTACGGATGTCGAAAGCTGCGTGTGCCGAGCGAATGATGGCCTTCGACGGCACGCAGCCGACGTTGAGGCAGTCCCCGCCCATGAGCTGGCGTTCGATCAGAGCCACCTTGGCGCCCATCCCTGCGGCCCCGGCCGCGGCCACCAGCCCGGCGGTACCGGCGCCGAGGACCACCAGGTTGTAGCGGCCTGCGGGAGTCGGGTTCCGCCACTCGGGCGGGTGGACGTTGGCCACCAACTCGGCGTTGTACTCGTCGTCGGGCGAAAGGTCCAGTTGCGGGTCGATCACGGTATCTCCTTTACGCAGCTCGCTCTTCAGTTGACCTGGTATGCGCCTTTGGTTACCCGTTGTTCAGATTTTCGGGTCGCAGCTTTCTGCGACGGACATTTTATCCGGTTGGAGAGCTGACGGATCGCAGAAAGCTGCGACCCGAAAATCTGAAGTCAGGGATTCGGTTCCGGTGGCGTGCATTGTGCGTCCGTGTATCCTGGTGCCCGGAGGTTCCCATGGCAGAGAGCAACCGCAACATGATCAGCATCTTTATCGCCCTTCTGGTGATCGTCATCGTGGCGGTCGTCTGGTGGCTTCGTCCGGGAGGTGGGGGGGAACCCGTGGAGACCGTTGCTGTGGTGACGCCCGCGCCCGCGCCGACGCCGACTCCCGGCCTTCAGGAGAGGTTGTCATCACGACTTGCGGGCACGACCCTCAGTACCAGTGACGCGGTCGTGCGGGAGCTTGCGGCCGGTCTCTCAGCCAACCCCAAGCTCGCGGCCTGGCTCGTCAACGAGGATCTGGTGCGACGATTCGTTACCTCGATCGACAACATCGCCTCCGGCGTCAGCCCGCAGGCCCAGCTCGAGTTTTTGCGCCCTGCCGAGAGCTTTGAGGTTGTTGTGAAGGGTCGTGACGTGTTCGTGGTCGATCCTTCGAGCTATCACCGCTACGACCTTCCGGCGCGGGTGTTCGCATCGTTCGACACGGCCGGCACAGTGGCGCTGTATCGCGAGCTCAAACCGCTCATCGACGAGGCCTATGCCGAGATCGGTCCTCGCGGACGGAGCTTCGACGATCGTCTCGACGCGGCCTTCGATCAGCTCCTCGCGGTGCCGGTGGCGGAAGGGCCTGTGCGGGTCAAAGAGCTGGTCGTGACCTACGCCTGGGCCGACGAGGAGCTCGAACTGCTGTCGTCCGCCCAGCGCCATCTCCTACGCATGGGCCCGGAAAACGTGAGCCTGATTCAAGGCAAGCTGGGGGAGCTGAGGGCGGCGCTGGCCGCTCCTAGTAATTCTTAATTCTCAATTCTCAATTACCGCCCAGATGCTTCAAGACGACAATTAAGAATTGAGAATTAAGAATTGAGAATTCACTCTAGGACGATGTTCAAGTAGTGAATAAACCTTGGAATGTCCTCGAAGCTCAAATCCGCCTCCCCGTCGTGGTGGCCGGCGTCGTCGTGGAGCACACAGATCCCGCTGAGCCCGGCCTCACGAGCGGCGAGGATGTCGTAGCGAGAGTCGCCAACCCCCAGACATCGACCGGGCGCGACGCCGAGTTGGCGCACGGCCTCTTTGACGGGCGCCCCCGAGGGTTTCCAGAGACCGGAATCCCGGTTCACGATGACATCAAAATGGAGCCCGAAACGGTCGAGGAGTCGACGGACGTTGGCGTCGGAGTTGTTGGTCACGAGCGCGGTTGAACGATGATGCTGTGCGAGCACCTCGAGGAGCTCGCGGGCGCCTTCATGGAGGGTCGCTCGGGCGGTGGCGGTCTCCTCGATCGCCTCGAGCTCGGCCCACCGCCGGCTCCTATCCGGCTCGGGGAGCCCGTTCAGGTCGTCGATGATGGACGCGCCGGTGACCCCGAGGTGATGCCTGATGGTTGGCCAGTCGTAGCTCGAGTCGACCAGGGTGCCATCCATGTCGAAGATGACCGCCTCGATTCCACGCATCAACGTCGTCTTGATCAGCTCGTCCCTGGGGAAGCGGGGCACGGTGGTCCGGAAGCCCTCATCGGTCGCCACCGCATGGCCGATCCACGTGAATGGAATGCCGTTCGCCGAAAACACGGTTTCAATCTCGGCCGCGCCGTCCGGGTCGCAACCCACTATGAGAGAGCCGGAGCCGATGAGACCGAGCGGGTCGAGCCCGAGGTCGCTACAGATGGTTGTGGTGACCGGCAGCACCGGAATGGCGGGACGCTCCACGTCGATTCCGATGCCCGAGGCGCGGGCCATCTCGTAGAGGGCTTCGCCGACGCCGCCCTCGGTGACGTCATGGAGCGCGGTGACGCCTTGGCAGGCGGCTGCCTGAAGAGCCTCGGGCGCCACCAGCAGCCAGTCGCTGTCGAGAATCTCGTCGGCGCCCTCGAGGACCTCGTTGCCGTGCAGGGCGCGCAGCCGGCCACCGAGTTCCGTGAGCAGGATGGTTGTGCCCTCCAGTCCCGCCCACCGGGTCATGCCGACCAGATCACCCTCGCGGAGACCTCCGGTAGTCAGCGGTTCGCCCTCTACCCGGCCGAGCATCGTGCCGACCACGATGCTGTGGGGTAGCCCGGGGGTGACCTCGGTGTGGCCGCCGATGAGGACCGCGCCGACCGCGGCACAGGTGTTGCGCACCTGGCCCAGCAGCTCCCGCACCCGTTCCTCGGTGGCTTCGTGGGGCGCGATCAGGCCGACCGCAAGGAAGAAGCGGGGGCGGGCGCCGCGCACCGCCACGTCGTTGGCGTTGACAATGACCGCGAGCCGGCCGGCGTCGGTGGCAGTGAACGAAACCGGGTCCGAAGCCACCGCCCACAGCTCGCCTCCGATCTCCACCAGCGCCGCGTCCTCACCGGCCGCCGGACCCAACCGAACCTCCGGCGGCAGCTCACCCGAGACCAGCTCGGCCACAATGTCCCAAGGAACTTTGCCGGGAAGGAGACGATCGACCATACCGCTGAATCATCGCCGACATCGAGGTTGGGGGCAAGCAGATGAACGAATTAGGAATTAGGAATGCCGCTCACCCACCCACATGCGCGTATCGGCACCGGGGGAGGGCGGATGAAAATTCCTAATTCCTCATTTTCCGAACGTCTTCTTGATCCGCTTCCCGATCTTCTTGGCCTGTTTTTTCTGTCCTGCGGACGTGAGGACCTCGATGCGTTGCTCGAGCACCGGCAGCAGGCGTGGATCGTCGTCGCCGTACTGTGCCTCCATTTCCGCGAGCACGGCGGCGTTCACGGCCAGCGCCTCGTCGTTCTTTCCGGCCGCGGCGAGGAGGGTCACGAGGTCGCTGCGCGCGGCCAACGCGCCGGTGCTCGCCGGCCCCTCGGTCTCATCGATGATGACGATGAGCTCCCGTTGCCGGAGGGCGGCCTCGGCGGGCTGGGCGCGGAGAACCTTTACCTGGACCTGCCGCCGGAGGGTTGTTGGGTTCCGGTCGTTCTCTAGGACGGCCAGAGCGCGCAGCCGGTTGTCAGCGCGGTGGAGCTCCTCGTCGTCGCCGGCGGCCGAAAGGAGAATGTCGAGATCATCGGTGCCGCGACTGACCCGGGCCCAGGAAATATCAGCGAGCACCGTGCGGGCGGTCGTCTCGGCCGCCGTGTTTGGGTGGGCGTTCAGCGCGCGCATGGCCAATCGTTCGGCGGTTTCGAACTCGCCGGCTGCGAATGCGGCGGCGCTGCCTTCGGCCATCGTCCGGGCCATGGCGTCGGCCTCGTCCTCCTCCTGGCGTAGGGTCGCGAGCTGGACCAGCGCTATCTCGGCCCTTCGCCCCTCGCCCGCGGTGAGCTCCATCTGCGCCACGGATTCGAGCTGGACGGCGCGCTCGTCCTCGGTAGCGCCCGCATCCTCGGCCATCACCTCCACCGCCCGCCGCTGCCATTGCAGGGCCGCGTCATTGTCGTCTGTGATGATCTCCAACCGCGCCAGCATCGACAGGACCTGCCAGTGTTGGCGGGGATCGGCCGTGCCGCTCGTCTCCGCGATCTCAGCGTACCGCTCCAGGCTGTCCTCCGCCGTCGGCAGATCGCCCATCGGCTGGCTTACCCGAGCCACCGCATAGAGCGTGCCGAGCAGCCCTGGATCGTTCAGGCCGAGTCGCGTTTCCTGTACCGCCAGCATGAGCTGGTAGAGGGGCTGCGCCTTGTCGAGATCGGATCCGTGCTCGTATAGCCGGCCCATGTTCTCGAGGCTGATCTCCAGCCGCTGGTCGCCGGGAGGAAAGGCCTGCGCAATCTGAAGGGCAGCCTGGAACTCGCGCTCAGCGTACTCGTGGTTTCCCTGCGCGAACGCGTACTCGCCGGCGTGCGTGTGGGTGCTCCAGCTGCTCTGAGCGCCGATCGCAGCGGCTGTGACCAGTATGAAGATGAATATGGCAACTGTGCGATTCCTCATGAAACCCCTCCAGGCGGAGCTGAGGCTAACGTGCTCCGATGGTCAAGGCAAGGAGAAGCTGCCCGACGTAGTACAGGGGCAGCCCGAGGGCACGGTTGACGAAGGAGGGGCGAACAAAGCGATGACGCGCGACGGCGAGGTCGGAAAGGTAAAAGAGAATCGCTCCGGCCGCCGCCGTCCACGGCAGCGCGCCGGCCCATGACACCGACATCCCGCCCCAGACCATGGCCGTGATCGCAACGATGTAGGCGGCCACTGGAATCCGCCGCCGCCCGAGGTTCGGCCACAGCCAGGCAAGAGCGCCGACGCCTGCTAGCGCGAGCGGGGCGAGAATCACGAGCGGCCAATCGGCGATCGGGAGCGCCGCATGAAAACCGGCCACGTAAGCGAGGTGGCCGAGGAGGAAGGAGATCAGACCGAGATCGAAAGATCGATCCGAAAGAAGACAGAGATCTCCTACCGCGCACAGCACCAATCCCGCGATCAGCCAGGCGCCGACTGGGTTTCCTGGTGACCAACGGGCGAGGCCAAGCATCACAAAGGCCGCCGATGCTGTGGTTTTCGAAATGACTTCGAGGGTCCGATCGCCGACGCGGATCGCGCGCAAGAGGCTGGCCACAGCGGCGGCCATGACCGAGGAGAGAACGACGGTGGTGATCATGCGGGGATGGTAGCAGGAGGGGAGTTAGGAATTAGGAATTAGGAATTAGGAATGAGGGATGAAATTAGGAATGGAATTCGGAATGAGGGATTCGGAATGCGGGCTGGAGGTTTTCGAAGTGACAAGAACGACTCGCTCGTGCGTCTCAAGTAATGTGGAAGCCGTGACTGACGAACTGCCGCCCCTTGCTCCGGAAGGCGATGCACCGGCCCGCCGGGCCGAGGGGGATTGGCGGGACCTCTTCCAGGATCTGGTCGACGGACGGCAGGCCGCCCTCGCAGAGCTGTACGACGCGGCGGTACCAAAGCTCTACGGCCTGGCCCTGTGGCGCACCGGGTCGGAGGATGACGCAGCCGACGTGGTGCAGGACGTGTTCGTGCGCGTTGTCGAGCAGGGACCTCGCTTGGCAAATGTCAGAAACCCAAAGGCCTGGCTGTTGACGGTCACCCACCGTGCTGCGATTGACGTCACCCGCCGGCGACGGCGTCGAGAGGCGGAGTCTATCGATGACTTTCCTTTCCTCACCGCTGCCGATGACGACAGCGAGCGGATCTTGGACGCAGCCCAGGTGTCGGTGCTGTTGGCCGGTTTGCCAGAGACACACCGCGACGTCATCTACCTCAAACATTTTGCCGGTTGCACATTTGCGGAGATCGGCGAGATTGTCAGAGTGCCGAAGTTCACGGCCGCGAGCAGGTACCGAAACGGCGTCTCCAAACTTCGACAGTTGATGGAGGTTGGATCATGAAATCCGACGACACAGATGCTTTTGTCGATCGTTTGATAGAGGGCCTCGAACCGCCGCGGGCACCGACAGGCCTGCGCACACGAGTGCTCGCAGCGGCTCGTGGTCACATGGAAACGACGTCTCCGGATCGGTGGTCCAGAATCTGGAGCCACCGGGGGATTCGACTGGCGTGGGCGGCGACCGTGGTTCTGCTCCTCGCTGGACACGCCATCGTTGCCCCACCCAAGGGCGCCGTCTTCACTCGGGTGAACCCGACTTTGGTCGCGGAGACCGGCGTCGACGAGCAACTCGCCGACATTCTGCGCCCGGTCCGGATTTCCGCAAACGTACAACCGATCGTCGGGCTCGTTTCAGCTGCCGGCGATAGCCTGACCGAACTCGAATTGGGAGGGAACCCGTCATGACTTCAATGAAAAATGGCTCGAAAATGTGGCCCGTGGTGCTCGCAACAGCCGTGATTGTGGTCTTGGCGGGTTCCCTCGGGGCGCGCTTGATAGCCCGCGACGGCTCCGCGGTTGTGCCTCGCGCGCCTGGCGCATCGGTGCCCGATCCTGGCGTCCTCCAGGTCGCCGATCTCGAGGTGCCATGCTGGACCTGTCCTTCCAATAAGGACTGGCCTCTGCGGTTCCAGACCGACCTCGATCTCCTGGCCCCTCTGGGAAACGGCAGTGCGAACGCTGCGGAGTGGTTCGGTCTGTTCGCCAAAGAGGTCGGTCCACGTGCCGGCGACGCTACGGCCGCTTGGGATCGCAGGGTCGAAGGACCGGAGTGGCTGGGCAAGGTCCTGCCCCCCGATGACCCGCTCCTGCTGGAAGCCGAACCGTGGGTGGATCAGGCGACTATGAAGTTTTACCCGGAGATCTACCCGCTTGACGGCTACAGCACCCGAGTTGGCAATTTGCTGCTTGCATTGAACCTGGCGCGTTCGTGGATCGCTCGGGGCTCGAATGCTGAAGATACCGAGAGTGCAATGGTCGATTTTCGGCGCGCGATTCGACTGGGCCGTTTGCTGCGCCAGGAGGACGTGGTCGTGATCTCAGACCTCGTCGGCTTGGCGTGCATCCACCTGGGCACCCGCGGGGTCTACGAGCGCGCCATCGCCGATGACGACCTCGAGCTGGCGTTATTGGCGTCGGTGGTCCTGGGCGAGGTGGCGCCGCAGCGCCTGCGGACCATGGAACACCTTACCTCGACAGACCTTCTGGACTCAATCGACGTGAATGCCGAGGAAGAGGTAGCGCTTCGCCTCCGGCGCGGAAAGCTCGATGCCGTGATCGAGGCGGCCGAGGGCTCGCCCGACAGGCGCTTGCGATGCGAAGCCATCGTGGGCCTCAACATCGTTCGGTTCTTGGGCACGCCGGAGGAGAGAACCCGAGCCTTCGAGGTGCTCGAAGAGCTTTCCGGCGATGCCGACCCGATAGTCGCCGAAGCCGCGCTATGGAGTCGTGACAAACCGACGGAGACTGAACAGCTCAAGAAGTGGGCGGTCCCGCAGAACCAGAAATAGACGAGACCTCGCTCCCCATCCTCAATGCCGGGCGCTGATGCGCCCGGTTTTCTTTGATCAATTTCGGATTGAGGCTGTGATCGCTGTCGTGATAGCTATCGAGCGACAGTGCGCATTCAAGGAATCGATAGCGATACCGAAAGCGACTCGTTTGTGGAGCACAAGAGTGGGCAGGGGTGGCGACACGGGAACCTTTTTCTCTTAGCTGTGTCTAAACTGTAGTCATGAGAAAAACACCAGCCCTCAGCAGCTCGCGTCCCATCATTCTCCTCACAGTCCTCATCGTCGTCGTGGTTTCGGCCGCGGCGCTGCAGGCGCTGACCGCGCCCTCTCCACCGGAGGCGCCGGTTACTATCGCTTCGGGAGGGGAGGGGTCCATGACTTGGGACGAGGTCGACCGTCTGATCTCGGAGCAGAAGTTCGAGGCCGCTTCGGAGGCGGTGACGGCGATCCGTGAGCGCGCGCGAGAGGCCGGCGACGCCGGCGAGTGGACCCGCGCCCTGGTCGAGGAGACCAAGCTGCGAATGGCGCTGCACGGTTACGAGACCGCGGTACGTTTCCTCAGGGAGCAGCCGTGGCCCGACGATGAGGTGTCGCAGGCCGTTCTCGAACTCTACTACGCCAACTCGCTTGCGACGTACGCCCGGGTCTACTCGTGGGAGATCCGCCAACGCGAGAGGGTCGAGGCCTCGGGCGAGCTCGATCTCAAGGCGTGGGACCTCGAGCGGATCGTCGAGGAGGCGGGCCGCGCCTATCTCGAGGTCTGGTCTCAACGTGGCGAGTGGGGGAGCGAGCCTCTCGGCGGGCTTGCCCGCTACATCCAGCAGAACAACTACCCGCCGCGCATCCGCGGCACCCTGCGCGACGCCGTCACCTATTTATGGATTGAGCTCTTGGCCGATACCTCGTTGTGGAGCCCGGCCGAGTCCAACGACGTCTTCCGGCTCGATGCCGCAGCCCTGATCGCGGGCGATCCGGAGTCGTCGGCCGCGGTCGTGCTCGATGATCCCGCGGTCCACCCGCTGCTCAAGATCTCCGCCCTCCTCGATGACCTCGAGGTCTGGCACGAGAACGGCGACCGTTCCGAGGCTGCGCTCGAGGCTCGTCTCGAGCGTCTGCGCCGTCTTCACGCCGCCCTCGACAGTACCGCCGACCGGCTCGCCATCCGCCATCATCTCGAGGCCGTGCAGGAGGATTTCGACACGAGCTTTGGTTGGTGGTCGATGGGGCAGGCGACGCTGGCCGAGTTCATCCGTTCGGAATCCGATCCCGATGCGCTGGTGCGGGCCCGTGTTGTGGCTATTGCCGGCCGCGACCGCCACCCCGGCAGCATCGGTGGTCAACGCTGCGCCAACACCGCGGCCTCGATTGAAGCGGCGAGCTACAGCCTTGCCGCGATGGCCACCGACGGCGCCGGCCGGCGCTCGATCCAGATCAATCATCGCAACCTGGCGGCCCTGTATTTCCGGGCCTATCGCTATGACCTCGTCGGCTTCATCGAAGGAGCCGAGGACTACAATCTGCAGCCGCATTACCGTGAGGCTGAGGAGATCATGGCCGGCGCTCCCGATGCCGAGTGGATGGTGGAGCTGCCGCCGACCCCGGACTACCGATCGCACCTGAGCTACGACGTGCCCCAGGTTTCGGAGCCCGGCGCCTACCTGATCGTGGCCTCCATGCGGGCCGACTTCTCCCAGCGCAACAACCTCCTTGTGGCCCAGAACTTCATTCTCTCAGACCTGGTGTTGGTGACCCGCAAGGTCACGGGCGGCTACGAGGTGTCCGCACGCTCGGGAGCGAGCGGTCGCGCGCTCGATAGTGTGGCGGTCTCTCTCTACCGTTACGACTACCAGCGCGGCCACCGTGAGATCGCGCGGCTGCGGACCGGCGACGACGGCAGGGTGCGTTTCGACCAGCGCCATTGGAAGCACGACCAGTACTTTCTCGTCGGACGTCACGGCGACGACCTCGCCATCGACGCCAACCGGCTCTACCAGCAAGCTGATGGCGAACGCGGGCTTTCGAGCTCGGCCTTGATCTACACCGATCGTTCGGTCTACCGCCCGCGGCAAACACTCTACTGGAAGGCCGTCGCCTATCGCGGCGGTGGCGAAGACATCGAGTACCAGACCGTGGCGAACGCCCCGCTCCACGTTGAGCTGCTCGACGCCAATGGCGAGCAGGTGGCGTCGGCGACAGTGTCGACCAACGCCTTCGGATCGGCGAGCGGTGAGTTCGAGATCCCGGCCGGCCGGCTCCTCGGGCGCTGGCGTATCCGGACCTCGTTCGGGGGTCAGAGCTGGATCCGCGTCGAGGAGTACAAACGCCCCACCTTCGAGGTGGAGATCTCGGATCCCGAGACGCCGCTGCGCCTCAACCGTGGGGCGGCCCTCGAGGGCGAGGTGCGGTACTACTTCGGCCTCCCCGTGGTGACTGGGGCGGTCGTGTGGCGGGTCACCCGCGAGCCCGTCTACCCGCGCTGGTGGTTCTGGTGGTACCCCTCGGCCTCGAAGCAGACACAGGTAGTGGCGGCCGGCGAGACCGGTCTCGACGACGAGGGGCGCTTCCACCTCGACTTCACCCCGGAAGCCGACGAGCGCGAGGCCGGGCAGGGCGTCACCTATCGATACCGTCTCGCGGTCGATGTCACCGATGAGGGGGGCGAGACCCGCTCCGCCGAGCGCACCTTCCGCCTCGGTTTCGTTGCGGTCGAGGCGCGCATCGTCGACGACCTCGGTTTCCACATGACGGACGACACGGCCACCGTGCGGGTGCTGCGTAGCGACCTTGACGGCGCCCCGCGCGCGGGTTCGGGGTCGTGGCGGCTGGTCCGCCTCGAACAGCCGCCGAAGACCCTGACACCGGCCGACCAGCCGTTGCCCACGCCCACCGATGACAACGCCTACCGTACCCCAGGCGATGGGTTGCGCCCGCGGTGGCAGCCCCGATACGACCCCGATGCAGTGCTAGCGATGTGGGACGAGGGTGAGGAGATCGACACCGGAGAATTGGCCCACGGTGAGGACGGTGAGGCCGAGTTCGCACTGGCCGGGCTCTCAGCCGGCGCCTACCGGATTCTCTACGTCACCGAGGACGAGTACGGCGCCGAGTTCACGACCAGCAAGAACCTGGTCGTCGCCGGCAAACGCCGCACCCAGCTCGCTCTGCCGGCTCTGCTCAGCTTCGACCGCTCGTCGGTGGCGGTTGGGGAAACCGCCCGCCTCTTCGTCTTTACCGGATTGAAGGCGCAGGAGATGGTGCTCGAGATCTTCCGCGACGGGCGCAGGGTCGAACGGCGAACTGTCGGGGCCGGGCGCTCGGGTGTGATCGAGTTCCCAATCACCGCTGCGGACCGCGGCGGTTTTGGTGCCACCCTCACCCTGGTCCGCGACCACCAGCTCATCCGGCAAACCACGCGGGTTTTTGTGCCGTGGGACGACCGGCGGCTCGAGCTCGACTTCGCCACCTTCCGCGACCGCATGCGTCCCGGAACGCGTGAGACCTTCACCGTCACCGTGCGAGCCCACGACGGCTCCTCGGTCGACGCGAAGACCGCCGAGCTGCTGGCCTACATGTACGACCGCTCGCTCGATATCTTCGCCCCGCACACGCCGCCGAGCCCGCTCTCGCTCTACCCCGACCGCACCGCGGTGGCGGGCGTGTGGGACAACCTTGGCCGCGCACAACAGGTGTGGAGCCGGTCGAGCCTTTCCGGCCCGCCGGGGTATCCCCATCTGCACGGTGATTACCTGAATGCGCTCGACGGCTACGGCATCGGCGGTCCGGGCCGGCGGGGGCGCTACCGGTT
>RCNC010001478.1_pt1 | contig 15778 bp, 15 predicted proteins | sample 2041301 | NCBI WGS metagenome assembly RCNC01 (sample SAMN09708231, study PRJNA481090) | Marine sediment metagenome, whole genome shotgun sequencing project. | biome: marine sediment; feature: ocean; material: sediment; isolation source: Sewage treatment plant 13A marine sediment (STP13A) ... | reverse complement strand
GGTAATTTTTTTATCCTTTCGCAGCCTCAAAAGAGATTTTTTTTGAATCAGCGATTTTTCGGCGTCTTCAAATCGTATGTTGGTTTCAAAGGTTCGATCTTTAAAAACACCGCCAAGGTCAATCATGCGGGTTCTTATAGGGTCTATATTCGGCAAGTAAAATTTCACTTCGGTTTCTAAATATTCCATTGGGCTGCACCTTGTTCCCTAAAAAAAATTAATCACACAGAAAGTTCTTTTGAAACCAACGTGTTTCAAATATATATATTAGAAATCATTTTTAGTGTCAAATACTGGATCGGCCTGCAATTTTTCCCTTGACACGATTATATTGTCTATTATATCTATCGGGTTTTATCAAAGGAGAAAAACAGGTGAAAAAGTACACATATAGTGCAAAAGATACCGACAACCAGGGACGATGGTGTCTGGTGGATGCCGAAAATGCGATTCTGGGTAGACTCGCCAGCACCGTAGCGGCCCGCCTTCGAGGAAAACACAACCCGCTTTTTACCCCTCATGTGGATACCGGTGATTGGATTATTGTCATTAATGCGGATAAGGTTGCCCTCACCGGAAGGAAATGGGATCAGAAAAATTATTACCGGCATAGCGGCTACATCGGGAGCCTTAAAACCATCACAGCCAAAAAGCTCTTGGAAAAAAGACCCGAAGATCTCATTCGGTTTGCTGTTAAGGGCATGCTGCCGAAGAACAGACTGGGGAGAAAACTGTTTAAAAAATTGAAGGTTTATTCAGGAGACCAACATCCCCATGAGGCTCAGCAACCGGAGATTCTTGAAATTTAATCAAACCACGTTATAATCTATTAATTGTTGGAGAGTTGTATGGAAAAGGAAAACGTTTATTATTCAACTGGAAAACGAAAAACTTCCGTTGCCAGAACATGGTTAACGCCGGGAAGCGGTGAAATTATTGTCAATAATAAGCCCGTCGATGAATATTTTAAGATTGAGTCCGCAAGAGGGATTGTGAAGCATCCGCTTGTTTTGACCAATACCCTTGAATCGTTTGACGTAAAAAGCAAGGTTCTCGGTGGCGGTATTGTGGGACAGGCCGGCGCGATTCGGCATGCCATTACAAAAGCACTGATGCTGGCCAATCCGGATTTAAGAAAGGCGTTAAAAAAAGCCGGATTTGTTCGGCGTGATGCCAGGGTCAAGGAACGAAAAAAATACGGGCAAAAAGGTGCTCGTGCCCGCTTCCAGTTCTCGAAACGCTAGAATTTTTTCCAATAAACTAAAAGGAACGAGGGTTCCCTCGTTCCTTTTAGTCTTGCCGATTTTTCCACACAGGTGCTCGTTTTTCGAGAAAGGCCTGCATACCTTCCTGAGCGTCTTCATCAAGACAGTTCATGGCAATTGCATGGGTTGCATATTCGTAAGCAGATGGTTCGTTTAGATCTACCTGGCTGTAAAATGTTTGCTTGCCAAAAGCGAGGGTATGCCGGCTGTATTGCGCCATTTCCATGGCCAGGTTTCTGGTCTCTTGGGAAAGCTTATCCGGGGGGACGACCTGATTCACAAGGCCGAACCTTTCAGCTTCATCAGCCGAGATAAATCGACCCGTCAAAAGCATTTCCATGGCTCTTCTTCTTCCGATAACTCTGACCAGCGGAACAGCAGGGGTCGTGCAGAAAAGGCCTATTTTTGAACCGGGTGTGGCAAATTGGGCGCCGGTTTCTGCGATGGCAAGATCGCAGGCAGCAACAAGCTGACATCCTGCTGCCGTTGCAATACCGTGAACCTGAGCAATGACGGGTTGTGGAAGTTTTTTAAGGGTTTGCATCATCTTCGCGCATACCGAAAAAATGGTATAAAAGTGCTGAATATCCAGGTCCGGCCCGACCATATCTTTCAGGTTGTGCCCTGCACAAAAAGCAGGGCCCTTTCCCCTGATAACGACGACGTGGATATTCTGATCCTGTGCGATGGTTTTTAGTTTGCCGAGCATATCATTCATCACGTTAAGAGAGAGTGCATTCCGTTTGTCCGGTCGATTCAATGTCAGCCACCCAATGGGCCCCTCCTTTTCAAGCAATACAGGTTCCACACTTTTTCCTCCATGTCATACTAAATGTTTTTAGCAACCTTCCAGCACCTGACAAAATGATTTTCTCCAACCTTTTCGAAAACCATCTTATCTTTCCGACACGCTGTTTCAGCGATGGTACACCTATCCTGATACTTGCATCCTTCGGGAACGACATCTGAATCGCCGATACGACCATTGGACAATTCAATATGCCATTTTTTATCCGGATCCGGATCGGGAATCGCCGATAGTAAGGATATGGTATAAGGGTGATGGGGATGATTAAAAATATCTTCCGACGGCGCAACCTCCATGATATGCCCTTTATACATCACGGAAATGGTGTTGCAAAGATACCCCACAACATTAAGATCATGGGAGATAAACAGATAACTTAACCCCAGCTGATCCTGCAAGTCTTTTAAAAGATTGATGATTTGTGCCTGGATGGAAACATCCAGCGCCGAAACCGGTTCATCACATACAATCAATGATGGTTCTACGCTCAGAGCCCGGGCGATCCCGATGCGCTGGCGCTGGCCCCCGCTGAATTCATGGGGATATCGGTCTGCGCTGTCCGGTGACATGCCCACCATTTTCAAGAGAGTCTCAAGACGCTGTTTACGGTTTGTTGCGTGTTTGTTGCCCAGGATTCGAATCCCTTCTTCTATGGACTGTCCGATGCTCATACGGGGATTCAGTGATCCGAATGGATCCTGGAAAATGATCTGTACCTCTTTTCGATACGGCTTCATCTTTTTTTCGGAAAATCGGCTGATATCGTGGCCCTGAAAAATAATTTTCCCTTCATCCGATTCCAGTAGTTTCAAAATAAGGCGGGCGACCGTTGTTTTTCCACAACCACTTTCTCCCACCAGGCCCATGGTTTTACCCTGTTCGATTTCAAGATTCACGCCGTCCACGGCTTTCACCCATCCGGCGATTTTTTGCAAAAAACCCCTGCGAATCGGAAAATATTTTTTCAAACCTTCTATGCGAAGAATGATGGAATTATTTTTATTTTTTGTTTCCATACGTAATCTAAGGTTGTCTTTCTTCCTTTGGGAATTTTGCTGTTATTCCATATATTTCTAAACAGAGTTCGTATGACTTTTGCCAGACTTTCAACTCTTTGTAATTCTTTAGCATTTCACTCGAATCCTTGAATCCATTACCCCTTGTACCCTTTAGGTTTAAATAATACCGGACACCGGGCCAGGTGTCCCCCGCCATAGTCGCACATCCCGGGATATTCTTTTTGGCAACTTAAAATTTTATGACGACACCGCGGATGAAAGGGACACCCCTTGGGTTTATACGCAGGGTTGGGCACAGTTCCTGGGATGCTGTGAAGTCTTTTACCCCGCTTTGAAAGGCTGGGAAGCGATGCCAAAAGTCCCTGAGTATACGGGTGTTGGGCAGAGCGAAAAATTTGGTCTGTATTGCCCTGTTCAACCATAATACCCGCGTACATGACATAAATCCGATTGGCGATGGCTGAAACGACGCCGAGATCATGGGAAATATATAGAACCGACATGGACCGTTTTTTCTGAATCGATTTTAAAAGCGCGAGAATCTGAGCCTGTACCGTAACATCAAGAGCTGTTGTCGGTTCATCTGCAATAATCAGATCCGGGTCGCACGCCAGGGCCATGGCGATCATGACCCGCTGTCTTTGTCCGCCGCTGAGCTGGTGCGGATAGTCATTAAGTCGTTGTTTAGGGGATGGAATACCCACGTCGTTAAGGAGTTGAACACAATATTGAAAAAGTGCCTCTGGTTCTATTTGTTTATGCGTATAGACGGCCTCACCAATTTGATCACCAATGGTGAAAACCGGATTCAGGGATGTGAGGGGCTCCTGAAAAACCATGGAGATATGATTCCCCCGAATTTTTTGCATTGCTTTTTCATCGAGTTTTATAAGGTTTTGTCCGGAAAATATAATTTGGCCGTCTACGATTTCTCCAGGGGGTGTTGGAATGAGGCCGAGAATGCTAAGTGCCGAAACAGTTTTCCCACATCCGGATTCACCAACAATACAGACCGTCTCTTTTTCCCGGACTTCGAAACTGATCCCGTCCACCGCATGGGCGGGCGCTCCGTTGCCTTGAAAATAGACCTTTAAATTTTCTACGCAAAGAAGAGGTCTGTCATGGGTCGTTCGTCCATCGATCATTTAGTGCCTTTCTTTTAGCTTGGGGTTCATAACATCTCTGAGTCCCTCTCCAAACAGGTTAAATGAGAGCACCACAATCAGTATTGAAATCCCCGGTATAAAGGTCAACCAGGGCGCATCAAAGATGAAGTTTTTTCCGTTCGAAAGGATGTTGCCCCAGGTGGCATGGGGTGGGGGCACACCGAATCCAAGAAAGCTCAGACCGGCTTCGGTTAAAATAGCCGAAGCAATGCCGATGGTGGCTGAGACCAGCACCGGCGCAATGGCATTGGGCATGATATGACGAAAGATAATCCTGAAATTGCTAAGACCAAGGGCCTTTGCCGCTGCCACAAAGTCCTGTTCTCTCAATGAAAGAAATTCAGCACGGACAAACCGTGTCGTTCCCATCCAACTGGTCAGTCCGATGACGATCATAATGTTGTATATGCTCGCAGGAAGCAGGGCGACCACCGTTAAAATCAGAAAAAAGCTCGGAAAACAGAGCATGATATCCACGATTCGCATGATCAGGGTATCAACGGAAACCGCATTGCTGTGAAGCATCGCTTTTAAGACCGGCGTTTCTTTTTCTGTTGATCCGTGCCGGGCTAATAGAGAATAAAATATGTATGCCAGGCAGAGCAATAAAAGGACTGTGCCGATAAAAACAAAATTCACGATCACCAGGCCCGTTCCCAAAATTAAGGCCAACGTGAACAGAACATGATCTGTTCTAATATGGTGTTGTCCAAAATAGCCTGCAATTCCACCCATGAAAATACCGATGAGCACCGATATCCCAACAGCCACAAAACCGACGGTCAGGGAAACCCATGCCCCTTGAAGCATTCGTGAAAAAACATCTCTACCCAGATCATCGGTTCCCATCAGATAAACCCCCAGGGCCGGGACCTCTTGGGGTTGCAGGGAATCAAGATTCGGTTTGGCCAATGGTGGGCGCAGCTTTTCCTGAAGACGGACCATAGCAGGATCGAATATGGGCCTGGACCCTGACGTTAAAAAGAGGCCTGTGACGGCACAGCAGAAAAATAGGATAAAAATGAAAAGTCCTAAAATGGCGAGCCGGTTTTGGGCGAAAAGGCGACGGAATTCCTGCATGCGGGTTCGCTTTGGCGGCAGCGGCGATTCGATATAAAAATCGGTGTTTAATTTTTTTTCAGCCAGATTCATTACAAGCGTATCCTTGGATCGACAACCAGGTAAAGGAGGTCTGAAATAAACGTGCCGGCCAGAACCAGGACGGCTGATACAAAGTTGACCGTCAGAATGATCGGATAATCCCTGGCCAGGATAGCTTCATAGGCCATTCGCCCCATTCCGGGCCAGGAAAAAATAGATTCGATAATCACCGAGCCTCCGATCAGCCCGGGCAAAATGAGGCCGAACATGGTGACAAAGGGCAACATTGCATTTCGAAGCGCGTGTTTATAGTGCACCTGTTCCGGAGGAAGCCCCTTGGCCCTGGCGGTGCGGATATAGTCCTGACCTTCCACCTCAAGCATCTGGCTACGAACATATCTGGAAAGAACCGCAATGCCGCCCGTTGCACCCAACACGGAGGGAAGAAGCAGGTGCCAGATTCGGTCCATGAACAGATAAGTTGCCGGAGCGTCTCCGATACCGAACGTTTCCAAACCGATCACCGGAACATGAAAGTAAGTAACGACAAATATGATCAGCACGTATGCAAAGAAAAATCCGGGAATTGAAATCAGTACATACGATATGAACGTGGCGCTGCGGTCGTAGATTCCGCCCCTAAAAATAGCGGACCGGATTCCCACCGGAAACGAAAGGGTCCAGGTAATGAGTGTGCCCACAACAAATAAGGGCAGGCTGTTTAAAAATCGTTCCCAAATCTTTTTAAGAGCCGATTGATTGTCCTTCCAGGAAACGGTTTTACCTGTAAAAAGGTCCCTGTAAAAATAGATATATTGAACGTAAAGGGGTTTATCCAGGTGAAACTCTTTTTGAAATCGTTCCACCATTTCGGGGGTAAACTTGGGATTCAAAGGATCCACCTGGCTTGGACTTCCAGGAGCAAGATGAATGATCAAAAAGGATACAATGGAAACAAAAAAAAGCGTAATGGTTTTTTGAACAACACTTCGTCCGATAAATGATAACATGGTCTATCCTTCGTCCATAAAACTGGGAACCTGTGGAAGCTTAATCCATTGATTAAAATAGAAATTATAATTACCGGTTTTGGTAGGGGTTATTTTTTCATACTGTATGGCTCCGGTATCATCGACAGTTTTGATGACGATGCGTTTATCCAAAACAGCGGTCCATTTGCCCACATAAAGAAATGTATAGGGCTGTTCGCCGAAAATAATTTCGTGAAGCCTGTGACTAAATTCGATCTGCCGGTTATGATTGTATTCCTGCCGGATCTTGATGATAAGATCATCCGCTTCCTTGTTTTTATAGCCGACAAAATTGAGCTGATAGGGATTTGTCTGGCTCGAATGCCATATCTGATAAAGATCCGGTTCAATTCCCATCTGCCAGCCCAGAATCAGTGCATCAAAATCTGCTTTATTCACTCGCTCCTGGATAAAAACAGACCACTCCAAAACATCGGTGTAAACATCGATGCCGATCTGTTTCCAAGCGTCCTGGGCAATGGCCAGTACGGCCTTTCGAAGGTCGTTGCCGCTGTTGGTAATCAGGGTGAATTTAAATGGTTTGCCGTTTTTTTCAAGCCGGCCGGCCTTGTTTCGTTTCCAACCGGCTGCCTCCAGCAGCTTTAGTGCGCCATTGGGGTCGTAGACAAGCGGTTTGATGGTGTGGTTGTAGTAGTCGGTCTGTTTGACAAAAGGTCCGGTAATCCGTTCGCCCTGGCCGTAAAGCACATACTGGATGATTTTTTCAACGTCTATGGCCATCCCAAGGGCTCTTCTTACCCGGGGATCGTCAAAGGGTTTGCGTCTCATGTTGTAACCGATATAGGTGTATCCGAAAGCAACTCCGGAAAAGTTCTGGAACCGCGGATCTTTTTTCAGGCGTTTGACCTGATGGGGTTGAACCCCATAACTGTCGATAGTACCGGCATAAAATTCCATTTCCTGAGTCAGAAGGTCGGGAATGATCCGATAGACATACCGTTGATAGTTCGGCGGCACTTCCCAGTAATCATCAAAACGATCCAAAATGATGTACTGATCAGATTTCCAATTTTGGAATTTGAAAGGCCCGCATCCAAAGGGATGCCGGTTAAATGTGCTCTGGCGAATGGAAAAGGTTTTCGGATCTTTTCCGAGACGAGTGGCTTCTTTTTTGAGTGCATGAGAGTCGAGCAAATGCTCGGGAAGGATTCCCATAGCCCAGGTTCCGATGGCCGGAGAGTAGAGCCGCTTGTAAACGATTTTAACGGTCAGCGGATCGATAACCTCGACGGTTTTAACCGGTTCGTAATCTGAAATACGCGGTGAAAGATTTTTCGGATTCATGATGGCTTCATATGTGAACCTGACATCATCGGCACCCATCAGATGGCCGTCGTGAAACTTCACTCCGGGCCTTAAGTGAAACAAAAGAATCGGATTGTGTTCAACGGCCGGTATCAGCTCTTGGGTGTATGCCGTCCATTGTTCTTTGGAGAGCTGAGAATCGATTTTCAAGTAGTCTTTGCCGTGAAAAGATTCAAAGTAATCTTTCCCCAGAAGATGGGTAAGGTTTTGGAAAAGATCCTGGTCCACCGTATTTAAAACCAGCTTGATCCTTGGGGGTGCTGCCACCTGGATTTCAATCGTTTGCTCTTTACCGGTATTTGAATCTTTGAACGACTTTGACACCGTAAAAATTCTGGACGGAAGGACGGAAATGTCCGTGATGCGGTTTAGAGAATCCTTGAGAGCCGGATCTTTTATATGTGTTGTTTTTTGGGCGTGTTTAATGAAATCTGCCAGGGTGTGTGCATCGGCTTTGCCCAGACCCGGTATGCGGGCAGACGGGTTGACATAAAAGAACGCGTCTTCAAAAATTTCCCATGATTTGGCCAGCCTTCCCCTGAAGCGCAATTGTTCATCCCGGTCGATGAGACCCTCAAACACCATGTCATTGATACTGCTGCTGGCGGAATCTGCCGAAAGGATAGGGTTTAAAAGACTGGCATCACCGATGGATCCGGCGATGTATTCAGCAAGCCGAGCAGAGTTTCCCTTTGTTTGCTGTTCGTATGTCGGCACCCAGAAATAAGACTGAAGCAGAACAAGGATCAGAAGTATGGGAGCGAAAATAAGGACGCGTCTGACGGTCATTACAAATTTGCCCTAACTAGTGTCCATCCATAAATGGCCTATTTGCCCAATATCTGCGTTATGCTCAAAAAATAATCCTCGGAATATTACACATATGCCTGTGGTTATTTTTTTCGCATACCTTGATCTTGAACAAAAATTCTCATTTATGGAAGGACACTAACTAAATGTTTTTAAAGGATAAACACAAGTGAAACCTAAACATATGAGATTCGAGTTTTCGAGTCAAGCGAAAAGGTAACATAGAATGGTGGATGATTTTAAAGGTTGGGCCGTGTAAATTTTCAAAAAGGATGATGCCAAGCCGATCAATAAAGTTATTTCTATCGGTATCATCCTTATCTCCTCTAAACTTGAATGGAGGAATAAGATAAAGAGGAAGTTTAATCGCTTGACTAATTCAATCGATTTTGAAATTTTCGGACAGATGACCGGAGAAACGAAAAAACTGCAAAGGGACAACCGAGTGTAAATGCAAAGACACGGCGGTGCATTATTTTTACCATAATCCAACAAAATTTTTACCCGGAAGGTGGAGCGTCTTCACAATGAAACGATTAATCAGAATTATCATTTTAGTCGTTCTTGTTTCGGCAGTGATTCTGAGCGTTCGGTGGTTTTTAAATGCGGAGGGAAATCAATCCGCATCCGAACTCAGGATCTACGGGAATATCGATATCCGAAAAGCCGATCTCGCGTTTAACGAACAAGAGCGCATTGCTCAGGTTTTGGTGGAAGAAGGCGATCGCGTTACGGCGGGCCAGGTTCTGGCGCGACTGCAAACCAATCGCCTGGAAGCTCAAATCAGAGAAATAGAGGCTACAATTGGCGCCCAGCAAGAGGTTGTAAAACGACTCGTAGCCGGGACCCGACCCCAGGAGATCGAGCAGGCGCGCGCCGAGGTGGCGGCGGCACAGGCCCGGGTCAAAAATGCCATGAAGAATTACGAGCGAGTCAGTAAAACGTCAGGGGCTGGGGCCATGAGCCGGCAGGCTCTGGACAATGCCCGGGCCCTGCTCGATGTGGATCAGGCCCAGCTCAAGGTCAAGGAAAAGGCGCTGAATCTGGCCCTTGAAGGCCCCCGCAAAGAAGACATTGCCGCGGCCAAAAATACGCTGAAGGCGCTCAAGGCGTCTCTTTCACTCTTACAGATAAGGCTTTCGGATATGGCACTGACATCACCCGCGACGGGAGTGATTCAGAACCGGATTCTGGAGCCCGGAGAAATGGCGGGCCCAAACCGGCCGGTTGTCACCCTGGCGTTGACCGACCCCAAATGGGTGCGGGCCTATGTGCCGGAACCGTATCTCGGTCGCATCAATCTGGGTATGAAAGCCAAGATCTTGAGCGATTCGTTTCCGGATCAGACCTTTGAAGGCTGGATCGGCTTTATCTCCCCTGTGGCCGAATTTACCCCAAAAACCGTGGAAACCGAGGATCTGCGAACAAAACTGGTGTATGAGGTGAGGGTTTTTGTTCATGATTTCAAGGATTTGCTTCGTCTGGGGATGCCGACAACGGTGATCGTTGACTGTACCGCTTCATCCGGCAAATCCCAAGATGGCGGCGTTCCTGTTCAAGAAACCGCCAAACCGGTCAAAGGATAGCAAGCGATATGGCTGCTGGGCCACATATACAGACCGGGGCCGCAACGGAAGTGGTGCTGGCGGTCCGGAAGCTGAGAAAGGAATTTATTTCCAAAAAAGGGCCCGCGGTTCAAGCTTTAAAGGGTGTTTCGCTGGAAGCCCGGCGCAGGCAGGTAACCGGGCTAGTGGGGGCGGACGGCGCCGGCAAAACCACCCTGATCCGCACGGCTGCCGGCTTGCTCGTGCCAACGGCCGGCAGTGTTACCGTTCTGGGTTTCGACAGCGTGGTTGATACCATCGACATTCAGAGCCGCGTCGGTTATATGCCCCAGAAATTCGGCCTGTACCAGGATCTGACCGTGAAAGAAAACATGGATCTCTATGCCGATCTTCAGGGGGTTCCTTCTTCCCAGCGCAAGGATCGCTATCGCCGACTGCTTCAGATGACCGGCCTGGAACCCTATACCCGGCGCATGGCGGGTGCGCTTTCCGGCGGAATGAAGCAGAAGCTGGGGTTGGCCTGCTCCCTCATCAAGTCACCGAAGATGCTGTTACTGGACGAGCCCACCGTGGGTGTTGATCCGATTTCGCGTCGGGAATTGTGGAAAATCGTTTACGAGCTCGTAGAAAGGGATGGCATCGGGGTGTTGCTCTCAACCGCCTATCTTGACGAAGCGGAGCGTTGCGACCACGTGGTGGTGCTGCATGAAGGTGAGAAGCTCGCCGAAGGAACACCCCGGGAATTTAAGGAGCGGGTGGGACAAAGGGTTGCGCTTGTGGATCCACCGGCGGACATCAAGCCCCGTCGGATACACACGCGCCTTGTGGGCAGAGCGCATATTGTGGATGCGACTATCCGTTCCGGAAGGGTACGCGTGGTGACCGATGCTTTCGGCACCCAAGCCGTGAACGATGCTTTGCCAAAACAGTGGCGGGCGACCATCAAGAACACGTCATCAACCTTTGAAGATGCTTTTATGACACTGATCCCGCACCGGGAAAGCCGCATTCAAATCAATAATACAGAGGAGCCTTCCGACAAGACGGTTCTGAATGAAGAAGTGGTAGTGCAAACCAAGGCGCTTCAAAAATATTTCGGTGATTTTGAGGCGGTCAAAAGACTCACTTTCGAGGTTCATCATGGTGAAATTTTCGGTCTGCTCGGTCCCAACGGTGCCGGGAAAAGCACCACCTTTAGGATGCTATGCGGATTGCTGAGCGCCAGCGCCGGCGAGATCAGCGTGGCCGGATATGATTTACGACATTCGCCGTCCAGGGCCCGCTCACGTCTGGGATACATGGCCCAGCAGTTTTCCCTCTACGGTCAGCTCAGCGTAAAGGAAAATCTGAGCTTTTTCGGAAGGGCCTATGGTCTTGGCGGGAATCGGCTTCGGCTTCGGCTGGAATGGGCTTTTGAGGAATTCGGACTTGGCAAATGGCGCGACAAGGCCGCCGGCCAGCTTCCGGGCGGTTACAAGCAGCGTCTGGCCATGGCGGCGTCGCTTTTGCACGAGCCGGACATTCTTTTTCTGGATGAGCCGACATCGGGCGTAGATCCTTTTGCCCGACGTGAGTTCTGGCTCAGGATCAACGGTTTTGCCGAACAGGGCGTCACCGTGGTTGTAACAACGCATTTTATGGAAGAATCCGAATACTGCGACCGAATGTTGATCATGTCCCAGGGGGAAAACCTCGCCATGGGTACACCCTCTGAAATCAGGGAACTGGCCCGTTCTAAAGAAAATCCGGAACCGACCATTGAAGACGCGTTTATCGCCCTTGCAGAGGGAACCATCTCACCCTCCGGCGAACGGAATCGAATTGAAAGCAGCGGAGGGGGAAAATGACGCCGCGCGATCTTTTCTTTATGCGACTGCGGGGAATTCTCCGTAAGGAAGTTCTCCAGATCCTGCGCGATCCCAGCAGCATTGCGCTGGCCATTGTTTTGCCCATGGTGTTGCTCTTTATCTTTGGGTACGGAGTCTCCCTGGATGCCGAAAACGTGCCCGTCGCCGTCGTTCTCAACGACAACAGCCCGGCGGCCCGGGAGGTGTCGGCCAGATTCGATCTGTCGCCCTATTTCAAAACCATTCATTTGAAATCCATGGCCGAAGCAATGGATTTGCTTAATCAAAGGCGTGTTGACGGTATTGTTCATCTGCAAAGCGATTTTTCATCCAGTCTTTTCAGTCGGAACCTGTCTTCGGTTCAGGTGATTGTTAACGGCATCGATGCCAACCGGGCCCGGCTCATCCAGGGATACGCACGCGGTGTGCTCCAGAAATGGACCGCGCTGCGTCAGGCCCGGGGCGAGCAGGTGGCCGTTCCTGCCGTGAAGGTGTCCCAGCGGATCTGGTTCAACGAGGCGGCTATCAGCCGTGACTTTCTGGTACCGGGTCTCATCACCCTGATCATGACCCTGATCGGAATCCTTTTGACTGCCTTGGTGGTGGCCCGCGAATGGGAACGGGGAACCATGGAGGCCATTCTGGTCACGCCGATTCGCAGAGTTGATCTCTTGCTGGGCAAAGTGCTTCCTTATTTCATCCTGGGCATGCTGGGCATGGGCCTGTCCGTGGTCGTCGGCACCACGCTGTTTCATGTACCGTTTCGCGGCTCCATCGTTGCGCTTATTTTCTTAAGCTCTCTTTTTATGCTGGCCTCCCTGGGCTTTGGGCTGTTGATATCCGCTGCCATTCGGGTTCAGTTTGTGGCCGCCCAGATTTCTATTGTGGCGGGGTTTCTTCCCGCATTCTTTCTATCGGGCCTTATTTTCGACCTGGATAGCACGCCCCGCTTCATTCAAATCATAAGCCATGTGGTTCCGGCGCGGTATTTCGTGGACATCAGCCACACCCTTTTCATGGCCGGCGACGTCTGGCCGGTGCTGCTGCCCAATGCCTTGGCCCTGGCCGGTATGGCTGTTTTATTCATCAGCCTTGCTTTTCGAAAAATCACCAAGCGCCTGGAGGGGTAATGGATACCGTACGCCGCATCATCGCATTGATGTATAAAGAATTCGTCGTGATCCTAAAGGACCCCAAAAGCCGTTTTGTCATTATCGGCCCACCGCTGATCCAGTTTGTTGTGTTCGGGTATGCTGCGACGTATGACCTCAAAAACGTGCGCTACGCAATATTCGACGAATCCCGCACGCCTGAATCTCGGCAGTTTCTGTCCCGGCTTGCAGGGTCTGAAAATTTTGAGCTGACAAAGACCCTCTTGGCCGAAAAAGAAATCGACTTCGTGATCAACCGCGAAAAGGTTCGGCTTGTCATCCACATCGGTCCCGACTTCAGCCGCAATCTTCACATCGGCCGGCCGGCGACCCTCCAAGTGATCGTGGACGGCCGCAATTCCAATGTAGCCCTGATCGCATTAGGATATATCGGAAGTATCGTCGAACAGTATAACCGGGAACTTGTCAGAAAAGGAGTGGTCAGCATGAACGGTCCAAGCGTGGTACTTGTAGACCGGGCCTGGTTCAACGCCAACCTTCAAAGCAGATGGTTCATTGTATCGGCCCTGGGCGGCCTCATCAGCATGGTGGTGGTCATGATTCTCACCAGCCTTACGGTGGCGCGGGAGCGTGAATTCGGCACTTTCGATCAGCTTTTGGTTGCCCCGTTCAACCCGGCGGAAATTCTCATCGGGAAATCCCTGCCCGGCATGGTCTTCGGACTTATGGACGCCCTTTTATTTGCGGCGGGGGCGGTCTACTGGTTTGACGTGCCGTTTCGCGGAACCATCGGGGCCCTCATCCTGGCACTGGGATGTTTCATCATCACCATTGTGGGCGTCGGGCTTCTGGTGTCGTCCCTGTCCATGACCATGCAGCAGGCCCTTCTCGGATCATTTGTCTTCATGATGCCGTCGGTCATTCTTTCAGGCTTTGCCACTCCCATTGAAAACATGCCCCACTGGCTCCAGATCGGCACCCTGTTAAATCCCTTGCGCCACATTATCGCTGCTCTGCGCGATATATTCCTGAAAGGCGCCGATGTGGGCATGATCTGGCACCAGCTCTGGCCGCTAGTGCTAATGGCCTGTTTTACGCTGCCACTGGCAGGCTGGATGTTCCGGCATCGGTCCCAATAAGCGAGTCCCATAAGCTCCAAATGCGGTCTTGTTCAATCTCATATCCATAATGGTAGCCCTGCAACAACCTGCGATCTTTATCGGTCATCTCTTCAAATTGGATACCCAACATCGCGCTTTTTTTTCCTTCAAGAGAAATTTCCTTGCTCCAAACAGCAGTGCCTAAAATAGAGAGATTAACAAAGGCGATGGCTAAATATATTTGAATATGAACCTGTTTTCCAACCAGGCTGCCAAAATGATCGGTTTCATAATTCGCACCCAAAACAACGCTGGCCCCACCTAATGAAATGTTTTCTGTGAATCCACTGAGGTCCAAAGGAGCTTTATCCGGCTCATCACTAAATATTTTAATATTTACTTGGGTTGGGAGCTGGTGCCTGACGGTTTTACGGACTGTGTATGAAAACCTTTCTTCATCGGATTCCGAACGGCTCTGATACAGGTCATGGATAAGACGCTTAACATTAGGATATTTTCTGCAAATCTTCATCAGTCTTAGTTTAGAAATTTTCGCAAATTCAACACGAGTAATTGTTTCGACAGTTGACGGAGACATCTTTTCTTTTTCAAACGGATAAATTTCACCAAAAAAATCATTTTCCATCAGGTTTTTGGATGATTTCTTTTGGACCTTTCCTCCTTTCTCCAAACGATGGTAGATCGTTTCCTCTATATTACCAGACACAACAAAATAGAGGTCATTCTCTTCATCACCGAATTTTTTCATCATACTGCCTTCAGGAAAATACCGGATAACCAACATGCTCATAAAAGCGATCAATTCAGGATATGTCATTTTGATGAAAAATTGCTGCATCCCTGTGTTTTTAGATCTGGTTTCACGAAGTGATGAATAGAAGTATTGCCCCTCTTGATAAGACAGTCCAAGGATTTGCCATTCAAGGATTTTGGAAACAATGGCCTGCATGATCATATCTGCTTCGATAAACAGCTCGGCAGCTATTCCATATGCGTCAGCGGCGGCATAAAACGATTTTTCTCGTTCCAAAAGGTCGGCAAAAAATCGATGAAGCCATGGATCATCTGGAAAGGCCCTAAGTAGATTTTTAAAGTCTTTGACAGAATCGATCGTGACAGAACCATCTATGATACGGCTTACAATGCTGTTCCGTTTTTTAGCCCAGTCGTTCATTACTAAAATCCTTATTTAGTGATGAGAGCGATTAACATCATGTGCGTTGATTGTTATGTGTCATAAAAACAATCTGTGGTCATACAATTATCCTTTTATTTATAAGCTACGGTGAAGACTATGTGTAATAGTGAACACCAGGCATCCTCCTGCTGTGGTGAACGGCAATTGCCGGGGATGTTATTGAAGTTCTTAATGCGAAGGTCCTTCATCATTTTACAGGAAAAACAGGTTGCAAAACCGTGGGGCGGCAATTCTGTTTCAAACTTGAGTGGTAGTTGATGAGTTGGCGGATGAGGTATATTTGCTTTGTTTTTACGTTTGTTCATCGAGTCGTTTTCCTTTTCAAATATCATCGGCAATTTCCAACAAAAACTTGATTTTTAAAATCAGCAACGCAACCAACGCAACCAACGCAACCAACGCAACCAAC
>RCNC010001992.1_pt1 | contig 15782 bp, 14 predicted proteins | sample 2041301 | NCBI WGS metagenome assembly RCNC01 (sample SAMN09708231, study PRJNA481090) | Marine sediment metagenome, whole genome shotgun sequencing project. | biome: marine sediment; feature: ocean; material: sediment; isolation source: Sewage treatment plant 13A marine sediment (STP13A) ... | reverse complement strand
CAGCGTCTAGTCCCTGCTGATTACCAGATATAACAATCTGCTGGGCGGTATTATAGTTGGCAACGGTGACAATTCCTTGCCCTTGATAGCTGTCGACGATTGTTTCTATGTCCTTGATATCGAGCCCGAGAACAGCCCTCATTCCCCCCGGATTCTTATCTCCTTCTCTTTCCATAAAAAAACCACGCCGTTCGACAAGCCTAATGGCATCCTGGAGGGAGATGACACCGGCTGCGCAAAGTGCTGAATATTCACCGAGGCTGTGGCCTGCGAAACCGGCTATCTCCACGTCACCGGGCAGGCTGTCTTTTAATGCCTGAAGACAGATTAAATTGGTCACCGTTATTGCTGGCTGTAATACCGCTGCTCTGGTTAACTCCTCAATTGGTCCTTCAAAACTCAACTCCCTGATCGGGAAATCACAAACCGATTCCGCAAGACTCATGATGCCTGCGCATTCGCTGTTTGTCTCGACAAAATCTTTTCCCATTCCGATATACTGAGACCCCTGTCCGGGGAAGAGTACTGCTATCTTCATATACAACTCCTATGCTTTATCCTTTTTTGCATCGACATAATTAATGATGAAAAGGATGACAACACCGACACAAATAGAAGAATCGGCCACGTTGAAGGCCGGCCAATGATAACCGCCAAAATAAAAATCGAGAAAATCGATCACCGCACCATAGCGGATACGGTCAATTACATTTCCGAGCGCTCCAGCAGCTATTAAGGCAAATGATATGGTATACAACAGATGATTCCGGCGCATTTTAAATGCTGCTATAGAGAGACCAAGGAAGGCAATTATATTAATGGAAACAAAAAAATAATGCCTCAGTGGTGACTCAACCGAAGCAAACATCGAAAATGCTGCTCCCTTATTGGTTACATAAACCAGATTAAAAAACCCCGGGATAACCACCTGCGCATCATAAAGTGAAAAATGACTGGTAATCCAAAATTTTGTCACCTGGTCAGCAACCAAAATAGACGTCAGAATAGCCAGATAAATTCGCACTTTAATAATTTACTAGAGGTTTATCGAGTCGATAACGGTGGAGCATCTGTGACAAATCTGCGGGTGATCAATGTTTTGTCCAACCGATTCGGACCTGGTCCAGCAGCGTTCACATTTATCACCAGAGGCCGGCTTTATTGCAATCTGAAGCCCTTCCAGCTCTTCACTGACATAAACGGTAAGATCCTCAAACTGGTCTCTGTCAACGCTGGTCAGCTCCGATACTATCGAGATCTCTTTAATCATCTGCCACTGGCCGGAAAGAAAATCGGACAATTCGCCCTCAACGTTCACCAGAACTTCAGCCTCCAGCGGATGGCCGATAACCTTGGCTGAACGGGCATTCTCCAGCGCCCTGGTGATCTCCGAGCGTACACTCATCAGGCGGCCCCAGAGCAGTTCTTTCTCCTGGTCCATACTATAGTCTGGAGCTCTATCGGGAAAATCCTTAAAAAATATACTGCCGTTCAGCTCTGCGTTCCCATCCCGTTTATTTAGGACATCCCATGCCTCAGAGGCAGTAAAACAGAGAATCGGTGACATCAGCTTTAACATACCCTCGAGTATCTCGTGAAGAACAGTCTGCGCTGCCCTCCTTGAATTTGATTCAGTTCCTGAAGTATAGAGGCGGTCCTTGAGGATATCGAGATAAAAGGCACTCATCGTTGTGCCGCTGAAATAATTCAGCGACTGATAGATGGAGTGAAATTCATAGTTTTCGTATGCGTTGATAATTTTCTGCTTTAACGCTTCATATTTTGAAAGCGCCCAGCGATCAAGGTCTTCAAGTTTTTCGAAGGGAACGGCATGTGTACCGGGCTCAAAATCACCCAGATTGCCCAGCATATAACGTATGGTATTTCTAATCTTCCGGTAGGAATCGGAAACCTGCTTTAGAATTTCATCTGAAACTTTGATATCATCACGATAATCCTCGCTGGCAACCCAGAGTCGGAGTATTTCAGCACCATACTTTTGGATAACTTCCTGGGGCGCGACGACGTTGCCGACTGACTTTGACATTTTTTTCCCTTGACCGTCAACAACATAGCCGTGAGTCAGCACTCCTTTGTACGGCGCCCGACGGAGGCAAGCAAGGCACTGTGAAACCATCCCCGATGCTGATCACTGCCCTCAAGATACAGGTCGGCCGGGGCTCTCAGTTCTTCTCTTTGTTCACAGACAGCGGCATAACTGACTCCGGAGTCAAACCAGACATCAAGGATATCTGTTTCCTTGGTAAATGACTTCGCCCCACAGGTTTTACAGACGGCGCCATCAGGTAAAAACTCTTCGAGTTCATGATTGAACCAGGCATCGGCTCCTTCTCTGGTAAACATCTCGTCAATATTTTTGAGCAGGGTCTCATCTTTGACGATGTCACCACACTCTTTACAACTGATAACGGTAATCGGTACACCCCATGCTCGCTGCCGTGACAGACACCAGTCCGGTCGATTTTCAATCATGGAGTATATTCGCTGCATCCCCCACCCCGGTGTCCAGGTTACACGTTCTATATTCTCCAGCGAGTGTTTCCTCAGGTCATTTTTTTCCATGGAGATGAACCATTGCGGTGTCGCCCGATAGATCACCGGTTTCTTGCATCGCCAGCAATGGGGATAGCTGTGGTTGATGGTGTCCTCGTAAATCAACATTCCAGCTTTTGTCATATCGTCGTTTAACTGACGATTAACCTCTGGAATTTTCTGCCCTGCGTAGTGCCCGGCTTCCTTGGTATAGACACCCTCATCATCCAGTGGTGAGAGTATATCAAGCCCATAACGCAGCCCGGTTAAATAGTCGTCGGTACCATGTCCCGGTGCTGTGTGAACGCAGCCGGTACCGGCCTCAAGTGTTACATAATCAGCAAGCACCATAAGTGACTGGCGGTCCATAAAGGGATGGGAGCAGGTTCGATTTTCAAGCGCTGCGGCAGAGAACGTGCATTCGACGCTGTAGTCCTCTATGCCACAGTCGAGCATGACCTTTTCCACCAGCTCTTTTGCCATTATCAGTTTTTTGCCGTCAGCCAGAACAGCTGCATATTCAAACTCAGGATGAAAGGCAACAGCCAGATTTGCTGGCAGAGTCCAGGGAGTTGTGGTCCAGATAACCACGAAAACATCGTCTCCGGCCAACTTGGGATCGATATCACTGAGGTCACTTGAGACAGGAAACTTGACGTAAATCGATGGGGACGTGTGGTCATGGTACTCAACTTCGGCTTCTGCAAGAGCCGTTGTACAGGTGGAACACCAGTAAACCGGTTTTTTACTCCGGATTACCGCATCTGAGTGAAGGAACCTGTTGAATTCCCGAGCGATAGTCGCTTCGTATTCATAGTTCATTGTCAGGTACGGGTTGTCCCAGTCACCAATAACGCCAAGTCTTTTAAATTCGGCTTTCTGGGTCTTTATCCATTTTTCAGCATATTTACGACAGGCCTTTCTTTTGGACAGGATGGGGATGGTTTTCTTTTTATCACCAAGTTCCTTGTCAACATTATGTTCAATCGGTAACCCGTGGCAGTCCCAGCCCGGAATATATGGTGCATTAAAACCTGACATTCTTTTCGACCTGAGAATGACATCCTTGAGAATCTTGTTGAAGGCGGTTCCAAGGTGTATATTCCCATTGGCATACGGAGGACCGTCATGTAAAACAAATAGAGGCTTGTCGCTATTATGTTTCTGTATCTGCTGATAAAGACCAGCTTTTTCCCATTGCTTCAGAGCCATAGGCTCTTTCTGGGATAAATTCGCCTTCATCTTAAATGATGTCTGGGGCAGATTCAGAGTTGCCCTATAATCCATAACTATCTCCTTTGATATAAACACTCTAACAGCACTTCCCCACGCAATAACTAGACAGAACAGATAAAAATAACATCAACGGTCCAAGTTGCAAGCGGAAAATGTAGAAAAATCGATCGTTTTAGGGAACCCAGATTATTTCTGGGGAAGAAAGGAAAAGGTAGTGGGGTTTTGATAAATGCATTAAAACATCAGATACACCATCTGAAGATGGGAAAAACCATAAACCTTTCATATCAATGGGGCTCCTTTAAAATTGACATAACTCCCTTACTTTATTAAATTTGATAGGTTATAATGGTGACAGTTACCATTCTATTTACATAACCCGCGTTATTTCACCACCTTGTTACCCCATGAGAACCCCATGACAGGAACGAGCACTAATGGCACCATGATCGAATTGATCAAGGTCACTAAAATATACCCCCCTGAGATAAAGGCACTTTCAAACGTATCATTATCTGTTGCCACGGGTGAGATGTTTTTTCTTATCGGTATGAGCGGTGCAGGCAAAACCACCCTTCTCAAATTATTGTGCAATATGGAGTCTCCGACAAATGGCCTGATTGAAATTGGCGGTCTTAATATAAACAGGACGAAAGGCAAACATCTTGCACGTCTGAGACAGAAAATCGGTGTTGCTTATCAGGATTTCAAACTGCTGACCAACCGGACTGTCGCTGAAAATATTGCCATATCAATGGAGGTTTCTTACAAAAAACCTCAGCACATAAAAAGGCGCGTCAGAGACCTGCTTGACCAGCTTGCACTTGCCGGCAAGCATGACACCATTACCGGTGAGCTCTCCCGTGGCGAGCAACAGCGAGTAGCCCTGGCCCGGGCCGTTGCTAATTCGCCGACTCTGATCCTGGTTGATGAGCCCACCGGCAACCTCGATTCAACGACAACTGAGCGGGTAATGAAGTTACTGACAAAATGCAATAAATCAGGAGCAACCGTCGTAATTGCCACTCATGACCCCTCGATTTATGATAACACCCAGTATCGAATCATGGAATTACAACATGGTAAACTAAACCTGGTCAGGGAGGGAGTGTCTCAATGAGCTTCTGGTTTGCCGTTTTCCGACAGGTTGGCCGTAATCTGAGTCAAACCTGGCCATCTCAGTTTATGACGCTGCTGACGGTAAGTTTATCCGTCCTCATCTTCGCATTTTTTTTCCTCATATACAACAACGTGCTGAGTGTCGGTGATAAACTCGGTGACGACCTTCTGCTCATTGTCTATCTTGAAGAAGAGCCAGGACCAGAGATGCAGGCACAGCTTCGAAAAAAAATCCTGGCATTTGATGACGTTGAGGAGATACGGTTTATTTCTAAAGCCGAAGCATATCGTAGATTCTCAGATCAGCTCGGTGGAGACCGGGACGTCCTCGATGACATGCCCCAGGATTTCCTGCCGGCCTCAATCGAAGTCGTTCCTCTGAAAAATCTGAGAAGCCTCAGTCAGCTCAAGCTGTTTTCGGAATATCTCGGTAAGCTCCCGGCAGCAGACAAGGTACAGTACGGTCAGGACTGGATAGAACGGTTCTACTATTTTACCAGACTGATTTCCATAATCGTCCTGCTCAGCGGCGGACTGTTGATTCTCACCTCTGTGTTTATGGTCTCATACACCATTCGTCTGACAATTCTGGGGAGGCAGGCAGAGCTGGAATTACTGAAGCTCGTCGGTGCAACCAATTACTACATCAGGGCTCCTTTTCTCATAGAAGGGCTTCTGCAGGGTTTTATCGGTTCGATTCTTGGAATAATCTCACTTTACACCCTCTTCCACTGGATCAAGTTGAAATTTTCAGGCCCTGGTATCCTTTCATTATTTGAGTTTACTTTTTTCCAGGTATCAACCGTAACAACAATCGTAGCGGTGTCTATTGTGCTCTGTGCAGTTGGCAGCTATACCTCAATGCAAAAGTTTCTACGCATCTAAATTATACTTTTGTACTTATGACCGATCATTTCTATTCAACTTCACTGCCTTCAGGTTTGCATAGGCTTATTTTCTGTCTCTGCTGCATGCTGCTTTTAATGCCTGCTACTGATTCCCTTGGCAGTTCGAGCGATGACAGAAAAACTGAGAAGGTCAAAATTGAAAAGGGAATAAAAAAACATCGGATCAACATCGGCAGACTCCAAGGTGGAATTGAAAAACAGCAGGAGCACATCGAGACTACGCAAAAACAGGAGAGTGAACTTCTTGCAGAACTTCAGGAGATTGATGCCAGGCTCTTCGAGCAACAGGAAAAGCTCCAGGTTCTTCAAGATAGAATCGGTGTCCAGGGTGCACTTCTCATAAGTAAAAACCTTGAAATTGAACGAGTTCAGCTCATAAAACAGAGTGTCCAGAATCATCTGCAGAAACGGATACAGGCCTATTACAAGATGGGTAATGTCGGGTTCATCAATGTTACGTTTTCCACGAAATCTCTCCCGGAACTCCTTGCCTTCCACGAATCGTTTGAAGTCCTTATCAAGTATGATCAAGCGGTTATTGTATCATATCGGCTGAGCATAGACGAGCTCCAAAAATCGGTTGAAACCCTCCAGATTGAAGAGGCACTGCTCGAAGACTTTATCGAACATAATGAACTGGAACAGGATAAAATAAATAGTTTCAAAGAGGAGAAGGAAGCATTACTCTCCCGGATTAAAACACAGACTCAACTTCATGAAAGAGCAATTGCAGAGCTGGAACAGGCAGCAAAATCGTTAACAGCCTCTCTTCAGACACTAGAGAAACAGGACGAAAAAATCGACCAAACGTTTCTTTACAGTAAGGGCAAGATTCCGCCGCCAGTCAGCGGTACGCTCGTTTCCGGATTTAAAGAAGAGGTGATGAATCGTCTGGGCATCAAAACGATATCACAGGGTATTGCCATTAAAGCACCAAACGGGACGGTAATTCGAGCTGTGCATGAGGGTGTCGTCACATTCTCCGGATATCTTCGGGGATATGGCAATACGGTCATTGTTAATCACGGCTACCAGTATTATTCTATATATTCACGTATAGAACGTATTTTTGCCAAAAAAGGACAAAAAATTGAAGAGGGAGCAGAACTTGGCATCATGGGAGACACTGCGACCCTGATGAGCGAGGGGCTCTATTTTGAGATTAGAAAAGATTCTACTCCACTGGATCCACTTAAGTGGCTGGATAAATCCAAATTGCAAAAGGAAAATGACAGAAAACAGTCATAGAATTACCGGGACACTGTCCTATCTTGTACTAACTGAGAAACCCAATAATGAATAAAATAATTTCACATCTCTCTTTCATCCTGCTGGTGACGCTTTTTTCATTCTCATTGCCATCACCGCTGATTGCAGAGACTGAGCAGAAACAACAGGAAGATACCTATCGGCAGCTTGAAACATTTGCCAATGTCTTAAGTATTCTCCAGGAAAACTATGTTGAAGAGATAAAGGCAAAAGAGGCCATAGAAGGTGCAATTCAGGGACTGCTGTTATCTCTTGATCCTCACTCGTCCTATATGAAAGCTGAGAGCTACCAGGAATTCAGGAGCGAAACACAAGGGTCTTTTACCGGTATCGGCATTGAAATAACCTTACGCGACAACGTCATTACCGTTATTTCACCGATTGCCGATACTCCGGCGGCAAAGGCCGGGATTAAAGCTCATGACAAAATAATGAGAATTAATGGTGAATCCACCAAAAATTTTAGCCCGCTTGATGCGGTCAAAAGTCTCAGGGGTCCAAAAGGCTCCACTGTTACCATATCTATTTTCCGGGATGGATTTAAAGAACTGCAGGATATCGAACTGATACGGGACACAATCCCATTACGGTCTGTAAAATCCTTCGTTCTAAAACCAGGATTCGGGTATATTCGAATAGCTAATTTTCAGAGCAACACGACGCGCGAATTCAAGGATCACCTGGCGCGGCTTCAAGATAACGGTCCATTGAACGGATTGGTTCTTGACCTGAGGAACAATCCAGGAGGGCTCCTGAACCAGGCTGTCAGCCTTACCGATATTTTCCTCGATGAAGGGTTAATTGTCTATACCCGGGGCCGTAACAGGGAACAGGATCTGACCTACGAAGCACACAAGAATAACAGCGTTATGGAGTTTCCTCTTGTCCTTCTTGTAAACGAAGGCTCTGCAAGTGCTTCGGAAATCGTCGCCGGTGCCATACAGGACCATCAAAGAGGCGTGATCGTTGGTTCAAAGACATTTGGCAAGGGCTCGGTACAGACAATAATACCCCTGCCGGATGGAGCAGGTCTTCGCATGACGACAGCCAGATATTACACCCCAAAGGGACGATCCATCCAGGCAACGGGAATAACTCCTGACGTGGAAGTAGCATACGCCGAATATATACCTGAAGAGAATAATGATGGTGTCGGCAGTAGCTATTTTCGAGAAAAGGATCTGAACAATCACATCACCAATACAGAGACCAGTGAGAAGGCTGCTGCGGGTGAGCTTGACGAAGAAATCGAGAACATGCTGATCGCAGACAACCAGTTAAAATCCGCTTTCAACATCCTTAAAAGTCTGGTTCTTTATGTTTCATATAAGGAATCTGAGTGATAATGAATAAATGTAACAGGTGAACCATTGAATAGTGCTCTCCTATCCATTGCCGAACGCAGAATTGCTCAGGCCATAGAGGATGGAACGCTGCGAACTGACAGCTGGAAAAACAAGCCATTACCGCTTGACGATGATTCCTTTGTTCCTGATGACCTGAAAATGGCCTACAAAATTCTTAAGAACAGCGGTTTTCTTCCCCCTGAAGTTGAGACAAGAAAGGAGATTCAGAAACTGGAAGACCTCATCAGTCAGACTGAAGATGAGCACCAGCGACTCAGGCAGATGAAAAAACTGAACGTATTATTGATGAAAATCGATAACCAGAGAAGCCGCCCCAGTTCAATTGAACATGATCAGGACTATTACCGACGTATCGTTGAAAAAGTAACAGTTAGAGCGGACAAAAACGATAGGTGAGCCTTTACAATTAACCTGGGGTCAAAAGCCAAGTTCTTTTAAGAATCGTTCATCATGTGACCAGTTCCTGCGTATTTTCACCCACAGATGAAGAGAGACTTTCTGCATAAGCAGTTTCTCTATATCTTTTCGTGCAGCAATTCCAATACTTTTCAATTTTGAACCTCCCTTGCCGATAACAATACCCTTCTGCGACTTGCGCTCAAGATAGATGGTAGCATGGATTGTGACACGCTTTGCCGACTGGTCTTCTTTAAATGAATCAATCATTACCGCCGAGCCGTATGGTATTTCCTGTCCCGTCAGCAGAAATATTTTCTCTCTGACAATTTCAGCAGACAAGAAGCGCTCACTGGCATCCGTTGGAACATCTTCAGGAAAATACCTGGGACCTTTGGGCATAACGGATAGCAATTCTTTTATGAGCATATCCGAGCCGTCACCCTTCAACGCAGAGACAGGTATAATTGCTTTGAAGGGAAACAGACTGGAGTAAGATTCAATTATCGGTAAGAGAGCATTGCGATCTATGAGGTCAATTTTATTTAAGACAAGTATCGCAGGTGCTGACACTTCCTTGAAATATTCTTTGTACTCTTGTTTCTTTGCCTTCTCAACTTTGTCAGGAAGCGGGAGCGATATATCAATCATAAAGACGACACAATCCACATCAGATAGACTGTTCATGGCAATCTTTACCATTTCACGGTTCAGCGGTGACCTGGATTTATGCAATCCTGGTGTATCGAGCAGAACAATCTGATAGTCAGTATCATTTATAACACCTGCGATCCGATTGCGGGTAGTCTGCGGTTTTGGGGTAACAATAGAAATTTTCTGACCGAGCATGGTATTCAGCAAGGTCGACTTTCCTGCGTTTGGCGGTCCAACCAGCGCAGCTACTCCCGATGTGACAAATTCAAAGTCTGTAAAGGCCATATTTTATGAACTCAAAAAGAATAGGGTGGTGAAAAGTTGAAATTAAACTATATTGATACTCATAAAGGATAATACAATATCAGAATTTAATAAGGGTACTGTACAGGGAAAAAATATGCCAGCGTAGAGTCGATCTAGCAAACATGAAATTCCGTGCAGCGCCCTGTAAAAGCCATATATGTCTTTCATTAGTATCAGTTCAGGTAAGGTCATTGAATACCTTGACAACGGCAAGTTCATCTGTGGTTATGTCACGGAGAGTCAGCCAAAACGAGTACGGCTGCTGAACCAGAACGGCCGGGAACTCAACCTTCCGATATCGCGCGTCGTCCACTGTTCCGAAACCTACCATCAGGGAAATGATGATCGGGAAAACCTGGTAAAACTTCTACAGGATACCACCCGCAAACGATCCTCCCTGATGGAAGATGTTGACCTCGAAATATTGTGGGAATTAACCAGCGACGAGGCAACTGATACCTTCGACCCTCATTTTTTAGCCGAATTAAGTTTTGGCTGCAGCGCAGATGATGATATCGTCTCAGCGTTCCTGCGATCGGTTTTTAATGACAAACTGTTCTTCAAATATCGAGAAGGCAAGATAACGGCTCACTCACCAGAACAGGTAGAGCAGCTGAGAATTCAGCTGGACAAAGAAGCCGAAAAACAATTGCTTGCAGTAAGTGGTGTCAATCTGCTCAACCGCATCAACGAACTGGGGGCATCCGCAGCACCTTACTCTGACGGTGAGGAAGAAATCCTCACCATCATTCAGAACTTCTACCTCTGGCCGGGAGCGTCCGCGCAGGCTGATGACTTAGCCAGAAAGATTCTGAAAGAAGCCGGTTTGAGTACCCCCCATGCCCCCTATCACCTGATGATTAAAGGTGGTATCTGGCACAAGAATATCAATATTCCATTCTTAAGAAACAATTTGCCGGGGTCATTCAGTGTGCAGGCTCGTCAGCTTGCAGAAGCGATTCTACAAAACGGCAACGAATCGCTCTTTCATGACCCGGCGCGAAAAGACTTCACCCACCTTTCCCCGCTTACCATTGATGGCGCAACAACACTTGATTTTGACGATGCACTGACGATTGAGGAGCAGGACGGTAACTATCTGGTCGGAATTCATATATCCGATGTTGCCCATTATGTGCGTCCCGGTGATGCACTTTTTCAGGAAGCAATGCAGCGAGGGACCTCCATCTATTTTCCTGAAGGTCAGATCCCCATGCTACCGCGGCATCTGTCTCAGGGCGTTTGCAGTTTAATCCAGGGAGAGATCCGTGCAGCCTTCAGCCATATGATCCTGCTTTCTCCTGAAGCTGAAGTACTCCGGGTGAGGATCTTCCCGTCACTGATTCAGGTTAAACGACGACTGACCTATGAACAGGCAGACAGGATGGTTGACTCTGACCCGGAATTATCCAAACTGAATATGCTCAGAAAAAAACTGAGAAAAAGACGTCTGGAAGGCGGCGCCCTTCTCCTGCCATTTCCAGACGTGAATATTTACGTTGATAATAATGGCAGGGTAAACGTATCTCTTGGAAAATCCGATACCCCGGCCCGAACAATTATCTCGGAGATGATGATTCTTGCCAACAGCCAGGCAGCAAAATATGTAAGTGATAGAATGATACCTGGGTTATTCCGATCCCAGGGACAAATAAAAAGGCGACTGGTGCATGGCGAAGACGATGACCTTTTTCAAAACACCCTGCAGCGCAAGAATCTGCCGCGCGGAGAGCTTTCAATAGAAGCAAAACCACACAGTGGACTCGGCGTCAGTTATTACACAACGGTTACCTCACCGATCCGAAGGCTTCTTGACCTGGTGATGCAGCATCAAATAAATAATCTGGTTCGACGTACAGAAATCTGTTTCACCCAGGATATGTGTAAAGATTTCACCTCCCTCATCAGCCGCACGCTTGCGACCGTCAATAATGTAAAACAGCAGCGGCACCGATACTGGCTGCTGAAATACCTTGAGGATCGCAAGGGAAGTTATCTTGACGCACTCGTTATCGAGTCCGGCCCTAAACGGGTAAATCTCGTTCTCACCGACATCCTGATGGATATTGATCTGCCGGCAACCAACATCCCCAAGCCGGTTCCCGGTTCGCTGGTAAAAGCACGGGTGGCAAAAGTGGATGCCATCGATAATGTTGTTCGTTTCGAATGGTAGCCTCGAGACTAGCACCCTTCAATTGCGGCTTTACGGTTTGACTTGATTTTTACTTCCGTACCCGGCTGGAAGCTCTCAGTGTCTTTCCTGCATTCAAGGGTTAACTCATTCCCTGCCGCTTTAACAACCACACATTTGTCACTGGCAGCCATCGCCGGACCAATAACAGCACATTGAATTACTACGAGCATCGCTGTTAATAATTTCTTCATGGTGTCCTCCCTTACTATTAAGCCGGGCAGTTCATCCACCTGGCCGTTTTATTTCATTGTACGCTCACCTGCGTTAAAAAACAGGCGACATCGGACGACATCGCCTCTTATTTATCGATGTCTAGATCACATTTGAAGCTTGCATTTAGTGGTAAATCAATGACGTTCTGGTACTATAGATGCATGACTGATTTAAAATGTGAAAATTAACAGAGTAACGATTCTATGAGTGATGATATCTATCCGGGTGGCCCCGTTATGATTAAAATTGACGGGACGAAAATCAGGAGGATCAGGGAACAAAAAGGCTTAACACAATTGTATATCGCTACAGCTGTAGACGTAACGACCGACACTGTTTCTCGTTGGGAAAACAAAAGATACCCATCAATTAAAAAAGAAAATGGGCTAAAGCTGGCTCTGGCCCTTGAAGTTACACTTGAAGAGATTCTTGATTCAACACCAGATACTGACACAGGCCCTCTTACATCAGAGCAAACGGTACAGGACAATTCTACAAACACAGAACCATCTGCGGCTGCACCCCAGGCTTCTCGTCCCGCCAGTCGTTCTTTGTCCGTTAAAACGGGATTCCTTATAACCCTGATGTTTGTCCCGCTTTTGGGGGTCATGGTTTATTATATTTATTTTCAGGAAGATACAGCTTTGCCCCAAATTACTGTCAAGCGAACTGTGTCATCAAATTTTATTGCCGGACAGCCGCTCCCTGTTTTCATTCATATCTCCAGTTCATCTGATAATCCCTTATCATTTATCCTGCGGGAAAACCTGCCACCTGGAATAACGGTCCTGTCAGCCTACCCGGAAGTATCTGAAAAACATAAAAAGAACAATTCAATACAGTGGCTCGACAACATTTCCAATTCTGCGCTTTTTATCTATACCATTTCCACCCCAGAAGATTTTTCCGGCACCATTATATTTGACGGCCAACTAAAAGTCAGCTCCTCAAATAAGTTCGAGGTCGAGGTGTCTGGTGATCAAAATTCCACTTCCGGGCTGTTCCATTGGGCAGACAAAGACCAGGATAACAAGATAAGTGATGAAGAGATTCTGACCATATACGATCTGACCAACACCAACCAGTATGCCGAGATAGATATGGATCTTATTGAAGAAATCTGGCTCGGTGACGGATATATCTGGCAGCCCGGCGAACAGCAATTTTCGATACTTGAATAACTATTTACTCTTAACTGGAGAAATCCATGTCACTAAAAACGAGAACGCTTTACATGGTGATGGTTACTTTCATGGGTGTTGTCACCCTCCTGTGTTTTGCCAATCTGTCCCTCGCAGAAACCGTAACGGCACGCCTGTACCAGAGTGATGATTCAATGACGTTTATTGAAATTAATCTCACATCTCCCGCGCCCCCAACGTTAATTGTTGAGATGAGGATACCGCCAGGGAGTCAAATACTCAGGACCAGCCCACAATTTTCTAAGCAAAACAAGAAAAATAATACGATAAAATGGCTATTAAAAAACGTCAAAGAGAGCTCCTTCACGATACAACTGGTTACTCAGTCAAAACTTGACCTTGGATCAACCAGCGTCCATATTCGATATCGCAGCCGTGAGAGTGGCTCTCTCAAAGAGGTCCAGGCAAACAAAGCCAGAAATTAATTCAACCAGACAGTTTCTGTCCCGCCTCTCTATTCTATTAAGATTTCCTCTGTATCGTTTTTCTTGCTGTAACAACCAACCCTGCTATCATCCTTCGACTTGTCAAATCACTACAGAAGTGACTGTTGCTATCCCAAAGAGTTATCTACGCCGGGTAATATAGGCCGACATCGACCTCTACATCACCTGATATCCACTGTTTTTCATCAATTAAAAGCCTTACAAGAAAGGTAACGCAGCACCGATTGTTAATTTATAAAACAGGAGGAAAAACCATGAAAAAATTAATACTGATCGGAATAATATCGATTGCTTCAGCAATTACCGCTCAGGCATCAGACCATCGCCATAATGACATCAGGGGAGTAATTGTCGGTGCAGGTGGAGGTGCACTGCTTGGCCAGGCGATTGGTAGAAATACCCAGTCAACCGTTGTGGGAACAGCCATAGGCAGCGTTGTCGGTTATCTTGTCGGCAGTGAGATGGATCGGAAGAGTGGTTACTCTAACAAGGTTATTTATCATCGAGAACAACCGGTCCGTTATGAGTATCGTCGAGAGCAACCAATCCGTTATGAGTATCGTCGAGAACAACCGGTCCGGTACCAGTATTATGAGCCGGTTGCGCAAGACAATCATCCGCAATCCTGGGAAAGACCTGCACAACGCCGCAATTGTAGAGAGGCCGAGATCCTCGGTACAATTAAAGGCAAAGCAAGAAAAATGTACAGTACCGTATGTAAAACAGATGGAGCCTGGCAGCTGGTTTCGGAGGACATCGGTTACTACGACGACCATCGTAGTAAAGGCAAATGGCACAAGTCCAAAGGCCGAAAAAACAAACATTACAAGGATTCCAGAAATTCAAGGTGGGTAAGGCACCGATTCTAGATCAGCCGATATTTGACTCCCCTGTCTCTTTGAGACAATCAGCAAATATGCCGGACATCGAGATGGTGTCCGGCATGAAACAGCGACGCTGCCCAACTACCCCCAACAGATTACTACTAAGAGATAGATTACTGAAACAACATGGTTTTATCTGATTACCTTCAAAGCTCAGTTTAGTTCAAGCAACTTAATTTCAGCAATAAAGTGAGGGGTGCCCAGGGGACAAATTGATGTTTCACAAAAAACGTGAAAAAAAATCAGTCCCCTGGATACCATATAGAAAAATTTAATCTGTCTCCCGTTGCAAAATCGAGAAGCTGAAGATTAGTGGTAATCAGCGTCTCACTTGGCACGCCAAGTCAAATTTACACACTAACAAATGTTGCTTTATCCCAGCTACATATGTGCATGTGCGCTGTTTTGTTAGTTAGAAGATAATTTTATACAAACACGCGGAAAAGAAATTCGTCAGAAGCAAAACAATTTGATATGATCAGCGGTTGTAATAATGTTGCAGATTCGTCTTGTTCTCGGTTCGACTCTTTCAGACATCAATTCAGTCATGACAAAAGACGACAATAATTTCATTAACAAAATTGTCAGTGAAATCCTCACAGGTATCAGGGATGGTCTCCATAAGTTCTCCGGTCCCAGCAGCGTTGCTGTTATTTACCAACTAAGTGATAAGGATGAGCTCCATATCTGTGACCCACAGAGTCTCCTCAGAGGCCATGAAAGTAAAATTCGCTCCACTTATTTTAATGATGATGCTGGACAGTTCATGGTCAAGCATCAGCTGGTAAATAGACCCTTCAGCCATATTAATTCAGTAAATAATCTGATGCTTGATGGAATCATTTCGTTTGGCGGTCACTCAGCCCCGGTGCTCTATCAGATGTGGTTCACCGAACATCACCCCGAACTACTGTCAACCCTTCCTACCGAGCGCTGGCTGGAACATGCTGTTCTCCGCTTCTCCCACGATGCCGCCAATACCCAGGATTTATACACCGGTATTTCAGGGCGATTTTTAAGGGAATATGGAAGCCA
>RCNC010001477.1_pt1 | contig 15782 bp, 14 predicted proteins | sample 2041301 | NCBI WGS metagenome assembly RCNC01 (sample SAMN09708231, study PRJNA481090) | Marine sediment metagenome, whole genome shotgun sequencing project. | biome: marine sediment; feature: ocean; material: sediment; isolation source: Sewage treatment plant 13A marine sediment (STP13A) ... | reverse complement strand
GCCAAAAGAGGTAAATCAAAAAACCGAACTCCTTTATTATCAGAAAGTTCGGTTTTTATATTGAGGTCGGTAGCGGATTCGAACCGCTGTAACTGGTTTTGCAGACCAGCGCCTAGCCACTCGGCAAACCGACCAAATTGTGAAGTCACCAAATATCTCCATGGTGGCTCCAACCTGTCTTGTTGGGTGCAAATTTACTAAAATATACCTAACCCTGAAAGTCGAGGTAAACCATAGTCCCTTCGCCCTTACCGGATGTTATCCTGATATTCCCCCCATGCATCCGCATTACCTGCCTGGCAAGGCTGAGCCCGATACCTGAACCTTGGGGCTTGGTTGTATAGAAAGGAACAAATATTTCATCTATGATTTCAGGATCAATGCCGGTCCCATTATCTGATATCAATACCACAATTTGATCCTCCTCCCGAAAAGAACGAATCATCAGCATTGGGTCTTTTATGCTTTCCAAGGCTTCCATACTGTTCTTTACCAGGTTTAGCAGTACCTGCTGTACTTGGTTTCTGTCAGCTCGTATTACTTGAGATTCGGAATCTATTTGTAGTTTGAATTTAATATTCCTCTTTTCAAATTCAGGGCGGAACAAAGAATGGATCTCCTCCAGGTACGATTCAAGTTCAATTTCAACAGGTGCAGGTGCAGGGATCTTTGTCAGTTGCTGGTAATCGTTAATGAATTGATGCAGGTTTTCACTTCTCTGCTGTAGTGCTTCCAGGGAGGTCATTATATCGGTGTGGTTCTGTGGTGATATTTCATGGAGATCTTTCTGACGGCCATCCTCATGTTGCAGTATCATCATGATGGTTTCAGTCAGGGAGCTGATTGGGGTAATAGAATTCCTGATCTCGTGGTTAAGTATCCGCATGAGTCTAACCCAAGCGCCAGTCTCCATGTCCTCTGCAACTGATCCAATATCCTGAAATGTAACAATGGTATACGGTTCATCCAGCATACTTGTCCTGTTGACATGGATAACTAGCCGTATTGTTACCTGACCGGATTTAAACTCACATAAAACCCGCTGGGGTCCTTTGACACCATCCACTGCATCAGTGAAAGCCTGGTTCTTTATCCTGACCTTCTCCCAGGTCCCGGGAGAGGTGACCTTGGACATAGACTCGGCAGCTGAGTTTATGAGTACTACCTTTTCATTTTGATCAAGTACTATTATACCCACCTCAATAAGTTCCACAATATGGTCCAGGAAGCGGAACTGAACCTCCTTTTCAATTTTAATCTCCTTATAGGTTTGCAGTACATCATTGAAGGTCCTGTACAGTTCTTTTCTGTCTCCCCTGGTTTTATCCACGTTGAAACGAATATTAAAATCCCTGTTCAAGATATGCTGCAAAAATTCCGTCAGTTCCCGGTTGCTCCGGTTGGTGAAGCGGATGAGTTCAAAGACCAGGATACCCAGTATCATTGCTATTACGATGTAGGTAAATATGAGCTGATCCTTTTCGATAAACCTGGTTAATAATGGAATAGCCATCATAACAGCCAGGATTACCATGAGCCGGAGGACCAGGAACAATGTATTTCGTTTATAAACCATGCTTATTTAATCTTCTATATAATGCAGTTCTGGCAATTCCAAGGTCAGCGGCAGCACGGGTCATATTTCCCCTGTTGTTGCTGATGGCTTTCAGTATCAGTTTCTTTTCCATTTCCTGTAGATTCAGGTTACCTTCATCCTGCCTATCAGCCAGAGCAGAAAAATCAGTGATGAGGTCACTGAATTGTAAAACATTTTCTTCGCATAATATGACTGCCCTTTCAATGGCATGCTGCAATTCCCTGACATTTCCCGGCCAGGAGTATTTTCCTAGTCTGTCCAGGGTACGCTGTGGAATTCGGAGACCTGGCTTTTTGTGTTTTTGAGTATACCTGCTTAGAAAGAAATCCGACAATAATGGAATATCACCTGTTCTTTCCCGCAAAGAGGGAATCCTGATCTCTACCATGTTGATACGGTACAAAAGGTCTTCCCTGAATTCTTTTCGCAGCGTCATTTCACTAAGGGGCATATTGGTGGCAGAAATTAACCTGACATCCACAGGGATCTCTTTGTTTGATCCAACACGGTTAACTATTCTTTTCTCCAGGACAGATAGGAGTTTTGCCTGTAATGGCAGAGACAGATTGCCAATTTCATCTAAAAACAAGGTGCCTCCTGAAGCGATCTCAAACCGCCCTGGTTTATCCTCATGTGCATCCGTAAAAGCTCCTTTCACATGACCGAATAATTCACTTTCAAATAGGTTTTCATGAATGGCCCCTAGGTCCACATTAATAAAAACCTCATCTTTTCTCAAAGATTTCCTGTGTATCTCTCTTGCAACAACCTCCTTGCCAGTTCCGTTTTCCCCAAGCAATAGAATATCGGCTTCGGTTTCTGCAACTTTTCCGACCAGGTCAAAAACTTTTTGCATGGGAAGGGATTTTCCTACAATTGTTCCTGACAAGAGATCCATGTCCTGCAGGAGCTGTTCCTGCCTGTGGCGATACTTCTCGGCCTCCCGCTTGGTCTCATTAAGTTTTAAGGCAGTACGGAACACTCCCAAAAGCCTGTCATTCTTCCATGGTTTCACAATAAAATCAAAGGCTCCGGATCTCATTGCCTCAACCGCCAGGTCCACACCCCCAAAAGCCGTAATAAATACCACAACAGATGAAGGATCCTGTTCAAGTATTCTGTTCAGCCAGTAAATCCCCTCTGAACCGTCATTTTTCCCGAGGGTAAAATTCATATCAAGCAGGATCACATCGAAGCTTTGTTCATTCATGAGGCCGGGAATATTTTGCGGATCACTTTCCACCTGGACCAACGTGAAAAGTTGCTTGAGAAACATCTGCGAAGCCGTAAGGATTCCGGGATCGTCATCTACAATCAATATGGAAGCGGACGTCTTTGCCATTAAAATATGTAAAACAGAACAAATCTATACAAATTGTACTAATATCGGACATAATTTGTATTATTAACGAACAGTTTGTTGATAGAATTGAAGCATTAAATGGCTTGATATTTAATCACAAACGAATGTATCATGCTGATTACATGTGTATTATCATCAATGGCATCGAGATTGCTATACTTCCGTAGAAAAAAAGGATATTTGTGCCATGCTTTTGAACTATTTCAAGACCGAATTACAAATTCTCAGGGTAAAGAAGTTCTATTACCTGATCAATATTATTGGGCTTGCCATTGGTATTACCAGTTCTATTTTGATCATGCTCTGGGTGGTTGATGAGCTTAGTTATGAAAAGATGCATGAAAAGGCAGACCAGGTACTGCTTCTTTATAAGAAATACAAGATGGGAGAAGAATACAAGCTCAATTCTTCACTGCCCTATCCATTGGCCCCGTCTTTACTTGAAGAAGTACCTGAGGTCACAGATGTAGTACGCGTGGTCAGGCAGGAAGCCGTCATCAACAATGGAACAGACTATTATAATGAAAAAAACTTATGCGCAACGGATAATGCCTTCTTTGACTTATTCAGTTTTAAATTTATAAAAGGGGATCCAGCCACCGCGCTCACAGAACCCTATTCTCTGGTACTAACCCGGGACCAGGCCGAAAAGTATTTCGGTACTGATGATCCACTGGGTAAAACCCTTGAGTTTGATAAAAGGGATACCTACACGGTCACAGGTGTCATTGAAAATATCGAGGAAAATACTGACCTGGATTATGACATGATGGTCCCCATTGAAACCATCCATGGTAAAACTGACGCAGCGGATAGCTGGTATGATCATTTTATCAGCACCTATGTTTATATAAGCACCACTGTGATTCCTGATACCCTGAACAGCAGGCTTACATCCCATATCAGGAATTATATGAGCTCGGAAAGCACCATTGAGTTGGTTGCCCAACCCATCCGGGAAGTTCACCTGAATGCCCTGGATGAGCAGAATCCAAGGTCCCAGTATATCTATATTTTTTCCATCATCGGTTTCCTGATCATCCTGATTGCCTGCATCAATTTTACGAATGTATCGACAGCTCTTTCTGTAAAACGCTCGAAAGAGATAGGTGTAAAGAAAGTAAATGGCGCCGGACGGCAACAATTGTTCTTTCAATTCATGGGGGAAGCTTTTCACCAGGTTGTTGCAGCCTTTCTGCTGGCCATGATGCTGGTGGAATTATTCCGCCCCCTGTTTAACCAGATGACCGGGAAGTCTATTACCATCCCTTACCTGGACCCAACTTTTATCCTGGCCATGATGGCCCTGATTCTGTTCACTACAATACTGGCTGGCAGCTATCCTGCCTTGCTAATCTCTTCGTTTAACCCGGTCAGTGCCTTCCAGGGGAAAATAACCACAGGGAAAGGACAGGCACTGTTTCGTAAGGGTCTGCTGGTTTTTCAATTCACCATATCCATCGGTTTGATCATCACAACCCTGATCATATACAGCCAGATCCGTTACATCAATCAAAAAAACCTTGGTTATGATAAGGAGAATCTCTTGTATGTTGCCCTGCAAGGGGACCTAAACGATAAGTTTGAGACTTTCAGGCAGGAGCTGATGACCCATTCAATGATCTCAAATGCAGCACGTGCGTCCTCATTGCCCTCCTCTGCCTGGAGCATAGTAAGAGGCATGGATTGGGAAGGAAAAGATGATGATGAGATCGTTTCATTTTCATTTATTTCTGTGGATCCGGATTTTGTGGAAACAACCAATATGCAAATCCTTGAAGGCAGGGACTTCTCGAAGGATTTTGCGGCAGATTCTGGCAGGTTTATCATTAACGAGGAAGCAAAAAAATTCTTGGGGTTTGAGGAGCCTGTGGGACATTATTTTCTTTCAGATTCCGACAGGATTGATATCATCGGGGTGGTTAATGATTTTCACTCTCTCCCCTTAACCCATAAGATTGAACCCCTCATCCTGAACATCTGGCCCGAATTTTACACCCTTGCATTGATCCGGGTATTGCCAGGAAATTTTCAGGAAGCTGTGGATCATATTGAAAAGATATGGAACAAGATTGTCCCTGGGTTCCCCTTTGAATATGGTTTCTTGGATGAAAGGATAGACCGCCAGTACAGAAGCGAGTTGAGGGTTGGTATGCTGGCTCTTGCATTCACAATACTGGCCATATTGATCACCTGTATCGGGCTCTTTGCAATTGCCGCTCATGCCGCACAGCAAAAAACAAAGGAAATAGGGGTCAGAAAGTCGCATGGAGCATCTTCGAGGTCAGTCATCTACCGATTTGTTACCATCTACCTGAGATGGGTTTTACTGGCCAACCTTCTGGCCTGGCCAATTGCCTTTATCTTGATGAAAAAATGGTTGGAAAACTTCGCCTACCAGGTCTCCATAAGTATTTGGGTTTTCATATTGGCGGCTGTCGTATCCATCATTATATCAGTGATGACCATATCATGGCATGCCTGGAATATCTCCAACACGAATCCTGTGAATTCTTTAAGGTACGAGTAGTCGGTTTACCCTATAGATACATTTAATTGCTTCCCCAGGCCTATCACGACTAATTTATAATAAGTTGTAATTTGGATATCACTTTTACCTCTCTCAATTCTTGAGATGTAACTTTTCTTGGTGCCCGTCCTTTCTGCTAATTGTTCCTGGGTTATGTCGGCCTCTTTTCTTGCTTCCCTGAGCATCACTCCTAATCTGAAAGCCAGGGACTCTGTATCATACTTATCTCTTTTGGGTGTCCCTTTCTCTCCGTATTTATCCAGCAATAAGTCTTCAAAATCAGTTATATGTTTCATTTCTTATGCCTTTCATACTTACTAGTCAAATATTCCCTTTTTAAGCTCTCAGCTAGTTTAATTTCCTTCTTTGGTGTTCTTTGAGTCTTTTTCAAAAAACAATTTGTTAAAACAACTAAATCCAATTTATCGAAAAAACATAAAATTCGAATGCCCTTGAATGTTGTAATCACCCGTATTTCATAAATTCCATCAGTCTCATGCAAATATTTAAAGAACTTCCCGGGTACTTGCTGTTCGAATCGAACGAGGTCCAATACATATTCAATCTTCTCCTGGGTTTTGTTATCCTGTGATTTATAGAAATTTACAAAGTTTTCTTTGTACGCTATTATTCTTCTAGTTGCCATGCAAAGTTAACTAATTAGTTTACTATTCCCATACTATTGGTGAGAAATCAATTATTTTTCTCTTAATGATTTAACCTTAACAAAATCATTCACCCTTTAATAAATTATAGGAGAGTAATCACATCCATATGGACTTAATCCAAAGGATTTAAGGAAGCTTAAGTAGGGAATTATAATTACTGGTATTCCTGTTTGAATATCCCTGCCGGGCTTAGCTGGTTACAGCCTTATATACAGCCGAAGCGATACTGATGTCCTGGACCGCAACTCCTGTGAGGTCTGCAATGGTAGTTTGCTGGTCTGAACTCCTTCCTTCAGCAGCGCCGGAGATCACATTACCCAGCTCGATTAATTTTTCTTTTTTCAGGTCACCGGCATCAATGGCTTTGTAGATCTCTCCCCTGGCCAGACATTGTTCAATGCTGTCTGCAACGACAATGTCCGCATCCCTGAGAATACGCGAATCCACCTCCTGTTTTCCCGGGGTATCGGATCCAACAGCAGTAATATGGCTTCCCTTCCTGACATCCTGAACCCTCAATATAGGGCTTTTAGCGGGTGTTGTGGTAACGACAAGGTTGCATTGCTTCAGGATCTCCGAGGTCTCAAGGGTAGTTTCAATATGGTATCCCTCTTTTTCCATATCAGATTTATAGGAATCCACTTCTTCCTGGTTCATTCCCCAGACAAAGACCTCCCTGCAATCCACTACATTTTTCAGGTATGACAGTTGCAGCCTGCCCTGGGTTCCTGCACCCACAATCCCGATCTTATTAACTTTTGAAGGAGCCATGTATTTTGCCACAATGGCACCTGCAACGGCTGTTCGGATGTTGGTCAGGTGGCCCTCATCGAACAAGATGGATACCAGTTCCCCGGTCTCCTGCCTGTACAAGAGCATCAGTCCATTGCTGGAGGGTAGTCCGATTCCCGGATTGTCATAAAACCCGGAAGCTACTTTTATAACGTAAAACTCATTCTCCTTTACAAACCCGTATTTAATATGTACTTCCCCTTTGTCGAGGATCATTTCCCCGATGGGGGGTACAATCACCCTGCCTTCAGAATACGCCTGGAAACCCTTCTCTATCTGTGGAATGATATCAATTGAGGGCAGGATCTGCTTTATCTGATCCAGCGTAATGATCTCCATGATATTAAAGTTTTGACAATACTTTAGAGATAGCACTGAGCCCCCCTAGCAGATAATCCTTTGGAAGGCCATAGCTGACCCGGAGAAATCCGTCTAAACCGAAATGGTCTCCTGGGACTATCATCACCGATTGCTCCTTGATCAGCTTTAATACCAGGTCAGTAGAATTTATGTCCAGGTCGTATTTGATAAAGGCAATGGCTGCAGCTTCCGGTGGGACGCATCGCAGGTTCCCGTTTTGCTTGCTCATCCATTCTTCGAGGATTGGGAATCCCTTTCGTACATAGTCACGTGCTCTTTGCCTTACTATGGGGCGGACCTCTTCGGACAATGCCAGGGCGGCCAGTTTATTCGATAGCATGGTCGCACTGAGGGTATTGTATTCATGCCTTGCCCAAATCTGGTCAATCACATCCTGGGGTCCCACCACCCAGCCTGTCCGGAGGCCTGGAAGGCCGTATGCTTTACTCATACTGCCCACGGCAAGCACCTTGTCATAACGCCCGTAGAAGGAAGGGGTCTGCTCATCGGTTTTTTGCTCAACACCTGCGTAAACCTCATCTGCCAGGATCCAGGCTCCTGACTTTTTTGCTATCCGGACAATGGCGTCCATTTCATCCTCCCTGAAAATGCGTCCCGTCGGGTTATTCGGGTTGCATATGGCAATTAGCTTGGTTTTGTTAGTTACCATGTTTTCCAGGGTATCAAGGTCTGGTGCCCAGTCTTTATCCTCAAGCAGGGAAAAAGTTTTAATCAGATAATCATGGTTTTTGGCAACACCCCAGACCTGCATGTAATTCGGAAGCTGGATTACCACCTCATCACCCTTATTCAGAATTGTACGGAGGGAATTGTAGTTTGCTTCTATGGCACCTACGGTCACCAGCACATTGTCAGCTGTTGCTCCCTGATACATTCTGGCAATGTTTTCCCTGAGTTCAGGCCTGCCATTAGCATGGGCGTAATTAATGTCGGTTGCCAGCAGTTCATCCAGTGATCCGTTTTTCAGTTCAAGCAACTCACTGAGCAGCATGGGGTGAACACCGCTTTCGGATAAATTGTATTGAACATCCTGCTCATAGGCAGACATGTATCGTTCCATGTTAAAGGGCTGAAAAGTTGACATAGGACTGAATTTTATTATCAATAATTGAAGCTATCTAAAATACTATTTTACTCCGAGATATATTCCTTGAGACATGTGGGACAAAGACAGTCGCTGTACGTTTGGGTGATCCTGAGGAAATCCTTCTGCAGGATCTGGTAGCTTTCGCACCAGCAATCCTCATCACCCAAACATTGAAAGGAGTTCCCGCATTTGGGGCATTTCTTATTTGTGCCTGCTATTTTCATTTTAACGGGAAAGGGTAATACTGACCTTTTCAATGCGGCCTCCACCCATGGGTGGATTCATTTTGGAAACTTTGACAGTTACTTTCCTGACCCCATCAAAATTATCGTAGATTGTATCCAGGATCCGCTTGGCGATATTTTCCAGTAGTTTGGATTTCTTCTCCATCTCTTCCTTAACCAGTTTGTATGCAAGCTGGTAATTAATGGCATCTTTCAGGTTGTCTGAAGCGGCTGGGGCAGCCATATCAGAATCTATGCTAAGGTCAACGAGGAACTTATTCCCTACGATCTGCTCTTCCCTGAAATGGCCATGGAAGGCATAGAATTCCATATTTTCAATCTGTATCAATCCCATTTGGACAGGAAAATTACAAATTCCCCCGGACAATCCTTAAATATTTTAATTTTGTACTGCCTAAACAAATACTTATGAGTGAGGACAAGCAAGCTGAAAATATAAAAGAGACAAAAAATTTTATCGAGGTATTTATCGATGAGGATCTTGCAGAAGGAAAGAACGATGGCAGGGTGCATACTCGTTTTCCCCCGGAACCAAACGGCTACCTGCACATCGGGCACGCCAAGTCCATCTGCCTGAATTTCGGGATGGCGAAAAAATACGGAGGGAAATGCAACCTGCGATTCGATGATACCAACCCTGTAAAGGAGGATGTTGAATACGTAAAGTCCATACAGGAGGATGTTAAATGGCTGGGCTTTGACTGGGAGGACAGGTTGTACTATGCCTCGGATTATTTTGGCAAGCTGTATGAATTTGCTGTCAGACTTATTCAGGATGGAAAAGCATACGTGGATGACCAGTCTGTTGATGCGATCAGTGAGCAGCGGGGGACACCGGCTAAACCGGGACTTGAAAGTCCATGCCGGACCCGCAAGGTCGAAGAGAACCTCGAACTCTTTGAAAAAATGAAAAACGGTGACCTCGATGAAGGTTCGAATGTACTGCGTGCAAAGATCGATATGAGCTCTCCCAATATGCATATGCGTGACCCGGTGCTTTACAGGATCAAGCATGCTGAGCATCATCGGACAGGGGACCAATGGTGCATTTATCCCATGTATGATTTTGCCCATGGACAGTCAGACTTTTTCGAAGGTGTTACCCATTCCATTTGTACCCTTGAATTCGAAAACCACCGCCCCCTCTATGACTGGCTTCTTGACCAGCTGGTGGAAAATGATTACCGTCCTCGTCAGATCGAATTTGCCCGCCTCAACCTGACCTATACCGTGATGAGCAAGCGAAAATTGTTGCAGCTGGTTGAAGAGGAACTGGTAAACGGGTGGGATGATCCGCGGATGCCTACTGTATCTGGGTTGCGACGCCGGGGTTATACAGCCGAATCCATCCGGAATTTTGCCGATACCATAGGGGTAACAAAGTTTGACGGGATCATCGATATGGGACTCCTGGAATTCAGCCTGCGGGAGGATCTGAATAAGAAAGCCCCCAGGGTAATGGGGGTGCTGAATCCCCTGAAAATTGTGATTACAAATTACCCTGAAGACCAGGAAGAATGGATGGAAACCATCAACAACCCTGAAGATGAGAGCATGGGAAGCCGGGAGATCCCCTTCAGCCGGGAGGTATATATAGAGCAGGGTGATTTTATGGAAGATCCCCCGAAAAAATTCTTCCGCCTGGCACCAGGCAGAGAAGTCAGGCTTAAGAGTGCCTATATCATCCAATGTGAAGAGGCCATCAAGGATGGCGAAGGCAATATCACAGAATTACGTTGCACCTATGATCCTGAAACCAGGAGTGGCAGTCCTCAGAGCATCCGAAAGGTAAAGGGAACCCTGCACTGGGTGTCAGCCAGACATGCCCTCCCTGCAGACGTAAGGCTTTATGACCGGCTGTTCAAAACAGAGATCCCGGATGAAGCTCCTGAAGGAGAAGATTTCCGCTCAAACCTCAACCCTGATTCACTGGAGACAGTGAAGGCATATGTTGAACCCGGGTTAAAAGATTCCAGTCCCGGTGATAAATTCCAGTTCCAGCGCCTGGGGTATTTTTGTATGGATAAGGATAGCACGCCTGATAATTTGTTGATTAACCGGACGGTTCCGTTGCGGGACAGCTGGGCAAAACGGCAGGATCAAAAATAGCTGCATAATTTCCCTGTAAGGGAGACGGTTATCCGCTTACCACCAGTAAGTATAATTGATCCCGAGCCAGCCATGCCAGGTTGATTCACTGAAGCGGGGACTTATTATATGCTGGTGGAGGCCAAGCTGGTGGCCACGGATCTCAAACACAAGGGACATATTAATATCAGCGACCATCCGGTTGACTGATGATGCAGGTATTATATATGGACTGGTTTTATTGAAGAGCCCTCCCTGCAAAGTGGCATCATAGATCACAAACCTGCCTGTTCCTTCCATCTGAAAATAGAGATTAAACTTATTGTCCGTGCGCGGACCGAGCCGTTCGAAGTAATCTTGCCCCATGTCAAGCCGGTACCAGATCCCACCTGAAAAATCAGTATGCAAGGTTCCCATCCTGGCAATTCCCTTCAGTCCCATGATAGAAACACCATCCCGGAGTATCTCTTTATCAACCATGAAATCATAATTTACGATTACATCATTTTTTACCTGGTAATCCCATCCCTTGGGTGGATTTGATGGGGTGATCCGGTGAATGATATCTTGGGCATGAAACCCCAGTGCTGCCGGTCCCAGGATACCCACCCTAAAACCTGTAGTAAACCTGGTACCGCTTTCCGGGCGATTCACCACCCTGCGCTGGGTCAGGGTGAGGGTGGCTGCATAGGGATGGTCTCCTGCCCTTATGGTATCATCTTCCAGGTCCCTCGGGGTATAAAGCTCCTGCCTGAGTGCAAGTCCATACCAGGCCCTGTCCTTTTCCTTGAGTTTAATAGGCAGCAGAACCCGGTCGAAAGGGGATTTCTGAAGACTTTCATGGTAGAGCAGAAACTGCAGGCCATTAGTATAATACCAGTCCATTTTATTGAACATATCATTTTCAAAGGAAACACTGAATGCATTCTGATATGTTTCCTGCTGGGCCGATATGGATACCTGGAGCCCGAGGAGCAATGAAAGTGTTATTAAATAGCGTTGGTTCAAAACAATAATCCCTGCGAATACACTAGGTAAACGCAGGGACCGTGTCTTGAGTATATCTGGATGGATTAATATGTGTTGATCGACAGGTGATAACTGCCATCAGCCACCTTTGTTGTGATCCTGTATTTCCAGGTACCAAAATATTTTGTTACATCTTCTTTGATATTAAGGGATTCTGACCATTGGATATCAGCTGAGTCATCCATGGTGAGGGATTTGTAAATTTTCCCGTCAGGCAATAAGAGGGATACCTTGATAGAGCCTGAATTCACATGACCTTCGACGGAAAGTTTCAGTTTTGTAATCTTGTCTTCAACCTCGAAAGTACCCTGTTTATCAATAGATTGACCATTGTAATTTTTTGATAACGTCAACTTTGAATTGTGCTCACCGGAGCCATAGCCGCTAACATAAATATAATCTTCACGAGCCCTGGAAAATGAACGGGTCCTGCTCATTTCCCGGGATTGTGCCTCCTGCTCGGCATGTTGGGCTCTACGAACAGAGATCTCTTCATCCTCTTTGGCTGTACCGGTGGACTGGGCCAATATGGAAGTATCGATAAAAATAAAGACCCCGAGTACAGCAAGCATAATGATAAAGTTTCTTTGTTTCATGATATCAGTATTATTGGTTTTAAATTTCATCCTGGTTCAAAAATACGGCAGAATGCCAATCCTTCTGGTTAATGCTTTGTTAATGGTTGGTTAACGATGGAAATCCGTATATTATAAAAGGAAATTCATGCTGATATTTGGATCATGAAACCAAAGCTTTCGATCATACTGAGTGCCATTGCCCTGATTGTCCTTTTAATCGTCCAGTATTACAATATCTCGGTTACTTTCCAGACCAAGAAGGAGCAATTTGACAACCACTACGGAGCCATCATCAAGCAGGGACTCTATGAGTATGAGTCCGGGGCTACTGGCTATTTGTCAGATTCTGTATTTATTCTTTTCGATAACATTTCAGAAGAACTAGTTTTCCAGTCTGGCCAGGTACCCGGGGGACTTGCATCCGATAGCCTGCAACAGCAGATCCGGGCCTCATATAACAAGATACTTCGGGACCATACCAGTCCCGATGCTTACCTGCAGGACTACCTTGTCAAGGCCGGTGCAGATCCCGACTTCAGGTCAGGGTTTTATATCCGTGAATTGTCGCTGTTGGACTTTGACCGCATTGTTCCTGTCTATAATGATACCACAGGGCAACAGCCTGCCAGCCTCAGGAATGCCCTGCAAGCTAATACCTACGCTTTCGAGGGTAATTATTTCATGATCAGGTACGATTATTATATAGACTTCACCCATAAAACCCAAATCATTTACAGGGATATGGTCGTCACCTTTATCCTGGCTGCTGTGACCATACTCGTTGTGCTTCTAATATTTTCATTGACTATCCGTAATATGCTGATCCAGAAAAGACTATCAGACATGAAAACGGATTTCATAAACAATATGACCCATGAACTGAAAACCCCGTTGTCGACCATTGCCGTAGCCTCATCAACATTAGGAGATGAAAACCTGCTAAAGGACAAAAAGAAAGTCCTGCAGATCTCGGAAATGATCAAGAAACAGAACAAGCACCTGACAGAGTTGATAGACCGCATCCTGGAGATAAGTATATGGGAAAAGGACCAGGTAAAACTGAAGAAGAAATCAATTCATGTATATGAGTTCATCGAGGACCGTATCAATCTTTTCCGGATAGAAAATACGGGGAAAGACTTGCACATCAAATCAGATTACAAACTCGAGAAGGATTTCATTTCCCTTGATGAGGTCCATATGACCACCGTAATAAACAACCTGCTTTCAAATGCAGTCAAGTATTGTGAGAAAAAACCTGAAATCAATATTGAAGTAAACCTGAACATGAAACTGAAGATCCGGATACGTGATAATGGTATTGGCATCAGGAAGGAGGATCAACGTCATATATTTGATAAGTTTTACCGGGCTGGCAAAGGGGATTTTAAAACGGTTAAAGGGCTGGGACTGGGATTATATTATGTAAAACAGATTGTTACCGCGCATCATGGGGAAATATTCCTAACCAGCCTGCCTGGAAAAGGCAGCACATTTACCATAGAAATACCACTGAACAATGAACATACTGCTGGCTGAAGATGATGCGGACCTGAGAAGCATTCTTTCGCAATACCTTGAGATAAACGGTTTCTCTATCCTCCAGGCGGAGAACGGGCAGGCCGGGCTGGAGATATTTGAAAATGAACATGTTGATGTCTGTATCCTGGACATCATGATGCCATTGATGGATGGTTTCGAATTGGCCAGGCAGATCCGCAAGACAGATCCTGAAGTTCCGGTGATCTTCCTTACCGCAAGGAACCAGAAGGCTGATAAGATCAAGGGATTGAAACTCGGTGCTGATGATTATATAACCAAACCATTCGAGGTGGAGGAACTGATCCTTCGGATCCGGAATATAGTACGCCGCTCAGGCCGGATTGGAGCCCAACCTGCAAGCATAGGAGGTTTTGAGTTCCGCTTCGATGAACTGACATTGAGCGGGTTTAACCAGCAACACCAGATGACCCTTAAAGAAGCTGAATTCCTCAAGTACCTGATCGAACATAAAGACCAGGTCATGAAAAGGGAAAAAATACTGGAGGATCTTTGGGGAGAAAATGACTATTTCCTGGGCCGTAGCATGGATGTATTCGTGACCCGTCTCCGCAAATACCTGAAACCCGATCCATCCATTTCCCTGGATACCATCAGGGGGGTGGGAATCATCCTTCGGACAGGCTGACTCCGTTTATTCACAAATTGCGCATGCTAAACAGAAGCACTTTATTTACCTAAAGGGTAATACCTTAATAGTAAAAGTATTTCTTGAATCATATTGTTGATCACTTTCGGCTGGCATCCTGTTGAGAAATGTGGCCGGGGAAGCTTAAAAATATCATACTGATCGACATGGAATCTTCAAGATCGGCTATTTGAGAAGCAGTATATGATTGTTTCAGAATTTTCCGATGACCTTGCTGATGTCTTTCTCTTGATACAGCTTGACCTGGGGGATCAGGTCCAGGAAATCATCCTTTGTGCACAATGCCGGGCCGGGCCGCAATGTAGTGGCTGTCCCTGCAGCTACACCACAGACCAGGGCTTCCTGCATTGTTTTACCCGTGAGGATCCCAAAAACAAAGCCAGCTACGGCCGAATCTCCTGCACCGATGGTATTGACTACCTTTACAGGTGGCGGGACTGCCAGATATGATTCTTTTCCCCCTACCAGCAGGATCCCCCTGGCTCCCATTGAAACCAAAACAGTGCCGGTGCCTTGATCACAGATAGTTTGCGCTGATCTAATTACTTGCTTGATATCCTTAAGCTCCTTACCAGACAGGCGGCTCAATTCATGAATATTTGGTTTGATCATATCGGGTGATATCTGTATCCCCGTTTTCAGGGCATCACCATCCGTATCGAGTACAATCTTTGAACCCTTGCTTCTGGCAATTTCCATGATTTTATAATATATCTCCGGGTTGACACCAGGTGGAATACTTCCGCTGATGATGACAAATTCGGGATTTTCGAGCTTTTCAACCTGTTGGATGATCCTCATCAGTTCATAAGGCATGATTTGCGGGCCGCTGGCACTGAATATGGTCTGGCTTTCCTTTTCAATATCATAGATGACAATGTTGGTGCGGGTTTCCCCCGATATTTTGGTAAAATCGCAGCTGATCCCCTCATTAAGCAGCCGGCCTTCCATCTCTTCACCATCAAATCCTCCGACAAATCCCATCGCCGTATTCCTGATCTCAAAAGCAGTCAGCACCCTAGAAACATCAATACCTTTTCCGGCGGCATAGCGTTTTTCTTCTTGTATGCGGTTCGAGTCATTATACCTGACTTGCTCAACCCATATATTCCGGTCAAGAGCCGGGTTTAATGTGATAGTGTAGACCATGGCTATTATATTTTTGTATCTCTGACTAGTTCCTCCAGGTCATTTTCCTTACAGAATACCAGGAGT
>RCNC010001475.1_pt1 | contig 15792 bp, 11 predicted proteins | sample 2041301 | NCBI WGS metagenome assembly RCNC01 (sample SAMN09708231, study PRJNA481090) | Marine sediment metagenome, whole genome shotgun sequencing project. | biome: marine sediment; feature: ocean; material: sediment; isolation source: Sewage treatment plant 13A marine sediment (STP13A) ... | reverse complement strand
GCATATTAGATTAAGAAAATTACCAAAAAATCCACGAACTGAAAAATCAAAAAGGAGTATTTTATATATGCGAAAATTAGCAGGCTTTTTTGGAATAACTGAAAATAAACAGTTTTCATTCGGTGAGGGGATCCCGGGCGCGTTCTACATAGCGAAGGTGCAGCGCATCGCAGCTTGCAGCCATGCGTGCCGCGTCCTCTCCCGCCGAACTACAATGACGGAGTAACAATCGATATGTCAGTTGCAATTATCCTGGTCCTGTCCCTTTTCGGACTCGTTGTGGCCTTTTACTACTCGCGCTCGGTCAGCCGCGTTGCGATCGATATGGGTGTCGAAGACGCCGACACGCGCGGCAAACTGCGCAAGATTCATTCGGCGATCGCCGATGGAGCGATGGCGTTCCTCAAGGAGGAATACAAGTTCATGGCCATCTTCATGGTCCTGTTCGGCATCGTCATCGCCCTCCTGATCGATGATCACCACACCGCGAACGTCAATGAAGGCATCTACACGGCCGTCGCGTTCATTTTCGGCGCGATCATCTCGATCGCCAGTGGCTACATTGGCATGAAGATCGCGACCGCGGGCAACGTTCGCACGACGGTCTCGGCCAACCAGTCGCTCTCCAGCGCGTTCAATCTCGCGCTGCACTCCGGCGCCGTTATGGGCTTCGCGCTGGTCAGCTTAGCCTCGCTTGGCATGCTGCTGATCTACCTCGGCCTCAAATATGTAATGCCGGACGATCTGCCACCGCACGTATTGATGGAAGTGATTGCCGGCTTCGGCCTTGGCGGTTCCGCCATCGCGCTGTTCGCGCGCGTGGGCGGCGGCATCTTCACGAAAGCAGCCGATGTTGGCGCCGACCTCGTTGGCAAGGTCGAGGCGGGAATTCCGGAAGACGATCCGCGTAACCCGGCCGTTATCGCTGACAACGTTGGCGACAACGTCGGTGACGTCGCCGGAATGGGCGCTGACCTCTTCGGCTCCTGTGCAGAGAGCACCTGCGCCGCCATGGTCATCAGCGCGATTGCCTTCGGCGGCAACGTCGATGCGCTGCTGTATCCAATTGTCATCTCGGCGATCGGCATTCCGGTCAGCCTGATGACGATGCTGATGGTCCGCGTCAACACCGAAGCCCAGGTGGGCCCGGCGCTGAAACGCATGCTGATCATATCGAGCGCAATTATGGCCGTCGTCATGTACTTCGTGACCGACATGCTGATTCCGGCGGAGTTCGTAATCACCGGCGTCGGGTATACCTCCCTCGGCGTGTACCTGTGCTTCCTGACCGGACTGATCGCCGGCCTCGTCGTGGGCCTGCTCACCGAGTACTACACGTCAGATGCCTACAGCCCCGTTCGTGAAGTGGCCGAGTCCTGCCAGACCGGAGCCGCGACCAACATCATTTTCGGACTGGCACTCGGTTACAAGAGCGCCGTCGGTCCTTATCTCGCGATTGGCCTTGCCATCTACATTCCGTGGATGCTGGCCGGCATGTACGGTATAGCAATTGCCTCGCTCGGCATGCTGGGCACGCTGGTCATCGCGCTGACAATCGACGCCTACGGCCCGGTGGCTGACAACGCCGGCGGAATCGCCGAGATGGCCGGCATGCCGGAACACGTGCGAAAGCGCACGGACGTCCTGGATTCGGCCGGTAACACCACAGCTGCCATCGGCAAGGGCTTCGCGATCGGCGCTGCCATTCTGACGTCGCTCGCTCTGTTCGGCGCGTTCCTGACGCGTGCCGATCTGCTGCTGAAAGAACAGGACCCGACCTCGGATCTTCTCGGCTCGATCAACCTGCTCGACCCAATGGTCTTCACCGGCCTGTTCATCGGTGCCGTACTGCCGGCGCTGTTCTCGGCCATGACGATGAAGTCAGTCGGCGCGGCCGCGTTCAAGATGATCGAGGAAGTGCGGCGTCAGTTCCGCGAAGATCCGGGCATCATGGAAGGCACCAGCGATCCCGACCACGCACGGTGCGTCGCGATCTCGACACAGGCTGCTATTCGCGAAATGGTTGCGCCCGGCATCCTTATTATGGGTGCACCGCTCGCCACCGGGTTCCTGTTCGGCATCCAGGCCACGGCCGGACTGCTGGCCGGCTCGCTGGTCACCGGCGGCGTTCTCGCGATCTCGGCGTCAAACTCCGGCGGCGCCTGGGACAACGCCAAGAAATACATCGAAGCTGGCAATCTCGGTGGCAAGGGCACCGAAGTTCACAAGGCGGCAGTGGTTGGCGATACGGTGGGCGATCCTCTGAAGGACACGTCCGGCCCGTCGCTGAATATCCTGATTAAGTTGTCGGCCATTCTGTCGCTCGTCTTCGTACCGTTCTTTGTACAGTACGGCGGCATCCTGCTGAAGTTCATGTAGGAGCGACGCCCTTCGGAACAAAAAAAGGCCGCAGCTGCGGCCTTTTTTTTGTGCTCGTTTGGTACCTATTACAGGATTCTGAAAGTGCCTGTCGTGGCATTGCCAAGTGCAACAGGCGGCTCGATAAAGCGGCCCTGCGCAAAATCGACACCACTGTCTCGCAACCAGTCGAAGTCATCCTGGTGCTCCACCTGTTCGGCAACGATGCGAAATTGCATGGTACGCGCGAGCTTGATCATCGCATGCACCATTTCCTGATTGACCTCGTCCGATACGAGGTTGCGCGTGTAGGTGCCGTCGATCTTCAGGTAGTCAATCGGCAGATGTTTGAGGTTTGAAAACGAACCAAGACCGCTGCCAAAATCATCCAGCGAAAATTCACAACCGATGCCATGCAGGACCTCGATAAAGCGCTGCGCATGTTGCACATTCGACAGAATCGCTGTCTCCGTTACTTCGAAACAAATACTCGATGGCGCAACGCCCGAGCGATCAAGTGCGTCCACCACATAGTCGAGGAAAGATTCGTCGGCGAGCGTTTGTCCGGACAGATTGATAGCACAACTCCTACCGCTCGAGATCTTTATCTCGCCCGCGAATATCGCCATCAGCGACGCGTTGATAACCCAGCGGTCTATCTGCGGCATGAGTTGATAACGTTCTGCCGGGCGCAAGAATTCAGCGGTGTCGCCCATGCGGCCATGCGCATCTGGTAATCGAATCAGCACCTCAACCGCCGGACCCGAGTCCACACCACCGCTCATTGCGATGATCGGCTGTACAGCCAGTTCAAAAGAATCTTCGTGCAAGGCAGTTTGCAGCTGCCGCAGCCATTGGATATCGCCGCGCTCGCGAGCAACCGCCTCGTCGCGCGCTGAGTAAACATGAACCTGACCCCGGCCTTCTTGCTTGGCGACGTAACACGCCGAATCGGCTGCGCTCATTACGTCTTGTAAAGAACCGCTGATGTGGCTTATTTCTACCAGGCCAATCGAAATGCCGATATTGAAAATCTTGTCTTTCCATACGAATCGATAGTCGGCAATCGCGTTACAAACGTCGGTCGCGATTTGCCGTGCTTTCTCGATTGGGCAACCGATCAAGAGCGCGCCGAACTCGTCCCCGCCAAGACGGCCAACGAAGTCAGAATCGCGCACCTGTTCTTTGATCAATCCGGCGACTTCCCGCAGCATGTTATCGCCCGCCAGATGGCCGCAACTGTCATTAACGGCCTTGAAACGATCGAGGTCCATATAGAACAGCATGTGCACAGCTTCTTCCGCATGCGCTGAATCCATGCCGTCATCAAGTCGCCGTTCGAATTCACGTCGGTTAATCAAGCCGGTCAGTGGGTCATGCGTCGCCTGATAACTCATTTGTCGCGTCAGGCCGCGAATTTCGCCGACGTCATGAAACACGACGACTGTGCCCGAAATGCTCTTGCCCGGTCCGCGAATAGGCGACGCGGAGATTTCGATCGAATGCTCCTGCTCACCATCGGCACTGACCATTACAGCGTGTCGCCCCATGTTTACGCGGCGTTGCATGGCCAGGCAACGTTCGACCGGATCGCCCAGAGGTCGCCGGTCAGCGTCATCGACCAGCGAAAACAACTCACCGACACGGTGCCCGGCCGCGTCATCGCGATTTGTTCCGATAAGGGCCTCCGCCGCCAGGTTCATATAGTCGATTCGGCCATCGTTGTCGGTGGTTATGACACCTTCAGCGATCGACTCCAGCGTGTACTGCGCCTGACGCTTGCTCCTGCTGAGGGAAACTTCCAGACTCTTGCGGTGACTCACATCTCTGGCCACCGTAAGGATTGCCGGATTCCCATGAAACTCGATATTGGTACTTTGTGCCTCAACCCAGAGCCCGGACTCATTGCCATTAATCAGCTGAATCTCGAGTCGGCGCGGAACACTTTCACCGGCGGCGCGCTTCACCATCGTATTGCGAAATAAGGCGCGGTAAGCTGGTTTCACCAGATCGGCTATCTCCCGACCCAACAATTGTGACGATTCAAGGCCAATCAAGCTGGCTGCGGAATCGTTCGCCAACAATATTTTTTCATCATGGATAATGACGATTTCAGGAAGGGTGCGCGCGAACTCCTTGAACAAACGATCACGGCCATGGATTTTCTCATCGCGCTCGCCCAAGGCATCGAACAGTCGGTTGACAGTCTTCGCGAGTTGCGCGGAATCTACGTCATTCGGGACAGTGAGGCGGCGCCCTACCGACGCATCGCGCGACGCTTCGAGCAGCTCTTTGTTCATGACCTCAATTCGGCGCTGCGCCCTGCGTTTTTGCATGGCGAACGAAATACCGACCACCACGGCCAACCCAAGCAGGATCGACAGCGCAACAATGATTTTGAGGGGCGACATTTTGTTATTATTCTCTGGACAAGTTGAGTCTCCAAACATGGAGGCTCGAGGGTCGAACCGGAAGAACTATTCCAGCATTACGCAGCATATCCCAGCAAGATCAACGGGCTGCCGCTATTCACCATAATAAGGCGACACAACGATGAACATTGAGCATGCAAGGCAACAAATGGTGCAACAACAGGTCCGCACCTGGGCCGTATTCGATACGGCAATTCTTAAGGTCCTCAGCAGCGTACCGCGGGAACAATTCGTGCTGCCAGGACTGGAATCTCTGGCGTTTGCCGAGACCGAGCTGCCCTTGCGCCATGGGCAACTAATGATGACTCCGAACGTTGAGGGTCGAATGTTGCAGGCGCTGGAGATCAAACCGTCTGACCACGCACTGGAAATTGGTACTGGTAGTGGATTCATCACAGCGTGTCTTGCAAGGCTCGCGAGATCAGTAACGAGTATCGATTTGTACGAAGATTTCCTGACGATGGCGGCGGCCAATCTGCAAGACTCAGGCATTAGCAATTTCGATCTTCAGCTTATGGACGCGACCCAACAACTACCCGAGGAAAAATACGACGTTATCGCAGTGACCGGTTCAATCGAAGCGTTTGATCCACGGCTGGTGATGGCCCTCAACGACGGCGGCCGCTTGTTTGTCGTGGTAGGTTCTTCGCCAAATATGGAGGCGCGGCTGGTACTGCGTACGGGCGAGAACGACTGGCAAACAAGCAGCTTGTTTGAAACCGACTTGCCGGCTCTGATAAATGCTGGATTGCCACCGCAGTTTTCGTTTTAGCAACGAAACCACTTACGGCTTTGCTGCATCTAATAGATAGCCAAACTTTGGCGTCAGGTTGCCGTCCAAGATAGTTTAGCTTAGTTCTTCAAATCCAGAGTTGACTGATTTAGTGATATAGTTCACTATAACACCGACCAAATTACCCACCCTTGGCGTTTTAGCTGTAGAACGTAAAGAGATAAAAAAAGCTATGAATATCAAACAGATAGTTGTCATTGTCACCGCTCTCGGCTTTGCCGGTCCGATTCATGCAGAGTCGCTGCTCGAGATTTATCAGCAGGCGCTGCAGAGTGACCCCAGAATTCACGAGGCCGAGGCACGCCGCCTCGCGGCCCTCGAAGCTGAGCCACAGGCACGTGGACTCTACCTGCCACAGATTGGTTTCGATGGCAGCTGGACGAGGCAGGAATCGTCGGGCACCAGCATTTTTGAAGATAGCACGGGCTTACCTGTTTCTATCGACACTGCGACCGATTCGGACACAACACAATGGCAACTCGGATTGCGGCAAACGATTTTCCGCTGGGACCAGATTGTCGGCATGCGTCGTGCCGACAAGATCGTGGCCAAGGCGGAAGCTGATCGCGAAGCGGCACAGCAGGATTTGGTGATCCGCGTTGGAGAGTCCTATTTCGGTGTTCTGGCCGCAGAAGACCGCCTGACTTCGAGACACGCCAACCGGCAAGCGATCGCTCGGCAACTGGAACAAGCGAAACAGCGCTTTGAAGTTGGACTGATCGCCATTACGGATGTACAAGAATCACAGGCCGCGCACGATAACGCGATAGCCGATGAGATTGGTGCCAAACGAGTGCTTGCTACAGCACGTGAAATACTGCGCGAGATAACCGGGCAGTACGTGAGCGATCTGTCGGCTCCAGGTAAAGAGTTACCGTTGCGTACGCCGGAACCTGCAGCCGAGGTTGAGTGGGTCGATTTGGCGCTCGATCAAAACCTGGCGCTGGTATCGAGCCGCCTGGATGAAGAAATAGCCCGCGACGAAATTTCGTTTCGCCGCAATGGCTATTACCCTACGGTAGATCTGGTTGCCAGCACTGGCGCCTTCGAGAGCGAGGCAGATCGTATTGTCGGTGGACTCTCTACAGTTGCTGACACCGACGGCGATCGTGACTCTGTTGGCATCCAGTTCAATATCCCGCTGTTCGCCGGTGGCGCTAACCATTCACGCGTCAAGGAAGCGGTGTACCTGCACCGTGCCTCAACGCAACAGTTACAGCGAGTCACGCGTGAAACAGAACGGCAGACCAGAGACGCCTATCTGGGTGTGCTGTCTGAGAAAAGTCGCGTTGAAGCATTGGATCAGGCTGTAAAATCCAGCACCACAGCACTTGAAGCAACTCAGGCGGGTTTTGAGGTCGGTACACGAACGATCGTCGATGTCCTTGATTCGCAGTTCAATTTGTACGTTGCAATCACCAATTTCTACCAGGCACGCTATGACTACCTGATGAATTATCTGCGTCTCAAGCAAGCTGCAGGCAATTTAGAGATTCAGGATCTTGAGGCAATCGATCGCTGGCTTGTGGATCGTCCGACGCCTGAGGAAAAGTTTGCCGCAGAGGCTGAAAACTAGCGCGCGACTCGATCAGGATTTATCGAAGAGTCAGAATCGCCAATCAAGGGCTCGAGTAGACCGAGCAATTTTGCGAGCGAGCCGCGGTTCGACAGCACTATTTCGCGACCCCGTTCGCCCATCGCCTTGGCGGCTTCGGGGTTCGCAATTAAGTCGCCTATGGCCGCCGCAAGCTCGGCAGCATCTTGCACGATGTTGCATGCCCCTTTCTCGACAAACATGTCCGCTATTTCCTGAGCATTGAATACATTCGGTCCGCTAATCACCGGTAGACCCAGTGCTGCTGGCTCGAGCAGGTTGTGTCCGCCTACCGGCACCAGACTGCCACCAACAAATGCGATGTCGCTGGCAGCATAAAATAATGGCAGCTCACCCATCGTATCGACCAGAAAAACCTCAGTAGCCTCATCACAGACCTGATCTCCGGTTCTGCTGGCGTAAGTAAATCCCTTCTGTTCCAGCAGCTTGCGTACATCGCCAAAACGTTCTGGGTGCCGCGGAACCAGCACCAGCAAGGAACGTGGAAATCGGGCTTTAAGGACAGCATGTGCGGCGAGCACCTGCTGCTCTTCCTGATCATGTGTACTGGCCGCTACCCATATTGGCCGATCACCAAACATTCTTGACCGCAATGCCTGGCCATCCGACGCCAGGTTTTCGGGGAGTTCAATATCGAATTTGATATTGCCAATCACCCACGTTCTAACCGAACTCGCCCCCAACGATCGAAAACGATCCGCATCTGCTTTGCTTTGGGCAGCAATGATGATCCCGTGTGAAAGTGTTTCTTTGAACAGAGGCAATACCTTGAGATAACCCTGCAATGATCGCGGCGATATTCGCGCACTGACGAGAATCAACGGAATTTCTCTTACTCCACAACCGCGATAGAGATTCGGCCAAATCTCGGTTTCCATGATCAACGCAAGCTCGGGTTGTGTGTTTTTAAAAAAGCGATCCACCGCGACCGGTAATTCGAACGGTATGTAGGAATGCACGACCGTATCCCCAAACAGGGCTCTTACATGCGCTGCGCCTGTCGGCGTCACGGTGGTAATCAGGAGCTGGCGATCTGGAAATCGCTTTGACACTTCCCGAATGAGTGGCGCTGCCGCCTGCACCTCGCCCACGGATACCGCGTGAATCCAAATACACCGCGAAAGTTTAGGGTAACCGAAACCGAAGCGCTGTCCGAAGCCATCGCGATACGTGCTATTGCCGATTGCGCGAACCAGCCAATACACCGCTACCGGTATTTGCAGTAGATAGGCGAGCAGGTTGTAGAGAATGCGCACAGGCTTTGCTGCGGCTAGTCGCCTATGCTGACGCCAGCAGCTTGTCTATCCACACTTGGAATCGCCGCAAGACAAACACGTCATGCAGCCATCCATCATGATAACGGCCGCGGTACTGCACTTGGCACACAACTGTGCGCCTGCCGGGTAGTCACTCTTGGAGAACGCGTCCTGTTGCTTCTGGCCCTCTTCGTACTCTGCGCGTTTTTGATCGATCATTTCTTTCTGGCCCGCATCAAGTCCGGGCTTCACCAGCAAACCAATGGTGATCAGATGCTTCTCAACGATATAGCCAAGCTCAGCAATAATTGACGGCATAAATTTGCCACCTGGTTGCCAGTAACCACCGCGCGGATCAAAGACAGCTTTCAGTTCTTCGACCAGAAACGCAACATCGCCGCCTTTGCGAAAAACAGCCGACATGATGCGCGTCAGTGCCACGATCCACTGGTAATGATCCAGATTCTTCGAGTTTATGAAAATCTCGAACGGTCGACGCTTCTCGTATTCGGTTCCCTGATTCAAAACGATGTCGTTGATCGTCACGTACATCGCATGATCAGACATCGGCGTCTTGACCTTATAGGTCGAGCCAACCAAAACTTCAGGACGTTCCAGCTTTTCGTGCATGCGAATGACTTCAGCACCGCTGTCGCCGCCGCCCTCACGCTTGTAATCAGGTTTGTCTGCTTTTACTTCGGCATCCGCTTGTGCAACCGCGTAGCCAACAATTTTTTCGTCAATCTTAATCATCTAATCTGCTCTTCTCTCTTTTTCTATGCTTTAAAATTTTCCGTAATAGCCTTCTTTCAAAGCATCAAACAAATTGGCGGCGGTATGTACCTCGCCATCGTATTCAATCTCTTCGTCACCTTTGAGGTCGACAGTCGAACCGTCAGCCAGCTCAAACGTGTACACCGTCTTCTTCAGGTCTTTCTCTTTAACCAGCACGCCCTGGAACGCTTCCGGGTTAAAGCGGAATGTCGTACATCCCTTCAACCCCTGTTCATAGGCATACAAGTAGACGTCCTTGAACTCCTCATACGGAAAGTCCGTCGGTACATTGGCCGTCTTGGAAATCGACGAATCGATCCATTTTTGTGCGGCGGCCTGAATGTCGACATGCGCTTTCGGCGAGACGTCCTCTGCCGTTATAAAGTAATCCGGCAAATTATTGCCAGTGTCCTCTGCAGCTCCCTCTGGCAATGCTGCCGCATTGACGAGAGCGCGATACGCCAGCAGTTCGAAGGATAAGACGTCGACCTTCTCTTTGGTCTTTTTGCCTTGGCGAATTACGTTGCGGAAATAGTGATGCGCGAAGCTTGGCTCGATGCCATTACTCGCATTATTCGCCAACGACAGAGAAATTGTGCCGGTCGGCGCGATTGAACTGTGATGCGTAAAGCGGGCCCCCGTTTCAGCCAATGCATCCACCAATGCTGGATCTTCTGCTGCAATCCTCTGCATGTAGCGGCTGTAACGCGCGTGCAAGATCCGTCCGGCAACCTTGTCGCCCGCCTGATAACCATCAGCCAACATCTCTGGTCGCTTGCGCAGCATTTCTTCGGTGACTTCAAACTGCTCGTTCATGATCGGCGCCGGACCTTTTTCGCGCGCCAGTTGCAAAGCTTCTTCCCAACCGGCCAACGCCAGTTGGCGGGCCACTTCCTCTGTGAAAGCAACCGCCTGCTCATCACCGTACTTCATACGCAGCATGGTGGTGGTTGATCCCAAACCGAGAAAGCCCATACCGTGGCGACGCTTTCTTTGAATTTCATTACGCTGTTGCGGTAACGGCAAACCGTTGATCTCGACCACGTTGTCCAGCATACGAGTAAATACTTTGACTACCTTGCGGAAAGCGTCCCAGTCAAAACGAGCACCCTGCGTGAATGGGTCGACAACAAAGCGGGTCAAATTGACCGAACCCAACAGGCAGGAACCATAGGGCGGCAGCGGTTGTTCGCCGCAAGGGTTGGTTGCACGAATATTTTCGTCGAACCAGTTGTTATTCATTTCGTTGACCTTGTCGATCAACACAAAGCCGGGCTCTGCAAAATCGTAGGTCGACGCCATGATCAGATCCCAGACGCGTCGCGCCGGCATTTTCTTATAGATCTTGCACGCGACCAGGCCCTTGGTATCGGTGACGTAATTGCCAGCCTCTGGCCATTCGCGCCATACAAACTGACCAGGGTCATTAATATCCAGACCTTCGTCGTCGACTTCTTTTTGCGAAACCGGAAACGCAACATTCCAGTCGGTTTCTTTAATAACCGCCTGCATGAAGTCGTCGGTGACCAACAGCGACAAATTGAACTGCCGCAGGCGGCCATTTTCGCGTTTGGCGCGAATGAATTCGAGAACATCCGGATGCCCTACATCGAAGGTACCCATCTGTGCACCGCGTCGACCGCCGGCGGATGAGACCGTAAAACACATCTTGTCGTAGATATCCATGAACGACAGCGGGCCGGAGGTGTACGCACCTGCCCCGCTGACATACGCGCCCTTGGGCCGCAAAGTCGAGAACTCATAGCCAATACCGCAGCCGGCTTTGAGTGTCAGTCCTGCCTCATGAACCTTATTAAGAATGTTGTCCATCGAATCGCCGACCGTGCCAGACACGGTGCAGTTGATGGTTGATGTTGCTGGCTTGTGTTCACGCGCTCCGGCATTCGAGATAATTCGTCCCGCCGGGATCGCTCCACTGCGCAAGGCCCAGAGGAATTGCTCGAAATATTCATCGCGCTTTGATTCGACTTCGACGTTGGCTAGCGCGCGCGCAACACGTTGGTAGGTGTCGTCGATCGTCGCGTCTATTTTTTCTCCGTCTTTCGCTGTCAGTCGATATTTCGTATCCCAGATATCAACTGACGCTGCTTGAAATTCGATGTCGGTGACCGTGTGTGCATCCAGATTTACGGCAGACTTCATGCCTTTCTTACTCCCTTTTCTCCGACAGGAGACCCCTAAATTATTGTCAAATAGCTCTTTTTTCGAAGACAAAGAAACCGACTCACCGCGTATGTGAAACAGCGCGGCGAGTGCCCCAAAGGGCTTCTTTGTCTTCATTGTTTGGACACAAGATGTTGTGTCTAGACGCTGACAAGATTATGCCCGAAACGGTCGACTGTCAAGGGAAAGCGTGATTTTTCTCTATAGCTTTTTCTTGTTATTTTACAGTTAGTTACAGATTTTACCGCAGTAAGTACTTTAAAAACAAAGGAAAAAAAATGACACTTTCGTAAAATTACTTATCTACTACATCTAGTGGCAGCCAATAACCCCCTGATTGTACTCATTATAGCCACAAAAACGTCGTAAACGCGGTCTGTTGAGTGCCTTGAATTGTCAGTTCGAGCCCTTATCTCGGCTAGCAACAGCACATTCGTAATCGCAATTTTGGGAGATAAATCATGAGCCTTGTACGTTTCGAACCCTGGTCCATCCTCGACCGTATGCATCGTGACAGCAACCGCAATTGGGTGCCGGCCGTGGACATTTTTGAAGAGACAGAACGCTTTGTCGTACGCGCAGATGTACCGGGCGTGAATCCCGCTGACATCGAAGTCAACATGGACAATGGCGTGCTCAGCGTCGCCGGCGAACGCCATAGCGAAGATCGCGGTGAAGTCGATGGCGGGTCGCGTTTTGAGCGCGTCTCGGGTCGCTTCCAGCGTCGCTTTACTCTGCCGGAGACCGCTGACGCTGAAGGAATTAAAGCGAAAAGCAGCAACGGTATTTTGGAAATCAGCATACCTAAGCAGGCCACTGCAGCGGCGCGCCGGATTACCGTCGAAGCAGCCTGATCCGCAATAGCCACGATGCCCGATTGCGACCTTTAGCCGCAATCGGGCATCCTTGTTTAAATGAACCGGTGCGCAGGCAAAATGTCTGATATCGGTGTAAGTGATGTAAATTGAGAAATAACTGAGGTAGCTGATGAAGAACCATTCCCGACTAGTGCTGACCGCCCTGTTGCTGACGACATCCTTGGTCGCCAGTGCCGCTTTACCCGAAACCGTCGAAGGCGAAGCATTTCCAAGCCTGGCGCCGCTGGTAGAACGAGCGTCCCCAGCCGTAGTCAATATTCGTGTCAGTCAGACCGTTACGCAGCGCTCGCCTGTTGGCGACGAAGCATTCCGCCGCTTCTTCGGCATTCCCGAGAGCGACGGTGGAGAGCGGGAAGTTGCCAGCGCCGGCTCTGGTGTCATCGTTGACGCTAAACGCGGCTATATACTGACCAACCATCACGTCGTCGCAGACGCTGATGAAATCCAGGTCTCATTGATGGACGGCGAAATCCTCGACGCTGAGATCGTTGGCTCAGACGAAGCAACTGACATCGCATTGATAAAAGTCGAGGGCGACGGTCTGGTTGAGATGCCGATCGGCGACTCCGAGCTGGTTCGTGTGGGCGATTTTGTACTCGCTATTGGCAACCCTTTTGGTCTCGGCCACACGGTCACCTCAGGAATTGTCAGCGCATTGGGCCGTACCGGCATCAACCGCAGTGGCTACGAAGACTTTATACAAACAGATGCCTCCATTAATCCGGGCAATTCGGGTGGCGCACTAGTTAACATGCGCGGCGAGTTAGTCGGCATCAACTCGGCGATTATCAGTCGCTCCGGCGGCAATGTAGGCATCGGCTTTGCCGTACCCACAGAGATCGCGAGCTCGGTCATGCGCCACATTCTCGATTTTGGCGAAGTTCGTCGTGGTCTTCTGGGCGTCTCGATTCAAACCATCGATAGTGAAGTCGCAAAAGCGCTGGAAATTGACATAGAAAGCGGCGCGCTGATCTCGCTGATCGAACCAGGTTCGGCAGCCGAGGACGCAGGCCTGCAGGTCGACGACATCATTGTTTCGGTCAACGATGAGAAAATCTCGGGAGCCTCGGAGCTGCGCAACACAATCGGCCTTATGGGTTCGGGCGAAGAAATTCATATCAAGTATGTGCGCGGTGATGAAACGAACACGACGACCGCGGTGCTGGGTGAACAACGACGTGCTGCGATCGCTAGCGTCGGGACAGATATTCACCCGGGTCTCGACGGCGCCGAACTTGCTGTATCAGCGACGCGCGGCATCGAAGTTGTTAGCGTTGTTCCCGATAGCCCGGCTGCACAGCGTGGACTGCAATCCGGAGACATCATCACCGCCGCAAATCGGCGCGACATAGCCAGTCTGGAGGATCTGGGAGTAATTGCAGCGGCTAGCAGCAGATTGTTTTTACTTGTAGAGCGCGGTGATCGCGCTATATTGCTACAGATTCGATGACCTAACCCTCGACGACCGAATGCCTCTGACACTCACTGTCGCTAAATATGCTCGATACGGCCTTGCTGCGGCCGTCCTGTGTCTTGCGGGCATCTCGCAAGGCGCACAGATCGAACAGCAACGCGCTTTGTTCAAGCAGGTTTATGCTCAGGTCGAACGCGGCCAGTGGAGCGCGGTTACTAATCTAAGCGCAGCCGAACAAGACAGCCTGTCAGACTATCCGCTGTGGCCGGACCTGCGCGCGACCTATTTGCGCGCAACTATGAAGAATGCCGATCACGCCGAGATCGAGGCGTATCTCGATGAATACGGAATACTGAAGCCGGCTCGTGACCTCCGTTACCGCTACGCTTTGCATCTCGCTGCTGTCGGCGACCTGGCGGATTATCTGCGGATTTATCAGCAGTTCTACCAGGGACTCGAAATCGAGAGTCTCGACTGCCTCGCGTTACACGCCGAAGTTGAAGGCGGCCGTCAGAAACGCGTCGTCAATCGAGCCAAGGATTTGTGGCTGGTCGGCGCCAGTCAGGCGCAAGAGTGCGACGCAGTATTCAGTTTTCTCGAAGCTCAGAACCTGCTCAGCCATAGCGATTATCTAAAACGCTTTAATCTCGCTATAGAAGCGAAAAACTATTCGCTTGCCAGATGGCTGGGTCGTTCAATCGACCAGACACACGTTGATATCGCCGCTCAGTGGCTCAGTGCACAAAGCAACCCGGAGAAATTCGCGCGGCGACACCTCAGCTGGCAGAGCGATGCGGTTATGCGTCAGCAATTGGCGTATGCGATTGAGCGCATTACCTACCGTGACCCCGAGGTCGCTCATGACTTGTGGCTGCAACTCAATAAGTTGCACGGATTTTCAGTGGAGCAGGAGTTACTCGCCGAACGACACATTGCTTTGTGGACCGCTCGCGACCGACTGCCGGATGCATATCAGCGGCTTATACAGCTGTCGGCAGCCGCGCAGAACGACGAAGTCTCTCGCTGGCGCGCGAGGACCAGCCTGCGCCAACAAAACTGGACAAACCTGCTCACCGATATCAGTCTGATGTCCGACGAGGAACGCAGCAGTGAAGAGTGGCTCTATTGGCACAATGTTGCGCTGCGCCGCGAGGCACCGTCGCCCGAGGCAGACTTGGCTCTCACAAAGCTCGCAACGGAACGCAGCTATTATGGTTTCCTCGCTGCGGACGAAATGAAGCTCGGCTACGCCTTGGATGACTCGGTGTTCGAAGTTGACGAAGCCGTGATCGCGAATCTCGAAGAGCGACCGGAGCTCATTCGTGCGCGTGAATTGTTACTGGTCGGTCTCGACGGTCGCGGCCGATCGGAGTGGGATATTGTCGTCGCCTATCTGGACCAGGAACAAAAAGTTCAGGCGGCGAAACTCGCCAGCCGCTGGGGTTGGCACTCACGAGCGATTTCGACCATTGCCAGCGCAGGGCAATATGACGACCTGTCATTGCGCTACCCGCTGCCGTACCACAGCACTTTTGAGGAACACGCCGCGACCGCCAGCATTCCGTCGCAATGGGCCTATGGCATCGCACGCAGCGAAAGCCTGTTTATGCGCGATGTTCGCTCGAGCGCCGGGGCAATTGGGCTAATGCAACTGATGCCCGCGACCGGCAAAGAAGTTGCTGCGACCATTAGCCTCCCGTATTCCGGCATCGATACATTGACCGATCCACAGAGCAATATTCGACTGGGCACGACCTACCTGGGCCAGATGGCCGAGCGCTACGGCGGCAATCGAGTGCTGGCTACCGCCGCCTACAACGCGGGTCCACATCGCGTCGATAACTGGTTGCCGTCGACCGGAACACAAGATGCGCGTATCTGGATCGAAAACATCCCCTTCAATGAGACGCGCAAGTACGTGCGCCGGGTAATGGCCGCCGAGACGATCTTCCATTGGCGCATGACGGGCAAGATCCGACGACTATCCAGCGAATTGTCTCAGGTCGATTCAGCGAGCCTGCTCGCAGCGTTGTAGAAACACGTCAAGTCGTCGTCGCACTCTTCCAGCAGCTGTCGAAACTCTTGCAG
>RCNC010001473.1_pt1 | contig 15801 bp, 12 predicted proteins | sample 2041301 | NCBI WGS metagenome assembly RCNC01 (sample SAMN09708231, study PRJNA481090) | Marine sediment metagenome, whole genome shotgun sequencing project. | biome: marine sediment; feature: ocean; material: sediment; isolation source: Sewage treatment plant 13A marine sediment (STP13A) ... | reverse complement strand
TGCAAGTTTATCCTAGCTTATTAATCACTATTTCCATTGGGATGGCATTCCAAACAGGCAGGACTGTTCCAGGCATACCCATCTGTTCCTTGATGCTCCTCATTCATATCTGTCTGGTTGTGCTCATGACAATCGATACATGAAAAAACTGCATAGTTTCCTTGGTTGGTATGGCAATCCACACAGTTTGCCCATTCACCATTGTGTTGGCCGGAGTAAATCGGAAAATACTGCGCATCATGTTGAGTGAATTCTGCTGGCTTCCAGCCCGGAATGGTAGTATGACAAAGTACACAATCGGTGGAAATATTAGCAGAAGCATGGTTTGGGTTGGTGGTAGAATTATAATCACTCTGATGACAGCTTATACAGACTGGTGAAGTATTGGAATAATCTCCTCCTGGGTGACATACATTACAATCGTTGATAGCATGTCCCTGTGTAAGCGGAAAGAAATCATGGTTAAATCCGGAGCTACTCCAGCTAAAAGCATTCATAGTATGACATTCATAACAATCGGTAGAAAAATTACCCTGAACGTGGTTTGGACTGGTTGTAGCCTGGTAATCGTCCTGGTGACAATCTATACATTCAACACCAAGGGGCTCAAACCGAAGCAAGGAAGCAGAAGGATGACATTGGAAACAATCAGCGGTATAATGCGCACCTACAAGCGGGAAACGTCCCATCTGATGTATCTCTGTAATGTTCTCAACTATCCAGGATTGTGGTGTATGACACCGGGCACAATCGGGTCCAACAGTCTGGTAATGCATATCTGTATGGCAAGTAGCGCAATCAGTCTTGGCTTCAGAGAACACCAGTGTTGGATGACACATTTTACAGTTTATCTCTGTATGCTGGCCTTTTAGAGGAAGTTTTGTTGAATTGTGGTCAAAGGAATAAAAGTCCGGGTCAAATTCCCAACCCTCTGGACTATGACATTCACTACAGCTTATCTCAAAGTCATCTCCATGTGGAAAATCCTGATTATTGCCAAATAGAAGCAATACCAGCGGCATAATTATTAATGACAGGCTTTGCATGATATATCCTTAAATTTATATTGAACATATTTAATTTGATCAGTAACCACAGGCTTGTGACATTGAGCGCATGCAACTTCCTTATGTTTCCCATCCAATTTAAATCGAGTATTGTCGTGATCGAACTTATTGGCTCTCCAATTATGAGAATCGTGACATTTTTGACATTTCGTATCACCTGACTTACTAAACTGGCTATAATGAACATCATTATGGCAATCACTGCATCTGGATGAAAGGCCTGTAAATTTCTGATAGACATGATCATTTTGGTCTTTTATAGAATGGCATGAACTGCACAACTGGCGTTCATGAGCACCTTCCAGTTTGAACCTGGTGATGGAATGATCAAATTTTATTTCGTTCCACCTGGTATTTGTATGACAAGTTTTACAGTTAGCCTCAGGATAATATTTGCTACTAAGATAAGATTCGTGAATATTTGTGTGACAATCGACACATTCTATCCCAATTTCTCTAAAACTCCATTTATTCTCTTTTTTATGACATTCAAAACAGGGTGTTGCTAAATGTGCACCCTCCAGCTTAAAATTGCTGTTATTATGCTGCTCAAGGGTATAAAGTGATCCGGAAAAGCCTTTAGTTGTGTGACAAGTGGAGCAATCAGTTACCCTCCCCTGTGATACGAATTGCTTTTTGTGATAATCGTAGTGACAGTCAGTACATTTCTTGTATCGAATCGGGTCGGTATATTTTGATTTATGACATTTTCTGCAATCAACATTCTGATGTTTACCTTCCAGCTTATAATTGGTTAGGTTGTGATTAAAATTACCTAGGCCTATAATCTGATGAAATGATGTCTCAGAATGGCATTTTTTACAATTTTGACCAAACTTGTTATTATGAATATCCTTATGGCAACTGGTGCAATTGTTAAATTGTATGCCGGAAAACTTCTGAATTTCCTGGCCATTTACTATTTCTTTTTTGTGACAATCAAGGCATTCAATTTCCTTATGCCTGCCTAATAATTTATAATCAGTTTTATCATGGTTAAAATAGGATGCCGGTCTAAATGCCTCAAAATCATGACAGGATGCACAATTAGAAGGCAATGTATTTTGATGATAATCAGTATGACAATTTAAGCAGGCAATATCTAAACCCAGATAAGTATATTTCTTTTCCAATACCGTCTTGTCTGTGATAAACGCTGGTTTATGACAATTTTTACAATTCTCCCTGGCGTGTGCTCCTTCCAGCTTGTATCCGGTAAGTGAGTGGCTAAATGTTTCCTGATCGAAACGAATTATCTCGAATTTTCTTCCATGATGATCGCTGTGACATTTGTAACAATCTTTTCCCCTGACATCGGTGGATGAATGATACCCCTTACGCTTGTCTATCCTTAACTTAATTTCTTTATGACAATCCAAACATTTATCATTTGAAACTTTTTCACCTAAAATGTGACATTTCGTGCAATTTGATAATCCTTCAAGATGGGCATGTGGTTGGACAAGATCTCCAGGGGAAAGTTGAGCATACAAATTAGGAATGGCCAAAACCAGTAGTACGAATAAGCTGATTCTATTTCGTTTAGCTTTATGAAGCATTCCGTTCATCCAGAATTATTAGTGTTTTAAAATGGCTTCTCCAAACTTTGTCGTGATCTCCAGGCCTACTTTCTGCAGAAATTGAGTAGGCAGCTCACCTCCAGCAAAAATATAAACCAGGTCGTTTCTCAATTTTTCAGGTCCATTATCATGACCATTTGTTAAGCTTATATATTCCTTATCTATAGACACAAGGTTTGTATTAAACCTAACGTCTACCTTTCCTTGTTCTATAGCTTCATTAATCTTCTCACTATTTTTTGGCTTTACCCGCTGAAAAACATCCTTACGGTAGGAAAGGATTACCTTATTCTGTTCTGCAAGCAACAAAGCAGACTCTATTGCTGAATCGCCACCACCAACCACCACTATTTCTTTTCCCTGAATTTCTTCAGGTTCCAACAACCTGTATGCCACTTTTTCAGTGTCCTCACCTGGAATACTTAATTTCCGTGGAGTTCCCCTCCTTCCAATGGAGAGTAAAACAGTATTGACTGTAAACTGCTCACCAGAATTGGTTTCTACTTTAAAATGACCATTTTCTGGCACAATAGCTTCAACCTTTGAATTCTCTTTAATCGAGATATCATTTTTATCCAAAGCTTTTTCCCACAGATTAAGTAACTCTTTCTTACTTGTGTCAAGTAATTTAACTTTTCCGAACAATGGAAGGTCCATAGCCGATGTCATCACAATTTTTGATCGTGGAAAGGTGAAAACTGTTCCTCCAAGAGAATCCTGCTCCAGGGTTATGAAATTAAGATTGTGTTTTTTAGCTGTGAGTGATGCAGAGATGCCAGCCGGGCCAGCACCTACAATAAGTAAATCATAGTCAGCATGATGTGTTTTCTTTGCTATGGGCGCCAAATTATTTACAGCTTGCTTTCCTTGTTCAACGGCATTTTTAATGAGCCCCATCCCTCCCAGCTCTCCGGCAATAAATATCCCTGGGATATTGGTTTCAAAATTACTATTTACATGTGGCAATTCAACTCCTCTTTTTTCGGTACCAATGCATAAGCTAATAGCTTGGGTAGGACAAGCATGAAAACAGGCACCATGACCAATACAGCGTGAGGCATTAATTGGAGTAGCTTTTCCATTCTGTATTCCAAGGATATCCTTTTCAGGACAGGCAACAATACATGCTCCGGTCTTGATACAGCTGTTAACATCAATAACCGGGTGTAAGGAAACAGGTTCGTGCAGGCCTTCACGTTTTGCCTTTTCGATTTTCTCCCCCACCAATTTAGATTCCCTCCTTTGTTTGCGCAGGTAGATATAGACTATTACCAGGCAAAAGATAATAACCGCGCTATAAACAAGTACTTTTTCTAAGAGAAGTTCCATATTAAAAAATCCAGCGATATCCGAAAATAATTGTTACTGCAACATGAATAATCATTATAATAATCATAACAAGAGCAAAAGGCAAATGTGCGACATGCCAGTACTTAAACAGATTTTGCATGGTATTTAGTCTGTCAATCCTTCGATTCAGAGAAATTTCATTTACCAACAGCTTCAATAAGGTTCTATAATCATTTAGAGGCAAATTGGCATTTTTCAGGATAGACCGTACCTTACGTTTTGTTTTTTTATCATTAAAAAATCTAACCAGGGGATTGGATCCATTTAATTCTGTTGAACTTTTTGTAGATTCCACAATTGCCTGGTAGCTATTCTCATCCAGATTAAAATCACTCTTTAAAATCCCGCCAATATCACTTTTTAAATCCCTTACTTCATTTAAACTCATTTCTCTACCTTCAATGGTTCTCGGGATTTGTATATAAATAAAACGTCCGATTATGCCGCTGATAAAGACAGCTACCATACTCCAAAAACTAATGGCAACCAATCCACCAAACTTAAATGAAGTGTGGAAGAGCACCAAAATGGGGCCTAATGTGCAAAGGAAAATGTGAAATTCAAGCCAGTGCTTAAGTGTTCCAAATCTTGCCAGAGACCGAGATCTTTTTCTGACCATATAAGAAGAAACACCAATTATCATTAACAATGATCCAACTATTCCCAGTCCGTGTCCCAAATTGCTACTTGGATTAAGTAAAGTATGATCTGGGTGAAAAAAACGTTCTTCCATACTGGTATTATAATAACTGGATCCCAGATATACGAGGTATACAAATACGATTAATGTAATTACTGATAAGGCTGTAATATAGATCTTATGTGAAAGAGAAGTCATATAAGCAAATATAGAAATTTTATATTTTGAATTCTAAATTGAAGCCACCTTCATTTAGTTACTTGACTCTTATGCTATATAAACAATGATTGTAAAGGGATTAGTAGAAAACAGAACAGATCCTCAATCATCAGGTATTAAAGCAAATAAATGATTAACTTAATGATAATCGGAGGAATTCCTGGGTGGAATTTTTTGTCATTTTTTAAATATACTATACATATGCACATATGTAAACGTATAAAAGAGTAAAAGGTTTCAATATACGGTTCTCTAATTAATGAACTGTATTTTAATGATTATCCAGCCATGAAATTTATAAGGTAGTAAAGCAATACAGCAATTACAGCACCTGTAATCGGCCCCATTACCGGTATCCAGGCATAGCCCCAATCACTATCTCTTTTGCCTTTTAAAGGTATAATTGCATGAACTATTCTCGGTCCCAGGTCGCGTGCAGGATTTATCGCATAACCGGTGGTTCCACCCAGGCTTAATCCAATTGAAAATACAATTAATCCTACGGGCAAGGCTTCCAATGATCCCAACCCTACTTTGGTCACACCGAGTCCATCAATTTCAACGAATGGCAGGTTAATAAACAAAACCCCAAATATCAAAACAAAAGTTCCAACTATCTCGGAAAAGAAATTTGTCTTGGTGCTTCTAATATTGGGTGAGGTGCAAAAGCATGCCATCTTATCATCGGAATCGCTCGTCTGGTTGAAATGATCGTAATAGAATAAGTATACCAGGTATGCACCTGCCATGGCTCCCAATATTTGTGCCAGTATAAATGGTACTACTTTTAACCAGGGAAAAAGACCAGATAAAGCAAGGCCGATGGTAACTGCCGGATTCAGATGTGCTCCACTAATTGGGCCTGCAATTAGAACACCTACAAAAACGGCCATACCCCAACCGGCAGCAATAACAATCCAACCTGAATTTTCGCCTTTGGTTTTCTTTAGGACCACATTTGCAACAACCCCATTCCCCAGGAGAATCAATATCATGGTACCAATAAATTCTGCTAAATACTCAATCATTTGCAATTCAGTTTTTCATTATCAATGATTATAAAAACAATTTTCCCCAATCTAGGAATACCATGATTTACTCCTGTCAAGAGCCATATTCCATTTTGCAATTATTTCCTTCATATCTTCCAGGGTCATCTCAGGCAGAAATTCCCTTTCCATTTTCCATTGTTTCTTGATTTCCTCAATACTCTCCCAATAGCCAACTGCCAAACCCGCAAGATAGGCTGCTCCCAGTGCCGTTGTTTCAATAGTGCTGGGCCTGACCACCTTTTTCTGTAAAAAATCTGACTGGATTTGCATCAACAGGTCATTGGCCGAAGCACCCCCATCCACTCTTAATTCAGCCAGTTCAATACCCGAGTCCTTTTTCATAATATTAATCACATCCATGGTTTGTAAGGCTATGGACTCTAGCGCAGCACGGGCGATGTGTGCCTTTGAACTACCTCGGGATAATCCTGTTATTGTACCGGTTGCATACTGGTCCCAATGTGGAGCTCCAAGTCCCACAAATGCAGGAACAAAATAAACACCTCCATTGTCATCCACAGACTCAGCCAGACTTTCAATTTCTGAGGAAGATTCAAATAGTTGCATTTGATCCCTGAGCCATTGAACTACAGCCCCACCCACAAATATGCTCCCTTCAAGCGCATAGCTAACTTCATCGTTTATTTTCCATGCAATGGTCGATAATAGCTTGTGTTTCGAATCAATCACCTTGTTACCAGTATTTAGCACTACAAAACAGCCGGTGCCATAGGTATTTTTAGCCATGCCTTTCTCGATACACATTTGTCCGAATAAAGCAGCTTGCTGATCGCCTGCAATACCGGTAATGGGTATTTCATGGCCATAAAGGTCTTCAATGCAGTATCCCATATGCTCGCTGCTTGACTTTACTTCAGGTAGCATACTTGAGGGAATATCAAGCAATTCTAGAAGTTCTTCATCCCAACTAATTGTATGAATATTAAACAACAGGGTTCTACTGGCATTACTTACCTCTGTAATATGCTGCCTGCCACCCGTTAGTTTCCATACCAGCCAACTATCTACTGTTCCAAATGCAAGATGTCCATCTAATGCTTTCTGTCTGGCTCCTTCAACATTATCCAGTATCCACTTAATTTTGGTACCTGAGAAGTAAGCGTCCGCCAGTAGTCCGGTTTTTTCACGGATTGTATCTTCCATCCCACTTGCCTTTAACTGGTCACAGTAATTAGCTGTCCTCCTGTCCTGCCAGACTATCGCATTATAAACTGGCACCCCGGTTCTCCTATCCCAAACAATGGTTGTTTCACGTTGATTGGTAATGCCAATAGCTGCAATATCTTTAGCTTTTACATTTTGTTTTTGTAGTACTTCCTCTATAACCCCTTTTTGAGTTGCCCATATTTCCTCCGGATCGTGTTCAACCCAACCCGGGCTGGGAAAGATTTGTTCAAATTCACGTTGGGAGCTATCTATTATATGACCAGAATGATCGAATAAAATAGCCCTGTTACTGGTTGTACCGGCATCAATTGCCAGAATAAGTTTTTGCATAAGAATTAGAATGAAATTTAAAAACCATATGATTTTATATACCTAAAAATATCTTATTCCGAGGACAAATAATTACCCTCTAGCAGATGGCAGTATGAATCGTTGCATACTTTCAAATGCTTACTTATAAAATTGCTAGACCGTTGATTATATGCTCTAATGCCCATATATTGTATAATCCTTGGAATGTTATTTAACCGTGTGTTAATTGCTTTTAACACCTTATTAATTTAATAGTTCGTCTAGTTTTAAGTAGAAATCATCACCCTCTCCTTTAAACTGCTGAATTATATTTCCTTCTGGGTCTATTATTACTTTTGTTGGATATGTCATTACACTGTACATTACAGACACATCCTTATCAATTGAATCATTGTTAAATAGCTGAATCCAATTAAGTTCATATTTATTAACCGCATTTTTCCAATCATCTTCTTTATCATTACATGCTATACTTACAAATTCAATTTTTGATTTATATTTTTTATAATACTCCTTCATTTTTGGAAAGCCTTTTATACACGGATTACACCAACTTCCCCAGAAATCTAAAACTGCGTATTTCCCTTTAAGGTTTGATAGGGAGAAACTTGATTGGTTTATCGTATTTAATGAAAAATCAGGCGCCGCATTCCCAGGCACAATCTTTTCTTCTGCTTCCCTGACAAGAACATATTTTTGATATTCGACTTTTTTATATTTAAGAAAATCTTCAAAAAGTCCACTTCTTACTTTATTATCTAAACTATCAAAATATAATCCAAGGGTGTCAAGAGGCTGAGATAATGCTAAATAAAAGGCTGACAAATCTTTATCAGGATTTGATTTGATGTATTCCAATTTTACATTTTTTATTTTCTGAGAAAAAGAATTTCTTTCTTTGAATAATTGTGAAACGAGTTGCTGGTCATCTTCACTAAAATACAAAGAGTCAATTTTTAATTCTATTGCAATAGTCTTTTTTTGAATATTAAAAAACTGTTTTCTAAACTGACTATAATCATCATTAAACGTGTTTCCTTTAGCATCATATTCTAAAGAAAACGGCAATAATTTTCCATTTATTTCAACCCTGTCATCAGGACCCAGAGCAAGAAGTATTTTCTTTGACCATGGCCTAAAATTGTTGCCATTCTCACGTATATAAGATGCTTTTTTTGAATCGAACATTAAAAGAATTGGTTCTTGAACAGATAAATTATATACAAATCTGTCATTAGTCGCGATTATTGTATCCTTAGTTTCATCATCCAGGTCAGAAAATGGTACTATAGATACGTAAATTGTGTCATTTCCTAATCCATCAATTTTAGCAACTACTGTAGGGTTTTGCTTACAAGAAATAGTACTTATCAATAAACATAAGCCAAAAATAAATTTAATTGTTTTGTTCATATCCCAAAAATTATATGGTTGTTAACTCAAAATATTACCAGAAACGTTTCAATGATAAAGACTTTAATTCAAATGAACCTGGTGCCATTATCTTAGCTGCTTTTATCTGTAAAGATTGGGTTCCGGAGGATAAATGCACATTCCCCAGGTTTATTGTCCCCCAGTTACGCTCATAGACCTCACCCCGAACGACCCTGTCGGGGGAAGTGAGATAGTCTGCAGCTACTGCCCGGGCTAATTCAATTACCAACGATCCCTCATTTGTAAGCAATTCAACTTCTGTTCCTTTGCCCTCCTCAGCCAGAGCATACTCCATGGATACTTCAAAATCCCCGTCCTCCACCACATCAATAATCCATTCTGCCTTATCCGTCTGACTACTCCAATTTATAATCCAATCGTTGGCCCAGCCCATTTTCCCTTTAAACTTCAAGTCACCAAAAAGCTGTGATTCAGGAGCCGGTAAAGATGCTGTTGGATACTCCATGTAGCCAACCGGAATTGGTGGGGACCCCTGGAAGTTTTTTATTACATCAGCATACCAGTTATCATAGTCTAGAAGCATATCTCCTAAAATTTCGGGATAACTTGATGCAATATCTGATATCTGGCCAGGATCCTTTAACATGTCGTATAAAAGAGTGTCCTTATCTTCATAAATTACAAGGCGATATCTGGAATTCCTAACTGCTCCGGGTGTTTTCTTAAGTTCCTGGTGAACCTGATGGGTAAAAATATTTCTTTCATTCCAAACAGGCTTCCCGGTATTTTCCATCAGCGGAACAAGGCTAATTCCATCTAACTCCAAAGAATCTGGAATGGGAATACCGCAAAGTTCAGCAATTGTTGGAAGGATATCAATATGTGCCGAAATTTCTTCTACGGTGAAAGCTATTTTAAATCTGGCCGGATATTTTATAAAAAGTGGTACACGTACACCCCCTTCATCTACTTTGCCCTTATGGCCTTTCATTCCGCCATTATACCGTACGCCATTTGGGCCATTATCGGTAAGAAACAAAACGATGGTATTGCTAGTGAGCTCCAACGAGTCAATTGTATTTAGAATTCTACCAACATTATCATCAATGTTTTCACACATGCCGTAAATACAGGCATCCTTATCGTTAAAACCCAGATCTTTATATTTTCTAAAATACTTTTCCGGAACCTGAAAAGGCCCATGTGGTGCATTGAAAGGAACATAACAGAAAAAGGGTGTATTCTTATTCCTTTCTATAAATCGGATGGATGCATCCGTTAGCACATCACTAATATATCCCTGAGTGTTGATATGGACACCATTGCTATCTAAGGAAGTATTGAAATAATTATTCCAATGTCCAGCTGAAAATCCAAAAAACTCATCAAAACCCTGTCCTATGGCATTATTTGGATACTGCTCTCCATTGTGCCATTTACCAAAACAACCCGTTCGGTACCCCTCCTCTTTTAATAATTCTGCCAGGGTTAATTCCTCCGTTCGCATTACTTCCATACGATGGGTTACCCAGGATGTTCCGGTACGTAAATGATATCTCCCCGTTAATAAACTGGCTCTGGTAGGTGCACAAACCGGGCTTACATAAAAACGATCAAATTGAATACCTTCCCTGGCAAGGCTATTTAAAACTGGAGTGTCGACAGAATCATTGCCATTTACCCCAAAATCTCCCCAGCCCTGGTCATCAGTCATGATTAATAATACGTTTGGCTGATCAGTCTTCTGCTTGCTAAGCTCCTTTGAGGAGAACTTGCAGCTACAGAATAATACACTTATGAATCCAACAAAGAAAAGATAATTTAATCTCCTAAAGGAAAAGAAATAGGGCATTGAAGGATTTATTAAAGTTAAAATTAAGGTCTAAAAAAGACAAGGACCCTAAATTAATAAAATGATTTTAATACAAAGGGATTTTATAACATCAAGCCTATAATAAAGTCAACAATAACTAAGTTTAAATAGTATCGTAAAAGCGGATATCAATTATTCTTTGTAATTTAGATTTAAACTTAATTCCAAGCATTGTGAGAATGAACAACAAATTATACTTCCTGAGCTTCACTTTATTGCTTCTAAATAGCTGTATCTTTCAAGCTGTTTCACAGAAGGTTAGGATGAGTGATGATTTGCCCCTGACTTTAAATTACAAGGTAAATGTAGGCATATTTCATGTGGGCGAGGGCTCAATTACCGTTGGTAAAAAAACCAGTTATTGCGATTATGCCTTTGATGGAGAGGTATGGACAACGGGTATAGCAAAAGTTATATCCAAAGTACATTATCATTTCAGAACATGTATTGATATAAACACCGGCTGGCCAATAGAAGCTATGCGTTATGGCTTAAAAGGTAAAGAAGAAACTTATGAATCTGTTCAATATGATCATTTTAGCAGGGATGACTCTACAATATTCTACGGAACGAAAAATGAAACAGTCATTCTTATGAAAGAAATTTATGATGTTATGAGTGGCCTGCTTGATGTATGGAATAATTATCCTCCTGAAACTTTACATAAGGGCCAGGAAATTAGGTTAAACACCTATTGGGCAGAGGATGTATTTGATTTCAGGGTTGTGTATGATGGTAAAGAGAGCATCAAAACCAAGAATGGAGACGTAATGTGTCATAAGTTCCTGCCTGTAACCGAAATTGGTGAATATTTTACTAGTAATAAAGATGTAATCGTATGGATATCTGATGATAAGGATTATATACCCTTGCGTATTATAATAAATCTTAAAACAGGAACTTTAACCGGAGAATTAAGGAATTAACTTTGACTCTCACAATTAAACCATTTCTATAAATTCTCGCAAATTAGATTCCAGGATAAATTCCAGCTCATCCATTTTTTCCTCCTGGATCTCCGCAAATAGGAATCCAAATACTGGAAATTCTTTGTAGTCTACCACTCTTATTTCTAGTGGCTTCTCAAAGCGTTCACATAGTTTATTAAAGTTAAAAGAAGCGATATTTTCAGGCTTTTGGCCTGTGGTATTGTCCAATACTATAATACAGTATGTTTTGTTCTGGCTTTTTTGAATAATCCCTTCCCAATCAGGTGCCAATCCGGATAAGTAATACACATAAGGATTGAAATTAAAGGCATTAAAGCTAATATCTGCTGTAGTACACCAGCCGCCAAATCTCATTGGGTTTATTTCGATGGGGATAATTCTTCCATCTGAAGTAATTCTAACTTCAACATGCATGGGGAAATTTCTAATATCTGTTAACTCCCCCACCTTCTTCAAAATTTCCCTGAAGCTATCCAGGTGTTCTTCCACCAGGCTGGCAGAAGTGTAATAAACACGATCATTCAGGTTTTTCTCATTGGAAAATAAATGTTTAAATACATTTAGAATAACCGGTTTGCCCTGAACATTGAAGTAGGCATCAAATGCATATTCATCCCCTTGAATATATTCTTCCAAAATGAATGAGGAAGTATCCAATACCGACACGGGATAGATATTCTTCACCGTCTCTAATTCTTTTCTAATGCTTCCCTTTACAGACTCCCATTCCAAATTTGATCGAACCAGGTGAACACCCATACTAAAAAACCCTTTAGAAGGCTTTATGATAAAAGGTTTGGGTATGGATTCTGTGCTAATTTCAAATATTTCATCCAGCTTCAACTCCTGGAAATAGAAATCAGGGTATATAATTTTCAGTAGTTTTCTGAATAAAAACTTGTCTTTGAAAAGTTTTATATTATCAATTAGTTTAGGTGAATCTATATTCTTGAGAATCCAGTTAATAGAGTTCTCAGAATTCGTGTAGATTAATGGATCTTCTTCTTTATTTAAGAATTCAATGGCATCTTTTTCGCTTATGGCATTTACATCTCCATTGTAGGTGAGATTTTCAGAGAAGCTGGTTTTGAGTAGTTTAATTCTAGATTCAGCAATAGTGTCTTTTAAAAATTCTGAAACAAAAGGTTTATCCAGTATTATCATTTTCCAGCAAAATCGTTTGAAGTTAAACTCACTTCATATTCATGGGTTTTTCAATTCCGTAATCCCATTTTTTATCTACCATTTTCAATAACAATGCGAAAATTAGCCCGGCCAATCCAAGTCCTAGAAAAATTAACATTACGGGGCCATAATTAAGTGTAACAGGATTTTCTGGATTTGTTTTATCTAAAACTATACCTACAATTAAGGGAAATCCCCATAAACCCAGGTTCTGAATGGAATACATGAGTCCATAAGCAGTGCCTATTTCATCTTCATTAACCAATTTAACAGTAGTGGGCCACATTGCCGCAGGGATCAAAGAAAAGGAAATCCCCAACAATATCATAGGTACATAGGGTTGAATACTTGTAAAAGCAAACCCTGAATAAATGACAAATAATAAAAGTGATCCGAAGATCATAGCGGTGGCTGCCTTTCCCTTGCGATCAATTAATGAACCAAAAATAGGTGTAAATATGAGAGTTCCAAGTGGTAAGAGGGAAGCAATTTGTCCACTTTTTTCATAGCTCATTCCAAATTTATGGAAAAAGAAATCGGGAGCAAAAGCCATGAATGGAAATACGGCTGAATAAAATGTAACACAAAGAAGGGCAATTAGAATAAAAGCCCTGTTGGTAAGAATATCAAAAATGTCGCTAAACTTAAATTTGCTTTTAGGTTCACTACCCTTTTCAATTTCAATTTGTTTATCGAGTTTTAGGTCAAAAAGAATATAAATCATAAAAGCAAACAAACCCAATAGCACAAGGACAGCAGCAAACCATATGGCATTGCTAAGATGTTCACCACCTTTTGCCATAACCGGTGATAACTGTAAGGCAGCAAAGGTACCCAAACGTCCAAATCCCACCTTGAGACCAAAAGCAAGGGCCAGGTCCTTTCCTTTAAACCACTTTACAAGAATTTTACTAATTACCACGATGCTTGTTTCAGCTCCCATTCCATAGAAAAACCTGCCAGTTAACATCATTTTAAGCTCTGGAGAATAATCTGGCATGAAGGATTGCATAAACGAATAACCAATCCCACCTTCCGCATACATTTCTGATGCCCCATAAGCGGTTAACATAGCCCCAAAAGCCATGAAGAATATAAAAATAAATCCGGTTCGGCGTATGCCTATTTTGTCGAGAATAACACCCCCGATAACAGCCATAAACAAAAAGGTATTGGGGATGGAATAGAAAGACACAAATAAGCCATAATCGGTATTTGAAAAATTGAACTCCTTGGTAAGCAAGTCCTTCAGGGTAGAAAAAGCATCGTAGAAATAGTAATTTACTGATAGAATGAAACCGACAAGGATTAAAATACCCCAGCGAAATGCTGCAGATTCATTCATGGCTTTACTCAGACTCATAAAAACTATTTTTTGGGCTATAAATGTAGAAATTTACCTGAACTTTATCGGGTCTTTAAAAAAGTTATCAAGACATGCTTAAATTCGGTCCACATTATCAGGATGAAAATTAATATTTTATTTTCTTTGCACTTGAATATATCTCCTACCTTCAATCAAAAATCTAAAATGGGATATTTGAATTACAAAATATGAGTTTAAGGAATCACACCAGCATAATAAGGATTATATTATTTGCTATAGGTATTCTTGTTGTTTCCACACTGATATTCAGCATCTCTTCTAAGGTTAATTCATCTCAAAACATTACAGAAACAATTTTATTAGACACTCTAATTGTTAAGAAAAAGGAGATACCCGGTTACCCTGATTCTGTAATACAAAAAATTGGAGTCAAGATCGATTCGCTTTTTATAGCTGCAAATAAGAGGTACGATTTCCATGGCAGCATTCTGGTTAGTAAAAACGGGCGAAAAATATTTTCGAATGAATACGGCTATGCCGATTTTGCTAAGAAGACTCTTATAGACAGACATTCAGCTTTTCAGCTTGCCTCTGTGAGTAAACAGTTTACTGCAGTTGCTGTTTTAATGTTGTATGAGGAGAATCTGATAAATTTGGATGACACTATAACAAAATACTTTCCAGAACTGCCCTATCCAAGAATTACCATAAGGCAGCTATTGAATCACACCTCTGGCTTACCCATCTATTTCTGGCTCGCGGAACATAAATGGAAGGAAGAAATGCCTCCCACAAATGAGGATATGATCGCCTTAATGGCGGAACAGAATTTATCGCTATTTTTTCGCCCTGGTGCTATGTTTGACTATTCAAATACCGGGTATTTAATATTGGCTGCTCTTGTAGAACGGGTGAGTGGAGAAAACTTTGCTTCCTTTGTAAAGAGGTATATTTTTAAGCCTTTGGAAATGGATGATTCATTTATTTACAGTTTTGAATATGACACTATTCGCAGCAATCAACTGGCAGGATACCGCATCTATAGGCGCAGGTACCATATCGAAATTCCTGGTACTGTGAATGATGCCGTGGTAGGCGATAAAAATGTGTATTCCACAGCCGATGATCTACTGAAATGGATAAATGGTTTGAATAGTTACAAGCTTATTCAGAAGCAAACCCTGGATATGATGTATACCAAAGGGGAAACCAGGTATAGCCGGAAAGTCCCCTATGGCTTTGGCTTCCGAATTGACGATCGGAAGGAAGAACTGCTCATATACCATGATGGGAAGTGGAATGGTTTTAGAACATCAATTCGACAATATCCTGAGAATGATGTTGTTATTTTCTTTCTTGAGCACAGCAGCTACAGCTCCCCTACCGGTATTATCCGGCAGGTATATTCCATTGTGGATAACAATAAGGTAGATCCAAGCGAAAATCTTGTAAGTGTGAAATAGTAAATTTGAATAAAACATACCACAAGGTATATAGAGTTTTGTTTTATTCTGCTTAAATTTATATCGCACCGATGGCGCTTTGGTAAGTGCTATTTTTATTGCATAGGGCCAATACCCGATGCTAATATTATTTCGCCCCTTTGGGGCTAAAACCTATTTGTGAAAATACCCGTTGTTAAGATTATTTCGCCCGGTTGGGG
>RCNC010001471.1_pt1 | contig 15820 bp, 12 predicted proteins | sample 2041301 | NCBI WGS metagenome assembly RCNC01 (sample SAMN09708231, study PRJNA481090) | Marine sediment metagenome, whole genome shotgun sequencing project. | biome: marine sediment; feature: ocean; material: sediment; isolation source: Sewage treatment plant 13A marine sediment (STP13A) ... | reverse complement strand
GATCTGCAGTTTGAACAAAAAGGATAAATATTGGTGTGTCCGTCCAGAAGTGGTAGATTTTGGTTCAGGCCAAGGCCGCAGCGCCCTTGAAACCGCAGGCGTAGCAGCGCTACGTTGAGGACTTCAAGGGCGGGAGAACGCAGGCCTGGGCCGAAAGATGCTGTTTCTGGACGGGGAATAAGGAGGAATAGGCATATGGCAACACGTGTGACGGTCCTGGGCGCCGGTCCGGGGGGGTATGTGGCGGCGGTTCGTGCCGCTCAACTGGGCGCGGTGGTGACGGTGGTGGAAAAGGAGCAGGTCGGCGGTACCTGTCTGAACTGGGGGTGCATTCCTTCGAAAATCATGAAAACCACTGCCGAGATGCTCGAAAAATTTCACCACGCTGATCAGTTCGGTATACGCCTGGATGGCAGCGCCGTGCTTGACATGCAAAGCCTCATGGCCCGCAAGCAGAAAGTCCTTTCCACCCAGATCAAGGGTATCGAAGGCCTCCTGGCCCACCACAAGATCAGCCTGGTTCGCGGCACCGCCCATATCGACGGTCCCGGCAAGGTGTCCGCCACCGGTGAGGACGGGCAGGAGCAAGTCTGGGCCTGGGATCGACTGATCATCGCCACCGGTTCCCAACCTTTTTCGGTGCCGGCTTTTCCCTTTGACGGCCAGTGGATTCTGTCCAGCAACCACATTCTAGAGATCGAGCAGGTCCCCGAATCCATTGTAATCGTGGGTGGGGGGGTGATCGGCTGCGAATTCGCCTGTATCCTGTCCGCCATGGGGGCCGCGGTTATTGTCGTGGAGGCACTGGACCGCCTGCTGCCCCTGCCGTCGGTGGATGCCGGTTGCTCCAAGGTGCTGGAGCGGGAGATGAAAAAGCGCAAAATCAAGTATTACGTGAACCGGGTGGTGGAATCGATCGAGCGGCGTGGTGACGGCTTGACGGTGACCATCGGTCCCTCCCCCTTTGCATCGGATTTGAAGGAAAAGGACAAGGTCCCGGTGACGGAGACGGTGGCGCAGGCGCTGGTGTGCATCGGCCGGTCGCCCAATACCAAAGATATTGGCCTGTCCACCCTCGGACTTGCGACGGATGCCAAGGGGTGGATACCGGTGGACGACCGACTGCAGACAGGCGTTCCGGGCGTATACGCCATTGGCGACGTGCTGGGCCCGGAGCGGGTGATGCTGGCTCACGTGGCCTCCACCGAAGCCATGCTGGCGGCGGAAAATGCCATGGGCCGCGACCGCGCCATGGACTACACGGCGGTGCCCGGGGCCATTTTTACCATGCCGGAGGTGGCCTGCGTGGGGCTCACCGAGGCTCAGGCCAAAATCCAGGGAATCGATGCCCGCGCGGATACCGTGCTGTTTCGCACCATCGGCAAGGCCCAGGTCATCGGTGAACTGGCCGGCCAGGCCACCATCATTTCCGATGCCGGCAACGGCAAGGTGCTGGGGGTTCACATCATCGGCCCCCATGCCACTGACCTGCTGGGAGAAGGGACCCTGGCGGTCAGCAATAACCTGTGTGTGGCGGACATCGCCGACACCATTCACGCCCACCCCACCCTTGCGGAGATCATGCTGGAGGCGGCGTTGAAGGGCACAGGTAAGGCGCTGCATGGGTAATCATAGCGATGTCGTATTTTAATCCTGAAATTCGTGTTTCTTATGCGCCAGAAAAGAAAAGACCGCTACCATTTAAATCACAATAAACAAAAAACAAATGACAAATAAATCACAATAGCCAAATTCAAAATTCTAAACCTTAGGTGACAAGGCTCAAGACATCGAAAACTCTATGGTAGATGAAGCGTTACAACATCAAGACTCAAATTCAATTTAATATTTTTATTTAAAATTCTTTAAGGTTCCTGTATTAAAATCAATTTTCGTATAATGAAAGAGTATTGCCACTCTACAAATTGCTCATTATTCATTGATATTTACCTTACGGGTCATCGATGTTGTGAGCCTTTTTACCGTTAGACTTGGGTTATCGATGTCTTGAACTTTGGCACTTATGATCTTGAAGAAAGGACATTCAAATCATCAAGGTTGAAGCAATCGAAATGAAAATCAACGGTTGGTGTTTGCCCTTTTTGAGATTTGGATATTGTAATTTGGAATTTATTTGAGATTTGTTATTTGTAGCTTGTCATTTGAAATTTGGTGCATGCGAATGTTGTTTCCAGTTTATCCGGTTCAGGTGATCAGAATAGCGCCCGAATGTTGATTCTATATCGCAATGAGCACCAGTGCCACCCCGGCACCGGCCACCCCAAACCACTGCCGACGGCCCAGTCCTTCCCGGAACACCAGCCAGGCCAGCAACACGGTGGATGCCGGGTACAGGGACGCCAGAATAGCGGCAATGTCCAGCCTTCCGAGGTGGGCGGCCATTCCGAAGGCGGCGTTACCTGCGGTATCCAGTATGCCTGCCAGGGCGATTAAGACGAACTGACCCCGGGGTGGCGGTGCCAGTTGACGAGTCGTGGCCAGAAGCGTGAACATCAGCGCGATGGCCGCTGCACGGGCAGCCACCAGCGGCCACAGGACAGACTGGCTGCTGGCCTGATCCATGAAAATGAAGAACAGGCCAAACCCCAAACCGGCTAAAATCGAGAGCCGCAGTTCGCCGGGTTCGATTTTCGATTTATCCCCCGGAGAAGAAAGAAACCAAACTGCTGTTATGGCGATTCCGAAACCGATCGTGCGCAGCCAGCCGGGAAAACCCTCCACCAACAATGAAAAGGTCATGGGAACCAGGGCTGTCACTACCGCTGACAGCGGTGCTACGAGCCCCATCCGTCCCTGGGCCAGCCCCTTGTAGAGTCCAATCAGGCCTAACACGCCGAAGATTCCAGCCAATCCGCCGAACAACAGATGCCTGACCGGTGGCATGCTCTGGGCAAAAGCTGCCGCCAGACAAACCAGAAGGGTGCCGCCGATCAACTGGGAGAAGAGGATCACGGTGAGCGCGTTCCCCCGCCGGGAGGCAAAGCCGCCGGTAAAATCGCCCGCCCCCCAGACCAGGGCGCTGCACAGGCCGCAGACCACGGCCAAGGTTTCCGGATTGATCATATCAGCACCTTCTCGTCCCTATTTGCCGGTATAGCCTGCCAGCCCGGCAATTTTTTCCCGATAAAAATATCGCTTCTGCCCAGAATTGTCCCTTCTGGGGCTGTTTTCGAGTGTCCTGTCTAATGGCACAAAAACTGCTTAGAGAAAAGCAAATAAGACAAAGCAAATAAGGAAAAAGCCAAATCGAACGTCATCGTGCGTTTAAAGTATAGAACCGACGTTAACAACACCCGCAGGAGGGTTCACCACGTGGTAAGAAACTGTCTTTTAATGATTGGTCTGGTCTTTTTTTTCCTCTTTGCCCGCAATGTCATGGGCGACATTCCGCTTCTCGTGAACTTCAGGAGCGGGGCATTGGTTTTGGTTGGCACGATCGTTGGCGGTACGCTGGCATTTCCCGTCCATACCCTGCGCGGCTTTTTCACCAGCCTGGTCGACAGCCTGAAACCCAGACCGAAAACCGTAGAAGACCTGATCAGTCAAATTATCGTATTGGCCCGCCTGCAGCGGGTCGCCGGTCTGGGTGAGATGAACCGGAAAATCAACGCCCTGCCGAACCCGGTTCTACGCCGTGGTTTTCAAATGATTCTTGATAATTTCGACCCCCCACGGGTCGAGATGATGTTGGGAAAAGAGATCAATCTGTATCTGGACCAATTGCAGACGCAGCTCAACGTGATCAACCGGCTCGCCAGGCTCGCACCGGTGTTCGGCTTTGTGGGTACGATCATCGGTCTGATCAATGTGTTGAACCACATCGGCAGTTCCGCCCAAATCGGACAAGGTATGGCGACGGCCCTGTTAACCACCTTTTACGGCCTGCTCTTTGCCAATTTTGTGTTTCTTCCGATCGCGGGCAAGTTTGCCGAGCACATCAGGCGCGAGGCGCTGATGCTCAATGTGGTTTTCGACGGCGTCATGGGTGTGTGCAATCAACGACCCCCGCTGGAAATTGCCCACAGTCTGAAGTCTTATGCAGAAGTTGATTTCTCAACGCCGCCGCCGATGTCGCTTCGAAAGGGTCATCGATGGAATCTGTGGGGCGACGCCGCCAAACAGCAGGAACTGGCGAGGTAGCAGATGGTCGACAATGCGGGTCAGTCAACGCCATGGCGGTTCACGCCGAGGGCCGACAAAGGCTTTGTTGCTAGGTTTTCTTTGGCAGAAGAGGCGAAATCTGCCGAAGAAGACGCGTTTTTGTGGAGTATGGCGGACCTGATGACCCTCCTGCTCGTTTTTTTTGTTTTGCTCTACGCCAATGCTATCAATCGGCCTGAAACCGCGGCACAGGAACCGGAACAAGCCAGCACGACCGTCGCATCGTCATCGGTTATCCATTCAGACGCTCTTCCTGAAGTCCCCCCTGCTGACTCCGTCCCGACGGATGAGACCGTGGCCCCGAATCCGGAGCCACCGGCAGCGAACCTTCAACCCCAGGAGGAGGGATCCTCTGTCGAACCGTTGAACCAGGCAATGATCAACGACCTGAAAGAGAGCTTCAGCAATGATTTTTACGTCCGGTGGGACAAGAAACAGCCCGTATTTGTTCTGGGCGAGCGGATCACGTTCAATATCGGCGATGCGGAACTGTTGACCGATGCTCAATCGGCATTGAAACGGATTGTCGATTGGATTGCCCCGCAGCGTCACTACCAGATCATCGTCTCAGGTCATACCGATGACATTGCCATCCGTACACCGAGGTTTCCATCCAATTGGGAGCTGTCTGCAGCAAGAGCCGCCAGTGTCGCCAAATTTCTGGCGTCTCACGGTATTGCCCCGCAGCGGTTGATTATTCAGGGGAAATCGGAATTTCACCCCTTGGTGGCCAATACGTCAGACGAGAATCGACGGGCAAACCGTCGGGTTGAAATCTCCCTGGTCAAGGGCGAGCGGGCAGCGGGTCGTTTTTAGAACGGGTCTCATCGCTGCCCCCAAAGGCCCACTTTTATTGTTAAGCACGCGAGTGCTGATTAGTTTACCCGCTCCCAGGTTGTCATCTGGCTGACGGTGTGCTGAAACTTGCGCCGGGTTTCACGGATGACGAATTCAACCTCCCGGGGGGTGCCGATCATCTGAAAATGACCAGCCAGTAGGTCTTTCAGCCCGTCCAGTGTGGTATACGGCTCACCGTCCCTGCGGACGCCGCCCACCCAGTTTTCGCGAAGGGTGAATTCCTCCAACCAGGTGTAGGGCGAGGTGAGGACCAGAACCCCACCCATGTTGAGCCGCTGATGAATGGTGGTGAGAAACTTTATTGGGTCGTAAAGCCGGTCGATGAGATTAGCCGCCAGGACCAGATCGTAGCCGGTGAACTGCGGCTTGAGATTGGTTGCATCTGCCTGAAAAAATTCCACCCGGTCGGTGACGGTGTCCAGTCCGAACTCGACCAGATGCCGTTCATGGTAGGAGACGATGTCTCCCTCTTCCACCCGCTCGAAGTGGATGACGCCTTTTTCCTGCATCTGGAAGGCGATGCGGATAAAGCGGGCTGAAAAGTCCAGGCCGTTCACGAAGTCGAAGGTCCGGGCCAGCTCGAAGGTGGCGCGTCCCACGGCGCAGCCCAGATCCAGGGCCCGCCGCTTGGGTCGGCCTTCCATGACGGCAACGGCAATCCGGGCGCATTGCAGCGGAAAGTTCTCCACATTGAAGTAGGGCTCCCCGAAATGAAATTCGCAATACTGGGAGACCACCAGGTCGCTCTCATACATGGCCTCAGGCAGTTCCACCGGGTGTTCGGATGCCACGTAGCGAAAGCCCGCGTGCTGGAAAAAATGACGTCGGAAGGCGTAGCGGGAATCGCGGGTGGCCTCGTTGCCGGTGGAAATCCAGGACCCTCCCTTGATAAGGTTGTGGCGGGTGTCGAAGGTGGGCGTGGAGAAGTCGTCGTAAACCGGATGGACCGCAAAGCCTGCGAATCCGGTGGTGGGCGTCTCCGTCCATTGCCACACATTGCCGATGAGGTCGTAAAAGTCACCAAAGCGAAAACGGTTTACCGGACACGACGAGGCCCAGTGTTCCAGATTGATGTTGCCCGGCGCGTGATCCCAATAGGGCTGGTCCGGGATGTCGTGCAGATCGTGCAGTCGGTACCACTCGTCCTCGGTGGGCAGCCGGATGGTTTTGCCCCGCTTTTGGGCCATCCAGTTGCAAAAGGCCTTGGCCTCCAATTGGTTGACCTCGACGGGCCAGTCCCATGGCATGGGGATGACCCGCGTCATGGTCCGGAAACGCCAGTCCCCCTCCGACGGGATCCAGAAGAGCGGGTGGCGCGCTTTAGAATAGCCGGCCCAGTTCCAGCCTTCTTCAGTCCAGAGGGCCGCGGTTGCATAGCCGCCGTCCTCTACGAACGCCAGGTACTCCCGGTTGGAAACCAGGTAGCGCGAAGCTGAGAAATCCTTGACATCGAAGGTGTGACTGCCAAATTCGTTGTCCCAGCCATACAGGGGATGGTCTTTGGATTTTCCCAGCACCACCTGGCCGCCGGGCACAGGCAGTAGTTCGTTGTCCGGCGCCGGACCGGATTCCGTGCAGATATCCCACAAGGGCAGATGGCGGACCTGGTCGATGGGCATTCGCCGGATGATGACCGAGGAAGTCTCCAGGTGAATCCGCTGGTGTTCGATGCCCATTATGATGGTCCAAAACGGGTTATCCCAGGTGATGGGCAGGGTAAGCGGAAACTTGCGGATGACGGTATCTACGACGGCGCGCACCTCGTCCCGGTAGGCTTTCACTTCTGCCACGGCGGGCCATTCATAATGGGTGTCGTCCAGGTCGTCCCAGGACATTTCGTCCACCCCCACCGCAAACATGGACTCGAAGGTCGATTTGATGCGCTGATCGATGATTTTAGCAATGATCAGTTTGTTGATGTAGAAAACACCGGTGTGGCCCAGGTAAAAAATCGGCGGTTGCCGAAGCGGTTCGGCCCGCAGGTAAAAGGCGTCATCAGATGCCAGGGTGTCGTAGAGCTTTTCATCGAGGGTGAAGGTCTTATGGAAATAGTCCAGGATTTCCTCGCGCTTCGCTTCAGGCGTGCCCGTATTCAAAATGGTTGTCCGTGTGTTTCGTAAATCTGTCATAACGCCCTCCCCGTAGATGATATACCCCCATGTTGAACGAGCAATGTTAAAAAATCAGTTTACAGTTAAACTTCCGAAAACACAACTAAAATGAAGGACTCACCGGTTGCCGGACTATCCTTTCGCCCCGTCTGCACGGGTCCTCGCCTGCAAGCCCGGGGAACAGCCGGGACGAGTTTCGTTGCAAACGCAGGGGATCATATGCTAAAAACTGTAGCAGTGTGTTGGCCCCAGGCCGGGCTGTTGAACACCGACAATTTTTTGTTGTCCTTTCCCACTGAAAAAAGGCAGCATCGTCATGCCCGTGGCACAGATCGCCCTTGAATACTGGTTGTTGCTGATTCCACTGATCCTTCACGGTGTGGGCATCCTGTTCATTTTCGACGTCATCATGAACGGCCGGACCAGCCAGGGCACCATCGCCTGGGTGATGGCCCTGTTTTTCTTCCCCTACCTGTCCGTTTTCCTCTATCTCATGTTCGGGGCCCGGCGAGTCCAGAGCTCCGCGGTCGCCCACGAGTCCGGAAGTACCGCCATGCACCACCTGGGAAGAGATCTCCGGCTGGATCAGCGGATCGGCTGTCTGATGGTTCGTGATACGCCCAAAATCGATGTTCTCAGTGATATTTACCACCTGCCGGTCATGGTCGGCAATCGCTGCTCCCTGCTGATCAACGGCAAGGCCACCTTCGATTCCATCCTGGAAGGGATCCGGTCCGCCCGCAGCTATGTGCTGATTCAGTTTTTTATCGTCCGCGACGGCGAGCTGGCCAATCGGCTCAAAACGGTGTTGATTGACAGGATCAAGGCTGGTGTCCGCGTCTATTTTCTCCTGGATCAGATCGGCTGCGTGGGTCTTTCCCGATCATACATTGAGGCGTTGAGGCGTGCCGGCGTCAACGTCGGCATCTTCCGCATGGGCAGTGGATGGCTCAACCGGTTCCGGATCAATTTCCGCAATCACCGGAAAATCGTGGTTGTGGACGGCACCGTGAGTTGGGTGGGAGGCCACAACGTGGGTGATGAATACCTGGGCAGGAGCCGGCGTTTCGATTTCTGGCGGGACACCCACGTCAAAATGGAAGGCCCGGTGACCCTGGCCGTACAGCTCTGTTTTGCCGAGGACTGGCATTGGGCCTGCGGGAAGCTTCCGGAGATATCCTGGGACCCGCCAGCCTGCATCGGCAGTGAACCGGTGCTGTGCATCCCCACAGGTCCCGGGGACTTGGTGGAAAGCTGTTCGCTGATGATGGTGCAGGCCATTAACCTGTCCAGGCATCGGTGCTGGATTATGACCCCCTATTTCGTGCCGGATGTGGCGGTGATTAAAGCGTTGCAATTGGCTTCCATGCGGGGGGTGGATGTGAGGATCCTGATTCCCGCCAATCCGGATAAGCGGGTTGTCTGGTGGGCGGCGCACAGTTACCTCTTTGAAGTGGCCGTGGCCGGGGTCCGGATGTACACCTACCGCAAGGGCTACATGCACCAGAAGGTTTTTCTGGTGGACGACACCCTGGCCGGCATCGGCACGGTCAATCTGGACAACCGCTCCCTGCGGATCAATTTTGAGATTACCATGGCTTTTACCGATCCCGACTTCATCCGGCGGGTGGAGAAGATGTGCCTTGACGATTTTGCCCTCGCTGATCCTCTGACCACCGACGATGTCTATCGCCGATCATTGGCTTTCCGCCTGGCGATCCGGACGGCACGGCTGTTTTCACCGATATTGTGATATGGGATTTTGCTTAACAGCTGTTGAAAAATAATACTACCGACATAATTTGACTATGAAGAATATCATATCATTCGAGATCTGCAGCCAATGTGCTCAATGTTGTAAGAATTACCCATATGTAGAATTGTCTCAATATGATATCGATTTGTTGGAACAAGTCACAGGATTATCTTTCGAGATGTTTACAAACCCTAAGGGTAATGTAATTGAAGACTATTTTTTAAAATTCAGAGAAAATGGATATTGTTTTTTCTTAAATGAGAAGAAGGGCCGTTATTCTTGTGGTGTATATAAATCAAGACCTGAAATTTGCAGGAATTTCCCATCAAAACCCGTACAGGCAGAAAACTGTTTGGTCGTTTGTAAACAACTATGATTAAATCAAAAATAAAAATAAGAACCAAATATGTGCCTGCAGGCATCAAGATCCTTTATGAGGATCGAGACATCATCGTGATTGAAAAGCGCTCAGGGCTGTTGAGTGTCAAGACCAATTACGAAGCAGAAAAGACGGCGCATCATTTGCTTATCAACTATGTCCGAAAGGGTAACCCGAAGTCAAAGATCAAGCTATTTGTCGTACATCGGCTGGACAGGGATACGTCCGGCGTGATGATCTTTGCAAAAAGTTTTTCAATTCGTGAGAAATTTGTCGAGCAGTGGGAAAGTGTAGAAAAAAAATACAGAGCGGTCGTCTATGGTCATTTAGCAGAAAAAAATGGCATAATAGAGTCTTTTCTTGCCGAAAGAGATGATTATAAAATGCAATCGGTCAAGAATCCAAAAGATGGTGTTTTTGCCAGGACGCAATACAAAGTAATAAAAGAGTCCAAGGATTACAGTTTACTAGAAATTCAACTGTTGACGGGGAAAAAAAATCAGATTCGTGTTCACTTTTCCGAAAAGGGGCATCCCGTTGTCGGTGACAAAAAATACAGCAAGGAGGCTAAGGGACGTTTAGCCTTGCATGCATTGTCGATTCGCTTTAATCACCCGTTTACGAATGAAAAGATGACGTTTGAAACGAAAATGCCCGACTATTTTTCGACTTATTTCAGCCCGCCGGGCCGGATCGAGATTTGAACCACAACACCCAACCCATCCGTCAATTGATGCCGTAAGCCTTGAGCTTCAGCTGCAAGGTGCGGCGGCTGATGCCCAGCGTTTCCGCCGTTCGTGTCCGGTTTCCACCCATGTCTTCGAGGGTTTTCAGGATCATTTCTTTCTCCACCTCTTTCAGGGATCGGCCCGAGGCTAGCACCGGCTCTCTGGGCGATTCATCGGCGTCATGGACTTGAAGCGTACTGGGGAAATGCTCCGGGCCCACCCTATCCCCCCTGGCCATGATTACCGCGCGCTCGATGACGTTCTCCAGTTCACGGACATTGCCCGGCCAGGCGTGACGAAGCAGAAGATCCATGGATCGGGGGAGAAAGCCTTTGAGGCTGCGGTGGTTCTTTTCGGCATACCGCCCGAGAAAGTAGTCAGCCAGCAGCGGGATGTCGGCGGAGCGGTTTCTCAGGGGCGGCACCTTGATCATGACCACATTGAGCCGGTAGTAAAGGTCTTCCCGGAAGCGGCCGGCGGCAATTTCATCTTCCAGGGTGCGATTGGTGGCCGAAATGATCCGGGTGTCGACACGCACTGTCCGGGTACCGCCCACCGGTTCAAACTCCCCTTCCTGGAGGACGCGCAGGATCTTGGCCTGGGTGGCCGGTGCCATTTCCGCGATTTCATCCAGCAGGAGGGTGCCCCGGTCCGCCAGCTGGAACCGTCCTTTTTTAGGCCCGGTGGCACCGGTAAAAGCCCCCTTCTCATGTCCGAACAGTTCGTTCTCCAGCAGCGTTTCGGGAAGGGCGGCGCAGTTGACCTTGACGAAGGGGCCGTCTTTGCGGAGGCTGTTGTGGTGGATGGCGTTGGCCACCAGCTCTTTGCCGGTGCCGCTTTCGCCCTGAATCAGAATCGTGGCTTCCGACGGGGCCACCAGGGACAGGGTTTCGAAGAGCTCCCGCATGGAGGGGCTGCGGCCGATGATGTCTCCGAAATCAAAGCGTGCGTCCAACCGTTCTTTAAGGTTGAGGTTCTCTTCTTCAAGTCTGCGGTGATGCAGGGTTTTGAGCACCAGGATTTTCAGTTCATCGACGTCGATGGGCTTGGTGATGTAGTCATGGGCCCCGGCCTTGAGGGCTTTTACGGCCGAGCGGACCGATCCGAAAGCGGTCATGATGACAACCGGAGTACCCGGACTGATCTCGACCATCTTTTTCTGGGCGGCATCCCCGTGCATGCGTTTCATGCGCAGGTCCATGAGCACCAGATCGAAAATGGTCTTCTCCACTGCGCCGCAGGCCGTGTCACCGTCGTCGGCCTCGTGCACCTGGTAGCCCTCGGTCGACAGGACGGCCTTGAGCATGGTCCGATGGGGGGCGTCATCGTCTACAACAAGGATTTTGGCGGTCATGGATTTACCTTCATATTCCTTAAGGAGAGAGTGAATCGGGTGCCGCTGTTTTTTTCCGCTGGCGGACTTTGCACATTGATGGTGCCGTCGTGGTTTTCGGCGATTTTACGCACCATGGCCAGTCCCAGACCGGTGCCCCGTTCGCGGGTGGTGTAAAAGGGTTCGAAAATTTTTTCCTGAACGTCCGGATCAATGCCCGGACCGTTGTCCGTCACCTGGATTTCCACCCCTGCGCCTTCATCGACGGTGGACGCCCGGATGTCCACAGCGCCTCCCCTTTCAATGGCGTTGATGGCATTGAGCATCAGATTCAGCAGGGCCTGGGTGATCTGGTTAGGATCCAGGGTCGTGCGCGGAATGCCGGGTTCACAATCAATCTGGATCTCAACGCCATGCTTTTTCGCATCGGCGGAAACCAGGGAAACCACGTGATCGATGAGATCGGGAAGCATGGTGATCTCCGGTTCCAGGGTCATGGGCCGCGAAAAATTGAGCAGGTCGGTTACGACACGGTTAATGCGGTCGATTTCACGCACCATGACATCGGCGTATTCCCGTTCGGGCGTCTTTTCCCCGTGGCCCCGCCCTAAAAGGTAGGCGAATCCGCGGATGGAACTGAGCGGGTTGCGGATTTCGTGAGCCACCCCGGCGGCCAGTCGGCCGACGGCCGCCAATTTTTCAGTGCGCTGCACCTGTTCTTCAAGCCGTTTGATTTCGCTCATATCCCTGATCACGACCACCGCGCCGCTGGGACTGCCGGTTTCATCCTGGATGGGCGTCACGGTCAACATCAGCGGCAGCCAATTCCCCTTGCCCCGCTGATAACGGATCTCCCGGTTCATCACGGGCACGCCCCGGTGGATCGTCCGGGCGATACCGGTTTCCTGAAAGTCGAAAATCGTTTTCAGGTCGAGGTGGTCGATGGTCGTTGCCGGCAGGCCCAGCAGAGACAGCGCCTGCTGATTCCAGGAGACCACCTTTCCAGCGGTGTCGATGCTCAACACGCCGTGGGCCATGCTGGCGAGCACCTGCCGGGTGTAGTCCCGGGTTTCCTGCAGGGTCCGGCTGAGCAGGTAATAGCTTCGGATCACGATAAAAAAATAGATCACTCCGCCACCCAACGCCAGAACGATTCCGCCCATGATCATGGCATGCTGCAGGTCCGACTGCCGGGCGGCTTCATAGGCCGCCATGGTCATTCCCAGGTACACGGTAGCCCGGGAATGACCATGCGTCGGTGATACGTTTGCGGGATCTCCGGACGATGGCAGGGTGGCGGGCAGATGGATGCCCATGGGCGCAAAGGGCTTGGCCACCTCATAAACATGGACGTTGCCAGCCAGCCGACGAACCCGGGCGCGGACATCTCCGGCCCGCTCGAAATCAGGGCGCCACAGGGCCCGGGTACCTTCCAGGGAGGGGATAGAGTGGTGCACCACCTCGCCGGCAGCGTTTACCAGGTAAAGGTAGTTGACGTCGCCGGACCTGCCGATTTCGTGGACCAGATTCCCGATGGCATCCTTGCCGGCCATCTGCATCATCATGCCGGCCCGGGCTCCGGCTTCCAGGGCATTGATCAGGGTCAGGGCCTGGCGCCGGACTGTTTGCATGGCGGCGTCTCTTTCCCGGTTCAGGTTCCGATAGGTGGAGACGCTGATAAAGACCAGCAGCAGCAGAACGATAAGAAGAATGGTAAGGGCCGTCAGATAGAGATGTCGACGGGGGACGACGGTCATGGCCGGACTGTTCCCTTCTTTGAAGGTGGTCGCTTGAGCCGATAAAGCGTTTCGAAAAGAATAATACGGCAACGGTCTAAGTGCAAATTTTTTACGCACCTAACCGATAAGGGGGCAGTGATGGGAACAGATTTACACCGCTGAGTTCGCATAGGACGCAAAGAAAGGAAAATGTTCTAGAACATATCTCAAAAAAAGTCTAAGTGCCCATGGCGGCGTTATGAAACGGCTCAACATGCTCACATACCACATGGTTGCTCCGCTTTTTCGCCGTTGCATGCCTTGTCCTGAACCCTGATCCTTATTTTTGAGATGGTTCTATGTTTTTATGTATGGTTGCGCTTGGTTGCTGTTTTACCTGGTGTCAGGATCGCTCCGATTGCATTCACGACGAATGAATATAGAATAACAATCATCAAGGGACATGCAATTCCGGCCAGCGACGCTTGCAAAGGGGACAGGGGCCAATATCAGCGTGGGACAGCAGGGTTTTTTTCTTCGGACGTGGTCTCATCAGGCGTTGTTGACTATCTGTATTTCTCCTGGTTAATAGGGCTAGTGATGGGATGCCAATACGCTTTATATTGCCTCTACTATCGCCCGGCCCAATTCACGCGTACTGGCGTGTCCGCCCATGTCACGCGTCAGGTTCCCGCCTTCGCGCAATATGGTTTCAATGGCTTTTATCAACGTGTCGTGGAGCATGGGAAAGCCCAGGTGCTGCATCATCATCGCGCCGGCCCAGACAGTGCCGATGGGGTTGGCGATTCCCCGGCCGGCAATATCAGGGGCGGAGCCGTGCACCGGTTCGAACATCGACGGGAAAATCCGTTCGGGGTTGATATTGGCCGAGGGCGCGATAGCGATCGTACCGGCGCAGGCGGGGCCCAGATCGGACAGGATGTCGCCAAACAGATTGGAACCGACGACGACATCGAAATGCTCGGGCATGCGCACGAAATTGGCAGTCAGGATATCGATGTGGTATTGATCGACGGCGACCCCGGGATAGGATGTGGCGATCTGTTTTACCCGGCTGTCCCAGTAAGGCATTGAGTGAAAGATCCCATTGGATTTGGTGGCTGAGGTCAGGTGCCGGGCGGGCCGGCCTTGAGCCAGTTCGAATGCGTATTTGAGAATACGGTCGGTGCCTCGACGCGTAAACAGGCTGACCTGGGAGACGACCTCTTGCTCGGTGCCTTCATACTGAATGCCGCCGACCGAAGAGTATTCACCTTCGACATTTTCCCGTACCACATAAAAATCGATGTCACCGGGTTTCTTGCCTGCCAGCGGACAGGGCACACCTTCGAACAACCGCACCGGGCGCAGATTTACATACTGGTCGAAGGCGCGCCGGATGGGTATCAGCAGGCCCCAGAGGGAGATGTGGTCCGGTACGCCGGGAAAGCCGACCGCACCGAGGTAGATGGCGTCGAACTGCCGTAGCTGTTCGATACCGTCTTCGGGCATCATGCGCCCCGTTTTATGGTAGGTCTCGCAGGACCATTCAAATTCGGTCCATTCGAAGTTGACGCCCTGCATGCTCCCGGCGGCTTCCAGGGCATCGATGCCTTCGGGAATGACTTCCCTGCCGATGCCATCTCCCGGAATAACCGCAATCTTTATTGAATTCATGCTTAAGGCCCTCTGGTTTTTGTTCGCGGTGCGAAATGCTCATCAATCCTGCTTTCCATTCAATTCGCAAAATGATTCTGATGGGAAAAGGGGGGCTGAAATGTCGGAGCAGATAAAGGCTACATGAGTTTCCCCTCGGTTTCAAGGGCATGGCGCGATCATTTTACATTCGGCAAAAGCATCCCTATTTTAAAAGCTAAGGACACTCTCGGGATTGAACCCACCCCGCGGCAAGCCGCGGGGAAGCTTTACCGGAAGGATGAAAATTGATTTCCAGTTCGCTCGCTAACCCCTCCGCACCGGTACTCGGTATCTCTGCTTCGCTCCGACCCCGATGGCGGGATCTCCGCTTCGCTACGACAAGCGGCGGGGAAAATGCTCGTTGTCGCGGTTCATCGTAGGAGCGGCTCCCAGCCGCGATGAATGGACGACAGGCAGTGACATATCGCGGCTGGAAGCCGCTCCATCTGCACTTCGAATATTCTACAGAAAGGAAGACACCATGGGAGAGATCATCCATCAGTCGCACATCACGATTACCCGCGAAAAAGGACCCACCCGCATCGCCCACATCCGGGGATTCGACAAACCGGTTTATTATGGCGTTCACGGCGGGATCAAGAAATTTTACAATGTCGATCCGGAAGAGGAACACGCCGCCACCCTGGATCATCTGGTTGGCGCGGTGGGCGGTTGAATGATGGGCACATTGGCCGCGGTGCTGGCCAAAAAAAAGATCCGGACCTTTCAGGATCGCTACATGGCGACGGTCACCGGTGATATCGAAGATGTCAACGGTGTGTTGAAAATCGTGCGCATCAAGGTTCACTATAATTTGAAGCTGCCAGCGGACAAGCGCGCGGATGCCGAGGATGCATTCAACAATTATATTACCCTGTGCCCGGCCGCCCAGAGCGTGGTCGAGGCGATCAAGATTACGCATGAGCTGGAGATGGCGGACGACGCCTGATGTAGAATGCTTGTACCTGCAATGTGAATACAGCTAGTAGGCGAATAGGTCAGGCGCAAGATGGTGTGCGTGTTTCTTTTCTAAAAAAATACCAAGTGGCAGCTATCA
>RCNC010001469.1_pt1 | contig 15832 bp, 12 predicted proteins | sample 2041301 | NCBI WGS metagenome assembly RCNC01 (sample SAMN09708231, study PRJNA481090) | Marine sediment metagenome, whole genome shotgun sequencing project. | biome: marine sediment; feature: ocean; material: sediment; isolation source: Sewage treatment plant 13A marine sediment (STP13A) ... | reverse complement strand
ATCAGCCTGGTGCGTCCTCATACCGAGGTCATAAAACCACCGAGGGCATTGTGGGTTTCCTTTGAGCTCGGACGCCCCATTGGTGTCCCGAATGATTCGTCTTTTCAAAGACGGGTTCTCCTGGCGGCTTTGAGTCTTTTTGATGTCAAAAGCGGACCAGTACTGGAAGATTACCCGGAAGATGCCCCTGTTTCAGATGGGGAGGTGACAGCACTCTCCTGCCCGGTGAATTTTGCACAAGAGGATGTCAAGCTTTCCAAGATGGATCAACTCTGTTCAGCCTTTAAGAAAGAAATGATATCCATGCGCCCCTGGTATGACCTTGCCGTCCAAAAACGAGGTCGAACCACTTATGGGGTGAGTCAGGTCGAACTGGACGACCTGGATGATTTTATCTGTTCTTTTTTAGAAGGAGAGGTGCCGGAAAATCCACGGGATGATATTGCCTTGCCATATACACTCAACCTGGCAACAGATGATTTAAAAGCGTATTATTTTGAGGCAATCACGACACAACCGGGTCAGGAGTCTCCTTCCAGCGAGTCTCTTTCTGACTGGTTTTACAATGATACCCTGGCTGGAAAGGTTTTGTATACCCTGAGGGATATATGTAAAAAGAATGAAGACGGTCTTATGAAAATACTGGGTACGGTACTGATCATCCCAGCAGCCCAGGTGGGCAAGACAAAGAAATAAAATAGGGATAAAAAAGCCAATGGAGGAATGCGAGGTGATGAGATAAAATCAACTGTTGTTCAAAGTTTCGCTTCCATAGGCGGATAACCACGGCGTCTTGTCTCGGCGTAGCTCGAAGAGCGAAGACGGAAGCCGAAGGCGAAGACGGGTATTTTAATGGGGCCACGGGTTTACCCGTGGGGATCCATTTTCTTACCCGATAGGATCCCTGATTCAGTGGGGCCGCGATATGGAGACCGCTGTATATCGCTCAGCCCGGCCTGCTTCATCATATCGATAAATTCCTTTTCCGTATAGGATCTTCCTTCAGGGGTGCCCAAAAGCATGTTCATGGAAAAGAGAGTCGGAAACAACGGACCGTCTCTGGTGGCGTCCAGAATAAAATCATGAAGCAATAACATGCCGTCGGATGTCAGCATCGCGGCAGCCTTTTGGATCATGTTTTGACAATCTGCCGGCCCCTCGCCGTGCAGAACATGCGACATCCATACAACGTCGTATTGACCGTGCATTGCTTCCTTGACATAATCACCTGCCACAAAAGAAATACGATCGCTCAGTCCGAATTGAGATATGGTTTTCTCTGCAAATGGCTGTGTGGTCGGCAGATCATAGACAACGGCCTTTAGCTGCGGGTTCTGCAGACAAAAATGAATTGCATAGGTGCCGGGGCCACCGCCCATATCCAGCAGGCTTCCATACGCTGACAAATCAAAGGATTCCACCAGGTGGGGCGCCTGTAACATGGCCGTGTTAAACATCCCCATGAGAAAAGCCTCACGTACAGATTCATCATTGAAAGATGAGCGGGTTCTTACCGGTTTTCCCGTAAGGACAGCCTGGTCCAGTTTGGACCAGGATTCCAGCAGATGGTGGTGGTGCAATATCATAAATCCCAGATAGGCTTTCGAATCTTTTCGTAAAAACCGGCCGGCAGCATCGGTGTTGAGAAATGTATCACCCTTCTTTTCCAGAAGCTCCAATGAGGCAAGGGCGTTGATCAGCCGGTCAACAGCATCAGCGTCGGCGCCGATTTTCTCCGCGATCATTTTGCCGGTCATTGCGCTATCCCCGATGACCGTGAATATATCCAGCTTTACAGCCGCATGCAGTGTACATGTTTGCCAGTATTGGCCGGAAAGCCCCATCAGCGAACCCGGATTCCAGTTTTGTTTGTCCATATTTCCCCTCATGGGTGTGGTAATTTGATTTGGCAGGATTTTAATATTTTACTGGATTAAGAGGTTTCTGACAAGCGCTTAAGAATATTATCTTGCCTTCTCTGAAATTTGACAAAAATCCTTGCTTCATGTATTTATCGTCAATAGCAAAATCAGCTAATTGAAAAAGGATGAAAAAGAGCATGGGATTGAGTGTAAAGCAGAAAAAACAAATCGACGTTATTCTCCATTCTAGCAATTATACAGATTACAAGTGGATCGACACCCAGCAGATTGTCGTGGCCCAATGGGTCCGCATGAAATGCATGTTCGGCTGTGGTGAATATGGCCATGGTGGCACTTGCCCTCCCAACACGCCGCCAGTTCCCGAATGTGAACGCTTTTTTAAAGAATATACAGATGCTATTGTTCTGCACTTTACAGGCAAGATGGACAAACCCGAGGATCGCCATGCCTGGTCAGCAAAGATCAATGCAGCGCTAATCAACTTAGAACGCGCCGTGTTCCTGGCCGGCTTCGAACGTTCTTTTGTTCTTTTCATGGACTCATGTTCTTTCTGCAAGGAGTGCACCAGCAGCCGCGAAACCTGCGACAAACCCCGCATGGCTCGCCCCGCCCCCGAGGCAATGGCTGTGGATGTCTATTCAACTGTCCGCCGGATCGGGTATGAGATCCGAGTCCTAACCGACTATGATCAGAAAATGAACCGTTATGCTTTTTTAATGGTTTCATAGAATTGCCTCCTGATATCTTAAAGCAATACCAACTACCTCTGACCTGAAACGAAGAACCAGGTATCCCTTTCTGAACGTGCTGAATTCCACTTGAAAAGACGCGAAAAAGGTCGTAAATGAGTAAGCACTGCCGAAAGCAAGAAAAAGAATCATGCAGACGCATGCAACCACAATCCAGCCAAGGATAACATTATGGGCAACTATCTTTTTGATCACAGGGATCCATACGAATGGTCCAAACGCACCGCATCCTCATCCATGCCCCCCCTGATTGTCTGCGTGGCCATCACCGGTGGCGTCCACGGAAAAGACATGAACCGAGACATTGCCACGCCCGCCCAGGCAAGGGAAATTCTCGGTCTGTCCTCCACGCTGAGCAGTTATTAGAAGCCATCTCAATCAGAGGGGAGAAAACATGGAGATATCAGCAAATGGTCTGGGAGTCATTATTACTGCAGGTGCCTCGGGTATTGGTCTAAGTATAGCGGAAAAATTTATGGCCAACGGTGCCAGTGTCCACGTGTGCGACATAAACGACCAGTTTTTGACGGAATCTAAAGCGGCCCTGCCAGGTATTGAAACAAGTCTTTGCGATGTCTCTGACGTTTCACAGGTCAAACAGATGTTTGCCAAAGCCTTGGACCACCTGGGGAAACTCCACGTTCTGGTCAATGGTGCCGGGATCACCGGGCCCACGGCAAGAGTCGAGGATGTTTTGCCGGAAGACTGGGACAAAACCATTTCCGTCAATTTAAACGGTCAGTTTTACTGTTCCAGGGAGGCCATTCCCCTGATCAAAAAATCCGGGGGTGGTTCCATTATCAACATGTCTTCCTGTTCCGGACTGATGGGCTCCCCTTTCAGATCCCCATATTGTGCGGCCAAGTGGGGGATCATCGGTATGACAAAGACAATGGCCATGGAGTTGGGGGAATTTGGCATCCGTGTGAACGCCATTTGCCCCGGTATTGTGGAAGGGTCCCGTATGGACTGCGTCATCGCCACCGATGCAAAGCATAAAGGCACCACAGAAGAAGAAGTCAGAAAAATATATAAAGAGTGTGTTTCCATGAAAACCTTTGTGACACCCGAGGATGTCGCCGACATGATAATGTTTCTGTGTTCCAAATCCGGTAGTAGAATCTCTGGCCAGGCCATCGGCATCGACGGCAATATCGAAATTCTTCGATAAAATTCCCTATCCGCTATAGGGGTTGTCAGAAAAACGTTCCGATTGAGGACCGTTTTTCTGTTACAAACTCTTATGCCGCGATCCTATTTTCGGAACATTATTATGACAAGCGGTATAAAAAACCAATCATGATCAACAACCCAAAAAAGGAATAAGTATGCGTAGCGTACAACCCCGGATACAATTCCTCTCCGAAGAGCAAAAGAAACTGTTTTACGGAAAAGCCCTGTGGGTATTGGAAACGGTAGGCGTTAAAGTCGAATGCCCTGAGATGGTCCTGGCATTTGCTGACCAGCCCGGTGTAAGGTGTGAAGGTGATGTGGTGAAACTTCCCGGGAAACTGGTTGAACAGGCATTGGAGACAGCCCCCCGTCAAGTGGATATATACAATCGACGCGGCGAGCAGACTTTCAGCCTCGGGCCTGAGTTTAATCACCACACCCGATTTTCCATCGGTTCACCAACGCTTAATTACCAGCACCCCGAAACACGCGACATTGAAGAATGGAAGCGACACCATACCAGATTGATTGCGGGACTCGCCAATAGCCTGGATGCCTTTGATGCCATTGCAACACCCGGAACGATCCATGATTATGGCCCCAAACAGGCCGATTATTTTTCAACCCTGGAATTGCTGGCCAACACCCATAAACCCATTATCTTACTGGTCTCCAAGGACAATGCCTTCTCCGGTGTCTTAAGCTTCATCGAACACCTGTTCGATGGGTTGCGAGAAAAACCGTTCATAATCCCTTATGTCAATAACATTACCCCCCTCGTGCTGAACAAAGGCACCACCGACAAAATGAAAACGGCCTATTCTTACGATCTGCCAGTAATTTTCAACAATTTTGTCATGGCCGGAGCCAGCACTCCCATATCGCCTGCCGGGTGCATGACCCTCACCATCGCGGAACTGCTCATGGGTATTACCTGCAGCCAGTTGATACAACCGGGGGCGAAAATCATTGCCGGCAGTCTTTCAAATTCATTTAATATGTCCACCATGAACGCTTTTTACAGTCCTTCGAGCCTGGTTGTCAGCCACAGTGTTGCAGAGATGATGGACTATTTTGCCATCCCCCACAGCGGAACCTCCGGGAACAGCCTCGGATGGGAAGGGGACCTGATCGAGGCCGGGATCAAGTGGATGAACTATCTGCCGAGCATCATGGGAAAGGTCGGTCTGTGTCCCTTTGCCGGCCCTGTATTCCAAGCCACCACCCTCTCCGCTACAAGTATCGTGTTAGCCGCCGAAGTAATCAGGGAAGCCCGGAAATACGCCCGGGGATTTGAAATCGATGACAATTTACTGTTGGATGAGATTCAGGAGGTCGGTCACGGTGGTTCTTATTTAGGCACCCAATCAACCTTCGAGCAGTTCAGGGACTACCAACCCGAAAGCGACATATGGCCGAATCTGACTCTCGAGAGCTGGAAAGACGCCGGCATGCCGACAAGCACTCGCATTCTAAGAGAAAAAACACTGCATCTGCTGAACCACCCTGTTTTGCCTGCGGATTCCAAAGGTATCCTTGAAAAAGGCGAGGATTATATCACCCGGCTGGACTTTTAGAGTAGATACCCGGGCCCAAAGGGCCCTGTACTGATACAGCCCTATAAAAGATAAATTTTACACATTCAGCGTGTGATATAGGGGTTGTCAGAAAAATGTTCCGATTGAGGACCGTTTTTCTGCTACAAACCCTTATGCCGCCATCCTATTTTCGGAACATTATTATGACAAGCGGTATAAATTCTAAATCCAAATATCGAATGTTCAAATGATTGAAGCTCCGGCGGGTGACGGCAAACAGCAGGTCGCCTGTTTGAGGTTATTTGCCGGAGCGGTTTCGGAACAATATTCTGACAAACACTATAAACTTGTATCGCCAAGGTCTTGTTTTGATCATTTGAATTTGGATCATTAGATATTGTTTAGGATTTCGAATTTCGTGCTTCGGATTTAAGTAACTACCGCCATCGGCAGAGCCTAATGTTTCTGACCTGGCCCAAAGAGCCAAGTATTAGAATCAGAATAAAACAGGCCGAACACATAAGTGCCCGGCCTGTTTTTGAAAGATTAAAAATTTAGTTTTATACGAACCACCATCGTTCACCATTTCTCATGCCGTCCATAGCCATATGTCCTGAAATTGGTCCATGGCCCAGCTTGACTGAACTGGCTTCAACCATCTGGTTGAACATGGGAACGATCGTTCCACTGTCATCTTTGCAAATTTCCTGCATATCCTCGTAGATTTTTCTACGTTTTGTTTCATCCAGCTCTGCTCTGGCGCTTACCAGCAGTTTGTTGAAACGCTCATTTTTCCAGTGGGTGTCATTCCAGGGGGCTCCATCTGAGTAGGCAACGGAGAACATCATATCTTCAACAGGACGTCCGCCCCAGTAACACATACACCACTCTTTTTTCATCCAGACATTACTCCAGTATCCGTCATCAGGCTCCCGGACAACATTTATCTTGATGCCGGCTTTCTTGGCCTGTTCCTTAATGAGGACGGCAGCATCCACTGCTCCGGCAAATGCGGCATCTGCGGCATGCAGATTAAAAACATGATCCAGCATACCTGCTTTTGTCATATAGAATTTGGCCTTGTCCGGATCATGTTTTCTCTGCTCAAGATTTTTTGCATGATACTTATTTACAGGTGCAATGGGATGATCATTGCCGACTTCGCCATAACCGCGTAATATCTGCTTCAGCAATTCTTCACGATCAACCGCAAGCTTTAATGCCATACGGACATTATTGTCATTGTAGGGTTGTTGATCCACAAGCATGGGGATGGTGTAGTGAGCTGTGGCCGTTATTGCGTTGACATTTACCCCCGGCATCTTTTCCAATAGATGGACGGTTTTAAGTTCAACACGGTCCATATAGGTAATCTGACCTGTCTTCAATGCACTGGTTCTGGCATTGGTATCGACAATAGACAGGGTTTCGATCTCATCAAAATGGGCTCTGCCCTCTTTCCAGTAATTGGGATTGCGTCTTGCCAACGCCCTAACACCCGGTTCCCATTTCTCCAGAATATACCCACCAGTACCTACACCCTTTTCGAATTCTGCGCCTGCAGTACCGGCGGGGCAAATGCTCAAGTGATAGTCGCCCAGGATAAACGGGAAATCAGCACTGCCTCCGGAAAGTGTAAAGACAACCTCATTTTTTCCGTCCGCTTTAATGGATTCAATGGCTTTCAAGTATCCTTTGGCTCCAGATTTGGAATCCTCGCCCAAATGGTGGTTGATGGAAAAGACCACATCTTCAGCGGTCATGGTTTTGCCATTGTGAAACTCTACACCCTTGCGCAGCTTGAAGCCCCACACTTTTGCATCAGGTGTTGAATCCCAGGACTCGGCAAGTTCAGGAATGGCATTGAAATTATGGTCGATTTCCACGAGATTGTTTCTTGCCTGCCAATTGAGGTTCTGGTTCATGTTGGACGTTAGTGTTGCAGGATCCATGGAATCAGTGGTTGATCCACCGGTAGCCCCCATGACCAAGCGTCCTCCTTTTTTGGGGACTGCGGCTTGGGCTCTACTCACGAGCATGGCAGGGGAAACAGCCACGGCTAAGCCCAGCGCTGAAACCCCGGCAACAAACTGTCTTCTACTGATTTTGTTCTGGTTAAACAACTTGGTTAATTTTGAAAGTTCTGACATGTTAATCTCCTTTTTCCTTGTTAATTAATAAAAGTCGAAACACGTTCATTTAAAAACTTATCCGGCAGGCCAGGGTCCATCTCAGACGCGGACGCCGGTAAGTTATCTGTGTATTGAAGAACATCGCAAAAAGACTTGTCGGCGAGCTCAATTCGAGTCGCTGTAAAAAATCTTAGACCGTTACTCGTTAATCCATGGCAGAGATTACAAGGCAGGAACTTGTTTATCCCAACATCAAGTATGCCAAAATGATGCTTGTGCGTCAATACTTTATTTAATACAGTATGTTGTGAGCGTAAAATCATCCATTTCCATTTTGCGCCAAGCGGTGGTGATCAGAAAAGTATCGTTTTCAGGGCCGTTAACAGACGGGAAACATTCTCCTGTCGTGCCGTGTGGCCCATGAGCCCGATACGCCAGATTTTCCCGGCCAAAGGCCCAAGACCAGCCCCGATTTCAATTTTGTATTGTTTAAGCAGCGTGCTGCGCACGGCTGCTTCATCAACACCATCCGGGATTCTTACAGAGTTGAGCATGGGGAGACGGTCGGCAGGTGCCACCAGCATTGATAGGCCCATGGTTTCAAGCCCATTCACCAGTTCTTCGTGACAGGTCATGTGCCGCTGGTAAACCTTGTCAGGTCCCTCTTCCATGATCAGTTGCAATGCCTGATACAGACCATAATGCATATTGATGGGGGCTGTGTGGTGATAGGCACGGGTGGCGCCCTTCCAGTACTTCATGATCATGGAAAGATCCAGGTACCAGTTTGGCACCTTGGTTTTGCGGTTCTTTAACGCTGCCAGGGCTTTTTCCGAGAACGAAAGGGGTGCCAGGCCTGGCGGACAGGAAAGGCATTTCTGCGTACCGCTGTAAAGGGCATCGATTCCCCAGGCGTCCATGGCAATCTCAATACCGCCGAGGCTGGTGACGGCGTCCACCAGGTAAATTGTTTCAGAATTCTTCAGCAACGCGCCGATTTCCTGTACCGGGTTTTTTACACCCGTGGAGGTCTCTGCATGAACAACCGCAACAATTTTATATTGCCGGTCCCTAAGCTTTGATTGCACCTGGCCGGTCACCACCGGCGTGCCCCATTCAAATTCCAAGGTGTCTACCTGAGCCCCTAAACGCTGGGCGACATCCTGCATGCGCATACCGAATACGCCATTGATGAGTATGAGAACGGGATCGTCTTTTTCGATCAGGTTGACAAAACAGGCTTCCATCCCGGAAGAACCGGTTCCGGACATGGGAATCGTTAGTGTGTTATCCGTGTTGAGCAGGGTGCGAAGGTCCTTTTTTATGGCATCCATGATCCGGATGAAGTATGGGTCAAGATGGCCGAGAGATTTTTTGGACAGCGCCTCATATACCGTATCATGAACACAGGAAGGACCCGGGCCCATCAACATAATTTCTTCAATACCGTCTAACAAATTGTCCATTTTCAGTTTGATCCTTTCAATTTTTATGTTAGTCGAGCACAGGCCCCTTTAAGAAAGCGTTCTGTCTAATTCAGATATACTCGCTGTTGTGGTTCAGACTCGCTCGCTGGCACCCCGAGAGGTTTCCTGCGCGACGGGGCACGCGAGTTCGCAGTGCCGGCAGGGTTTTGAGACCATGCTGGCCTCTTCGATCCCCATGATCGACCCATCGATCATTTCAGTATCGGCATCACGTTTGTCGTTCTCCTTTTTGCAGAACGCTCGCTCGAAAACCCCGCTTCGAAACGCCCTTCTCGGGCAGGCCTGGTGGCAGGGTCTGTCACAGCCATTGCAGGGATCGAAATCCATGGGACCGGTTGGCGAAAGCTCAGCCTCCATGAAGATCCCTCGAAGACGGACACGCGTACCAAATTCCGGCGTGACCAGGAGGTTGTTTCTCCCGATCACCCCCAGACCAGCCAGATGAGCGGAATCCTTTAGGAAAGCCCCACCATACTCGATCTGGTACGGTAATGAAAGGGCCTTGATGCCGAGTTCTTCACCCAGCCAGATCCGGAGCTCTCTCGACTGCTTCCTCATGATTCGGTTGCCGGGGGTAAACCCCGGAACCTTCATGCTCCACCAATCGAGTACGGGCTCTGATGCGGGGTGGGACAAAGCCCACACCAGAACGGACGTGTGCTCTTTTCGCCATTTTACACCCTTGTATTCTTCGTAAAACGGCCTTTTATCGTAGATTTCATAGGAAACGGAAGCCTTCAGATCGGCAACAGTCGCTATTCCCGCTAACGAGGCACCCAGTTCTTTGGCTTTCTCGACGATGGTTTTCTCGATCCCATTGCCGTCAGTTTTCATGTTATTGGGTCCTTTCTACTATAAGCTATTTCAAAAATGTCTTTTGGCCCAAATCCTGTGTTGTGCTCTCGTTTCAACTCCTCAAAATACTTTAGTATTCACCCCAAGGGCACTTCCTGCGGACACCTGCGGGTTGAAACTTGATCCCGCCTTGACTTTGAGCCAAAATCCTATTTTTGAGATGGCTTATATTGTGATGTTGTGTTCAGGCTGACGAGTGCATCGGCCGCAACTACTCCCTGACCGTCTGCCAGAAGCAGCAGCGGATTGATATCGAGTTCCATGATGGCAGCCGGATCTTTCTCTACCATGCCGGCAATCGACAGGATAACATCAGCAGCAGCGTTTAGATCGGCAGGCGGCAATCCTCTGAAACCGTTTAAGAGCGGTGCACACTTCAGCTGCCCCAGCGCATGCAACACCTGTTCTCTGCGGGTCGGTATCAGGAGCGATGCGCTGTCTTTCATCATCTCCACCAGAATGCCACCCCCTCCAACCAAAAGATACGGACCGAATTGCTCATCACGGGCCACACCCACAATCAACTCCGCCACGACACCGTCAACCATTTTCTCAATCAGAAAAGAATCGCCAAGATCCGACATCTCCATCACCGCCGTTGACACCTGGTCAGGGCTGCCAAGATTGAGTCTTACACCCCCGACTTCGGTTTTGTGCGCGATACCCAGAGTTTTGACAACCACAGGATAACCCAACGATTCGGCTGCCTCAGTCGCTTCTTTGGCACTGTGAACAACCCGCGCCAAGGGGACCGGCACACCACACCGGGCAAGAAAGTCTTTCGATTCGGCCTCATTCAGCACTTTGACAGAAACATTTTGCTGTTGCTCGGAGCACATGAGTATTGGTGGGTAGGGAGATTGACTCCATACAGCCCCCACATCCACTGCTGCCTGGATACCGGCGACCCCGGCATCGATACCCGCCAGCATTGCAACACCCTCCTTCATCAAACGCGCCGCTACCAGCTCTGAGATCGTATCAGAAAAAGTCGCCAGCACCGCTGCCTTGGTATGGGTCTGTTTTGCTGCCCGGACAAACCCTCTCTCTGCCCCGCCCCAGGTCGACTGGTCACAAAGGTCTTCCCTGGGGTAATCGAGCAAGCACAACGATACATCAAAGTCTTCTGCCAAAAAGGCGCTGAAGTTGTCGGCTATGCGGTCCTCATTATCCCAGTCGAACATCTGAAAATCAAAGGGATTGGCAGCCACCATCAGTTCGTGTATCGTCCCTTGAAGACCTTGTGCCACCTTGTCAGACAGCGGCGGCATACTCAGCCCAGGCCCCATGGCATCGGCCAGAAGCGTTAGATCACCGCCCGATGTGCTCATGGCCCCGATCCGGCCCCCCTTTACCGGGCCAAGAACGTGCAACACCTTCAGCGCTTCAATGAGGGCTTCCAGGGAATCAACTCGCGCCACGCCAAGACGTTCGAACAGAGCGCTCACCAGAGAATCGGAACCGGCAAGGGATGCCGTATGCGATACGACCATTTTTTTGGCAACTTCGGAGCGACCCGTCTTGATGGCTACGATGGGTTTCCCCAGCTCTCTAGCAATGTCGACGGCCTCCTGGAAGGCCTTCGGGTCAGGCAGGGCTTCCACATAGAGCCCAATCGCTGTGACCCGATCCTGCCGGGCAAAGGTGTGGATCGCATCGTGGAGGTCGAACTTCAGTTTGTTACCCAGGGATATCATGTAAGCAATGGGAAGACCGCGCCGCTGCATGGTGAGGTTGAAGCCCACGTTTGACGACATGGTGATGATGGCCACGCCTTCTTCGACACGTCGCCCGCCCTGTTGATCTGGCCAGAGCATCGCTCCATCGAGATAGTTGAGGATCCCGTAGCAATTGGGCCCCACCAGGGGCATGTCACCCGAGGCCTGTAGAAGTTGCTCCTGGAGTTCGGAACCCTCATCACCCGCCTCGATAAATCCGGTAGCATAGCAGACAGCTCCCCCCGCATCCCGCGCGGCAAGATCTCGGACAATGTTAATGGTGAGGTGACGATTGACACCCACGTATGCCGCATCGGGGCTCCCCGGCAGATCCGCCACCGAGCGGTAGACTTTGCGCCCCAGAATTTCTGTTTTCTTGGGGTGAACCGGCCAGATCTCGCCTTTATACCCCATGCGATCGCTCTGGCGAATCACCTCCTGGGCCTGTGCGCCGCCAAAAACAGCAATAGAACGCGGTTTTAAAAGACGCTCAAATGACATGTGACGATCTCCCTGGACAACCTGACGGTTGTCGGCTGTTAGCTCTTGGCTCTTAGCCCTTGGCTGAACTTAAAACCTAACACCTTAAACTTAAAACGGTCTGTTTCCCCTCGAATCCTGGACCTCTTGAACCGAAACAGTGAGCGCATTCCCCGTAGCTTGCTGCGGGGTTAGCGAGCGAATCTAAATTAGACAGAATTCCTTACGGTCGAATATTCCTCGTAGCTTGCTGCGAGGTTCTTCAATCCTTGCCCCCTTCTTTTGGAGATGATCCATCTCTTATTAAATTGGCTTTTCGTCGATGATGGAACGAATTCTGGCAATATGTGAGGGACGTGTACCACAGCACCCTCCCACAACAGTGGCGCCGGTTTTGAGCCACGCATTTACGTGTACGGCATCTGTGATAGATTCACCGCTTCTCAGATTGCCCGACTGGTCCTCGTGCAGTGTCCAGGCTACCCAGACCGGTCTGCCGGTGTCACAGGCAGCTTTGGCCGCAGCACGTCCCTCCGCAGCACTGGACATGGTTTCACACAACAGCAGGTCCACGTGAGGGGCCAGAAGTTCCGCCTGCTCCCCATAAAGTGTCTCGATTTTGTCGCTGGAACCCACAAGATCGGGACGAAAACTTCCCCCCAGAGGAGGTAGTGAACCGGCAATCATCACCTCCCGTGACGACTGATCCCGTGCTTGTTTAGCCAGTTCACAGGCAAACGTGTTGAGCGCTGCAAAACGGTCTTCAATTCCCTCTTTTGCAAGGTCACTGCGGATAATGCCATAGGTGTTAGCCGTGATGATGTCGGCCCCGGCTGCAATGTAATCCAAATGGATCTGGCGCACTACCGCAGGATCGGTCAACAGGGCCCCTGTAGACCAAATGGTGTCTGGAACAGCCACACCCCTGAACCGTAATTCGCGTCCCAGGCCACCGTCAAGCAGAACCGGCTTATCTGGAAATTGGTGTGATCCCAAGGTTCATCTCCTAAATACTGCACACTCTCTTGCTGGCTAAATTGAAATCCTAAGCGATAACTACTTCCGGCGATCATCCCTCACTCGTTTGGCCTTGTGGGTGGCACGGGCGATGGATTTCGCAGGCAATATGGTAACACGGGGTTTAATGCCGACGATTTTTTTACACTCGTTTTGAATACTGCTCACAAGCTCGCTTTCGTCACCCTTAAAGTTATCCTGTTTTTCAACTTCCACGGTCAGCACAGACATGTGTTTTTCCTCGGTGATCACGCAAACATATTCACCCGTCAGTTTGGTGTTGTTTCTCACGATGGTTTCGATATCACTGGGAAACACATTGACACCCTTGATAATCATCATGTCGTCGAGACGCCCGTGAATGCCATCTAAACGCAAATGGGTGCGACCGCAACGACATTTCTCCGTTGTATAGGATACGATATCACCGGTGCGGAAACGAATCAGAGGACGTGCTTCCTTTTTAAGGGACGTCAGGATCATTTCCCCACGCTCGCCCTCTGGAACTTCCTCGTTGGTTTTGGGATCGACGACTTCTACCAGGATGTGATCTTCAGCCCAGTGCAAACCCTCTTTGGCTTCGCACATGGCAGCACAAGCGCCGAAAATATCGGACAACCCGTAATAATCGTATACGTCAGCGTTCCATAAGGCCTCAATGCTTTGCCGGGTTTCGGGTATGGATCCGCCAGGTTCACCAGCAACAAAGATCTTGTTGATGGAAAGATCCGCCACATTGATACCCGCTTCTTGGGCTGTTTCCCCCAGATACCAGGCGTACGAGGGGGTCGTCCAGGTGACGGTGGGCTTCCATGTCTGGAAAATCGACAACAGGCGTTCAGAGGGGATGGTGCCGGCCCAAATAGTCAGGGCGCCAAGTTTCATGGCTCCTATCACGTCGGGCCCGCCCACGAACAGGGTAAAATTAAGGGCATGACAATACCGGTCCGTGGGGCGCATACCCGAAGACCAGAAGAGACGCGCCTCGCAATCTTGAAAAGCTTCAAAGTCTCCGGCTGTAAACGGGGATGCAGTGGGAACACCTGTTGAACCACTGGATGCGCTCAGAAAAACAAATTCCTCTTCGGATGCACATATCAGGTCACCGAAATCCGGATAGAGTTCCTGCTGAGTACGCAACACTTTTTTGTCAATCGTTGGAAATTTCTTAATATCCTCGATATGTTCCAAATGGAACGGCGTGACACCGGCTTTCTGAAAAATCTTTTTGTAATACGGCGATTTATGGTAGACTAATTCAATATTTTTCTTCAATAAATCGAGTTGATAGGCTTTGAGCTTTTCCCGAGGTAATGTCTCAAGTTCCTCATCCCAATAGGTGCGATTTTCCATCATTTTGATTCCCCTTTCTTTATTGAGATGGGTTCTACTTTTTTGCCCCTTTCTCCGATTCTTCGATCTTCTCTTCGATATTGATAATCTTCCTGGCATATTCGGCATATTCTTCCATGGGTGTCGTAAATCTCACCACCAGTTTGGCACCATCCGGTGACCCACCGCCATGCATACAGCCTGGAACCCCGGCGCCAATGCTCAGCCATTCGGACAGACGTGCCGCTTTGAAACGCGACTCTGCTGAACAATCACCTGCCTTTATGCATTTTTTAAGAAAAGGACCATATTCCGGATGAGAAACATCCGCATATGAGGGCATACAACCGGTTTCAACAATGCCGCCACCGATCTCCTGGGTCAGACGCTTGACCTCGTAGGGAAGTGTCGCCACCATCACCTTGTTGGTGTGTGCTGTATGGGGATCTGCAAAAAAGGAACCCGAATCATGCTGGAAACCCAGGGCGCAGGCGCCGGCGCCCAGTCCAAAGGTGATGGTGTTGTTGATACTCATATCCACCAGCTTGCCCATGAATGTTTTGACCTTTAAACCGTTGGCTCGTGCCATCAGAACCGACGCCCCGATCATGACATCACCTTGCCCGGTGACACATCCGCCGATACAGGCCCGGTAGTTGGAAGTAAAATACTGGATCACCTTGCCTGAATATTTAGCTTCCCGGCACATGAACACACGCTCGTTGGGTACAAAGACGTCATCAAAAAGCAACCATCCCTGGGTAATACCCGTATCCGGCACTTCCACGTCCGAAGTTTCTTCAAGTTCACGTTTGTCACTGGGATGCCTTGCTTCCACGATGGTCAAGCCCTCGATGTCCCGCGGTACCACGCAAGCCAGAGCATAATCTTTGTCCGGTTCCTTATAGCCACTGCCCGGCAATAGAAATATCTCCTGAGCCGCTGCCGTACCGCAAATCATCACCTTGGCCCCGCGAATGACGATGCCGTCTTCACGAACCTCTTTTACGTGCAGGTTGGTGTCTGGATCAGCCTGCTGAGAAGGTGTCTTGCTGCGGTCACCCTTGGCATCGGTCAATGCACCCGCCACCGTCAGTCCTTCTTTCTCTGCGTTTAAAATCCAGTTTTTCAAACGCGTTTTGTAATCGGTCCCGTATTCCTTATCCATATCTTCGGTGACGGCCCACATCACGTTCATGGCATTCCAGCCCACACAGACCGCACCCGTACAACTGCCTGTACGGCGGTAATTCTGGCGTTTGAACTTCATGTTGCTTATCAGTGCCCCCTCATCCTGCATCATGGAATTCCAGCGCAGTATCTTTTCACCCGTAAAAATCGATTGGGTGGTGTACATCTTTTCCAAATCAGGATCGTTGGCCGCATCGAAACATCGGGCGTGGCTTTCAACGGTCCGCTTTGTGGCCGGATGGGTGGTGACGTCTTCGATCAACTCCCCAAATTTATA
>RCNC010003691.1_pt1 | contig 15834 bp, 13 predicted proteins | sample 2041301 | NCBI WGS metagenome assembly RCNC01 (sample SAMN09708231, study PRJNA481090) | Marine sediment metagenome, whole genome shotgun sequencing project. | biome: marine sediment; feature: ocean; material: sediment; isolation source: Sewage treatment plant 13A marine sediment (STP13A) ... | reverse complement strand
TGCGTTGTAGTAAAGAAAAAAAGCGTGGGTAAGAAGATTCTCAAGAACGTCACAATCTCTCTTTTTCTCCTGGTAATCATGCTTCCTGCCCGGTCCCAGGGAATCAGAGGAGATATCCGGGACGTGAATGGTGAGCCGGTCCCCTACGCAGCCATTTTCATCAAGGAACTGACCAGAGGGACCACCTGTAACGCCCTGGGAAAGTTCTCTCTGCCCCTTCCCGAGGGAAGCTATACCATTTTTTTTCGCAGCCTGGGATATACAGAAGTTACCCGCACCCTTGAAGTTGGACCGGAATACACCGACCTGGTGATTGAACTGCCGCCTCAGACCTATATGATCCCCGAAGTAAGAATCAGCGCCAGTGGAGAGGATCCGGCCTACTGGATCATGCGAAAAACCATTGGGCTGGCCAACTACCACCTGCATGAAGTGTTGAAGTACGAAGCGGAGATCTATATTAAGGGGAGCGCCCTCCTTGAAAAATTGCCCCGCGTCATTGCCAGAAGGATTCAGGTAGAAAATGTCAAAGTGGAAGAGGGCGAAGTCTATATGCTGGAATCACTCAATGAGGTTACATTTACTGCTCCTAATAAATACGAAATGCGGGTCATTGCCTCTCAAAACACACTTCCTGGTTATACCGAGAGCGTAAACCCCATGGATTACGTTAATGCCAGCCTTTACCAGCAACAGATCGAAGGAATTATCCTTCCCCTTGCCCGAACTGCTTTCTCCCATTACCGCTTTTCATTTGACGGAACCTTTCTGGAAGGCCCATACATCATTAACAAGATAAAAGTGACTCCCAAAAGAAAGAGTCAACAGCTGGTCGAAGGCTACTTATATGTAGTTGAGGATCTCTGGTGCCTTCACTCGGCAGACTTACGTATAAACACCATTGCGGGAACCGTTTCTCTGCAGCAAATTTTCGCCAATGTGATCATGGATGCCTGGCTCCCAGTCAATCATAAAATCGATGTGGATGTGGATATTGCCGGGGTTCTGGCCAATGTGACCTATGTGTCTTCGCTGAAGTATAAGGATGTAACACTCAACCCCAATCTTCCTGACGCCTATTTCACATCTGTGAATAAGCCAGAGGAAGCCGATGAACTTCCTGTAGAACAAGAGGCCTCCAAAGAGCAGGAGAAGATCAATGAACTACTTGAAAAAGATGAGTTGACGAACCGGGATGTGACTCGCCTCTCCAAGCTGATGGAAAAAGAGGCAGGAAAAACCACACGGGACCAGCAGGGAGAAGAATTGAACCATACAGGTACTACCTTCTCCGTGGCAGATAGCGCCGTAAAGAATGATTCGCTCTACTGGAACGCGGTTCGTCCCATTCCCCTGACCCCGGAAGAACATCTCACCCTGACTGTGCGGGACTCCATTATTGGTGTTCAGAAAGCCTCGTCTGCTCCTGCCGGAGACTCCATCCGAAGAACACCGCGCAGGCAGAAAAAATTTCAGGGCATCCTGATGGGGCGCTCTTATACAATGAACAGAGGAAAGTTACGGTTCAGCCACGGCGGATTGTTAGACCTGGAGCGACTGGATTACAATACCGTGGACGGACTCTCTTACGGACAGCGCTTCACTATGGAGTGGAAAGCCGATTCGCTTCATACACTTCGCTCCTGGCTGACGGCCGAATATGCCTTCCATAGAAATGCCCCGATGATTACCTGGAACAGTGACTTGTTGTATGCGCATCTTCGGCGGGCCAAGGTAGCTATCTACCTCAACTACACATCCAATGACTTCAATGCTTCTTCCGGTATCCCGGGCTTCACTAATATGGCCTATACCCTGTTTCTAAGAGAAAACTATTTGAAAAAGTTTGAGCAGATCGATGCCACACTCTATAACCGGATTGATATTTCTAACGGATGGGTACTGACAACTTCAGCTACCTATGGTCGGCTAAACCAGCTGAGTAACAGTAGCGATTTTTCTTTTTTCTATCAAAGTGACAGGGAGTTCACCCCCAACACGCCTCTTAATTTTACCGAAGATGATCCTTCTCTTGTAGACCATCAGAGGCTATTGGGATTGATACGTCTGGATTTTACCCCCAGACAACCTTATGTGATTCGGACCAGGCGAAAGGCCATGCGTCCCTCCAAATGGCCCACCTTCTCGCTGGAGTACCGCCACGCTTTCCCCCTGGAAAATGAGGGATGGTCCGACTTCAGCGTGCTCTCTGCTGATATAAAGCATTCCCTTGATGTCGGATTGCTATCGAATCTGGACTGGTCCCTGGGATCAGGATATTACCTTAATTCCAGTTCACTGCACTTCTCCGACTACCGCCATTTTAAATCCAGCCCCCTCTACATCGATATGGCTGGTTTTGACGATGCGCTGATGCTGATGGATTACTATGAAGCCAGCACTTCCGACTACTGGTTCCGAGCCGATGCAAAAATCACCTCTTCTTACCTTCTCATCAAATTACTGCCCTGGTTCAGCGAGCGGCTCTGGAAGGAGTCACTTGGGCTCACGTATCTATATACTCCCCAGGCTCCCCACTACGTTCAAATGGGGTACAGCCTTAATGAAATCTTATTCCTGATGGATCTGGGTGTCTATGTGGGCTTCCAGGAGGGGACTTACAAAGGATTCGGGGCCCGTCTCAATTTCAGATTTTAAACATCGTTGCCGCAAATTTGTTATCATTGTACTGGAAATGAAAGCTATTGCAATCATATTGACGAGCTGCATGCTCTTCCTGAACATTGGGAATCTTCTGGAGAGTTCTCAGTTTCACGGAGAAATTGCTGGTCTGGAGTGCTGTTCCGGCTGTTGCGATGCTGAAGGCGACCAGCATGATGACAAAGCACCCTGCGATTCAGAAGAAGATTGTATGCCAGATTGTGCTTGTTCCTATCAGTATCAAATCACGGCCATTGCCTACAATTTCATGGAGGTGACCGGTGTGGTGGTACAGTCTTATCATTACGGCCTCTATATGAACAGTTACACCTTTGAGTATTCTGCAAACTTTCCTCAACCACCACGTTTTGGCTAACTGAGCCTAGAGAAATTTCAATTCAGTTTACCAAAACATTTATCCAATGAAAATAAAAATGACTTTGCTGTTATGCATCCTGCTTGGTGCATATAGTCAGCACCTTGAAGCAAAGCCGCAAACTAAAAGCGATTCCCTTTCCATATGGGTTGATGGTCTCTGTGGAATGTGTAAAACCCGCATTGAAGAAGCTGCACAAACTGTAAGGGGAGTTGAGACTGCATTGTGGAATGTGGAGACTCATCAGCTCTCAGTAACTGTCGATCCAAACAAATTCAAATTAAATAAACTGCACTACAAAATAGCCAGTGCGGGTCATGATACCAAGGAATTGCTTGCCCCTGACCCTGTCTACGATGCCTTGCACGAATGCTGCAAATACAGAGATCCGGAGCAAATTCGATTACACGATAAAGAGGGGAAAGGTATCACTGGTGTAGTCTATGAAACCGGTGAAGATGGTGGCACAACTCCCCTCCTGGCTGCCAACGTTTACTGGGCAGGTACCACCAATGGCACAAGCACTGGAGAAGATGGATACTTTGAAATCGGGATCGAGGAAGGTATTCACCTCCTTGTGGTCAGTTATGTGGGATATACCAATGACACCCTCCACCTTCTTGAGCCATCCCAAGTAGAGGTGGAGTTTTCCAAGGCGGTGATGCTCGAAGAGGTAAAAGTGGTTCACCGTATCAAACCAAGCTCTGTCTCCTTTAGCAGTGCCTATAATATTCAGAACATCCATGAGAAGGAGCTGACCAAAGCTGCCTGCTGCAACCTGTCTGAAAGCTTTGAGACCAATCCATCGGTTGACGGAGGACTTACAGATGCGGTTACCGGAACCAAAAAAATTGAAATGCTTGGGCTGGCTGGCCCCTATGTCCAGATCATGCGCGAAAATATGCCCGATGTCAGAGGACTTTCGGCTCTCTATGGGCTCACTTATACGCCAGGGACCTGGATCGAGGGAATCCAGCTTAATATGGGAGCCGGTTCGGTGGTTAATGGTTTTGAGAGCATCACCGGACAGATCAATGTGGAACTGCGCAAACCTGAAAATAGTGACAAACTCTTTCTAAACCTTTATGGAAACGGTGATGGCCGGATGGAAGCAAACATCATGACTGCCTACCGCATGAATGAACGTTGGAGTGGCAGTACGATGCTACATGGAAATACCAGGCCCTTTCAAATGGATCGCAACCAGGATAGTTTTGTGGATCACCCTACCGGCAATCAGCTGGTCGGGCTGCAACGATTCAAGTATTCAGGGGAGAATGGTCTGCACAGCCAAATGGGAATCAAGGTAGTCTGGCTTGACCAGGTTAGTGGTCAGATGGATTTTGATCCTGACACGCCCCGGGACCAGCAGTCCTACTGGGGATCAGGTTTGAATACCAAACGTATTGAGGGCTGGGTCAAGATTGGAAAGGTCTTTGAAAACAAACCCTATGCAAGTATGGGCTTTCAACTTTCGGGACATATTCACCGTCAGGATTCCTATTTCGGTCTGACCGATTATCTGGCAGACCAGGAATCACTTTACGCAAACCTGATCTACCAGTCGATCCTGGGATCTACCAATCACCAGTACCGTACCGGGCTTAGCTTCCAGGCTGATAGCTATGATGAGGCGGTGGGTGCAGAGCAGTATCAGAGGAATGAACTGGTTCCAGGAGCTTTCCTTGAATACACATTTAACCATATGGATATCTTCACGGCAGTGGCCGGGTTCCGGGCTGACTACCATAATATCTATGGCGCATTTTTCACCCCCCGGCTCCATCTGCGTTACGAGCCCGTCGAAAAAACGGTGATCAGGGCCTCCCTTGGAAGAGGGCAAAAGACGGCCTCCATTTTTGCAGAGAACATGGGCATTTTCGCCTCCTCAAGATCCATCTACGTGGATGAAACTTCCTCAGGACTTCCCTATGGACTGGAAGCAGAAGTTGCCTGGAGCTATGGATTAAATTTTGCCCAGGGCTTTAAACTTGGACAGGCCGCATCGGTTTTCAAACTTGACTATTACCACACCCGTTTTACAAATCAGGTGGTGGTTGACCTGGACAGAAATCCTCAAGAGGTACATTTCTACAATCTGGATGGTGACTCATGGTCCAACAGTTTCCAGGCACAGCTCGATTTGGAACCTGTTGAGCGCTTCGATATACGACTCGCCTACCGGATCAACGATGTACAAACGACTTACAGTGATGAATTACTACCCCGTCCCATGGTTGCCAAACACCGGGCCTTTATCAATATGGCCTACTCCACAAAAGACCTCTGGACCTTTGATATCACCTGGAGCTGGCAGGGAGCAAAAAGGATTCCATCCACCGAGAGCAATCCGGAATCCTACCGGATGGAAGCTTACTCCCCCGCTTTCTCCCTGGTAAATCTTCAACTGGGTAAAACCCTCTTCCAAAGACTGGAGCTTTATGCAGGAGTTGAGAACCTGTTTGGCTTTGTACAGGAAGATCCCATACTGGCCAGCGAGGATCCTTTTGGCCCCTGGTTTGATAGCTCATTGATCTGGGGACCCATTTTCGGAAGGAAGTTTTATGCAGGGCTCCGTTTCAGGATAAACTAATTATATTTGGGTTTGAATAATTCAGCATGAAAGTTAAGTGTACCCTCACCCTGCTAATTCTTTTACTCCTGCCAGAGATCTCTGCTCAGAATGAAGAAGTGATCGATTGGGATTATGAAATTGATCTGCTGGCCAGAGAGCTGGCAGAGAAACATCCCGACCTCTTCTTCAGTACCGATTCAGCATGGTTCTTCCATGCCATGCTTCAGGTTGCCAGTGAAACCCCGAATAAATCTCTCTTCCAGATTTCCATAGAACTACAACAGGTAATTGCTGCAATGGGCGATGCCCAGACCCAGATTAACTATCATTTTTTGGTGGAGAAATCTCAAATTCTCCCCCTTGATTATTACTGGTTTGAAGATGGAATCTACATCCTGAAAGCTGACAAAGCGTATGAGGCATTGCTGGGTAAAAAACTGACTGCAATTAATGATGTCCCCATTGAGGTGGTGATCGATTCTCTTGCAACGCTCCTGGTGGTGGACAACCAGTCGGTGCTGAAAAACCAGATACCTCGTATGCTACCCTGGTTCCAGGTAATTGAATATTTTGGATTTACCAGTGGGAAAGAGCTAAGCATAACAGTCGAAAGCAATACTGGCGAAGCGCTGAGCAGGACCATCTATTTGCCCTTGGAACTTGGGGAGATGCTTGCAGTTCAACCTTCTGCTATGCCGCTGGGCTGGCAGGATCAGAAATCATTCTTCCGGGAACAATATTTTGAAAATGAGCATCTCTACTATATCCAGTACAACCGATGCTGGAGCCGGGAATCGGAGGAAGATTATGGATCAGGGGCTTCTGCCTTATTCATGCCCTCATTTAAAGACTTCGAAAAGGAGGTATTCCCGGTGCTAAAGAAGAAGAAGATTGATAAGCTGGTTTTTGACATACGCTTCAACAAGGGTGGTCATGCATCCCAGGGTACTGAATTTATCAGGAAGATCAGCAAAGTATTGCCAAAAGATCATGGAGATATTTTTGTACTTGTGGGGAGAGTAACCAGTGCATCCGCCATCATCAATACAGTCGATTTCATGAAAATTGAAAAGGTGATCCTGGTAGGAGAAGAAACCAGTGGAAAACCCAACCATTTTGGAGAAGTACATCGTTTTGTACTGCCTGAATCCAGACTGATTGTCTCTTACCCGACGCGCTACTTTACCCTGCTGGATGAGGATTTACCTACAATAATTCCCGATGTGTTGACACCCCTTGGTTTTGATCAATATATGAAGGGCATTGACCCTGCCATGGAAGCTGTCAGCCGCAGCCCGCTACCCTAGCTATTTTTCCAATATCAATCCTCTCATAATCAGGTATTGCGCCGCTATGTAGGTGATCATAATCAGAAACCCGGCCAGGGGAATATCGCTGTTGAACTTATTGAAAGCAATCATGCTATCTGAAAGCAGGAACAGCAGGGATCCCACAAAAACAAGTTTGAAGCTCATGGCTCCTACCCTTCCTGAGCGGTTCAGAGACATCATCGACATAAGCATTAATGAAAGAGCATAGATGGTGATAATGGGTTTCATCATCCCCTCCAGTCCGGGAAACAATAAAATTAGCATTCCAGCCACATAAGCAAAGAAAAAAATGGACAACCATGCATGCTTTTGCAGCTTTCCTTTTTCCCCATTTTCACTGTACCTGGCAAAGGTGTAGATGTAGCATATTTGTGCAAAGAAGAATCCACCTACTCCTGCAAAAAAGAAAAGCTCATTTTTTCCCGATAGCATCAGGAAATTATCTCCCACCCAGGAGAAAAAGAAGGCAAACAGTACGGGTATCGTAAAAGCACTTTTCTTTTTGTACAGCATAAAATATATTGCTATCCAGATCATTATCAGTGGTTTCACAAAATACTCCATTTGAATATTATCCAAAAGCCGGCCAGCAAGTTCAACAATAACGATAATGGCAAAAATCAGATGCAGGTGAAGGGAGGTATTCTTCTTCATTAGAGAGGGTTTTCGTCTGGTAAATATAGTATTAACTTTAGTCCAGACTGAAAATTTAATCACGATATGAGGACAATCAATTATCAAGTCAGGTATTCCAACCACCCAGAAGATGCTAAACAGTATGGAACAGAACGATTAAGAAAAGAGTTCCTGGTGGAGAGACTAATGGTCCCTGGAGAGATCAATATGGTTTACTCCATGAACGATCGTTATATAGTGGGTGGTGCTATTCCCGATACAGAACTGGAACTGACCACCATCGACCCCCTGAAATCCCAGCACTTTTGCGATCGACGCGAACTGGGAATCATCAATGTTGGTGGACCTGCCATCATCCGTGTGGATGGTAGCGATTATGAACTGGATTATAAAGATGCCCTCTATGTGGGTGCTGGATCAAAGAAGATACTGATGATCAGTAAGGAGAAGGCAAGTCCGGCACATCTCTATTTCAATTCGGCACCTGCCCACCAGAGCTTCCCCTGTAAAAGAGTGACCCTGGCCGATGCAGAGGTGACTGAGATGGGAGCTCTAGAACAGTCCAACGCAAGGAAAATCAATAAGCTGCTGGTCAACCCGGTCATTGAAACCTGCCAGTTGCAGATGGGGATGACAGAGTTAAGCCCTGGAAGTGTATGGAACACTATGCCACCTCACCTGCATACCCGCCGCATGGAGGCCTACTTTTATTTTGAAGTTCCCGAGGGACAGGCAATTTGTCACTTTATGGGCGATCCAAAAGAAACCAGGCATATCTGGATGCAAAACGAACAGGCTGTGATTTCACCACCCTGGTCCATTCATTCTGCCGCCGGAACCAGTAATTATATCTTTATATGGGGTATGGCCGGTGAGAATCTTGATTACGGGGATATGGATATGATCCAGCCCAATGAAATCCGATAAATACTGAAACAATGGCACAAAATTTATTTGATTTAAGAGGGAAAAATGCTCTGATTACAGGCGGGACCCATGGTCTTGGAATGGCCATTGCTATGGGCCTGGCAAATGCCGGGGCCACCATTGTGATTAATGATGTATTCCAGGATAAACTTGAAGCCGCTAAAAAAGAATATGCCGAGAAGGGAATCCAGATCCATACCTATATTCTGGATGTCACCGATGAAGCTGCAGTTGAAAAGACTATTCCGCTGATTGAAAAGGAGGTGGGGCCCATCGATATCCTGGTCAACAATGCCGGGATTATTAAACGTATCCCGATCCTTGAGATGAAAGCAGAAGAATTCAGGCAGGTACTGGATGTGGACCTTACCGGTCCCTTTATTATGGGGAAGGTAGTGGCAAAGGGAATGGTGGAAAGAGGACAGGGCAAAATCATCAATATGTGTTCCATGATGAGCGAGCTGGGAAGAAATACCGTATCGGCCTATGCCGCTGCCAAAGGGGGACTGAAAATGCTGACCAGATCCATGGCCACCGAATGGGCCAGGTACAACATTCAAATCAATGGCATAGGCCCGGGCTACTTTGCCACCGCCCAAACTGCTCCACTCCGGGCAGAAGGGCATCCATTAAATGAATTTATTATCAATAGAACACCCGCAGGCAAATGGGGAGATCCGGAAGACCTGGCTGGTACTGCCGTATTTCTGGCCTCCAGGGCATCCGATTTTGTGAATGGCCAGGTGGTGTATGTGGATGGGGGCATTCTGGCTACCATTGGTAAACCTTCCAACGAAAAATAAAACTATAATATCAAAGAAGTTCAAGACCATGCATAGAAACATCTTCTTTTTCCTGCTTACGGGAATACTTGCAATTTCCTGCAGCTCTGCTCCTGAAGTAACGCTTCAGGTGACCAACCCAATGAATCAAACGCGCAGTGATGCCATTATCCTTTTGTCACGAGGTGAAATATCCCGCTGGTTTGACATCCCCGTTGATCAGCTTCCTGTTCTGACAGACCAGCAAGGGGATTATATTCCCTGTCAGGCCGATGATCTGGATGGAGATGGTCAATGGGATGAACTTTTTGCCCTGAATACCATGGAGCCAAAGGCCACTCAGAAAATAGTAATAAAGTTTGTACTTCCAGAGGAGTATCCGGTCTTTCCTGACAGGACCAATCTACATCTGGGAGATGCGGAGAACAATTATCAAAAACTTAACAGTGCTCAGAGACTGGAAGGTATCTCCTACCACAATTACGCCGGAATTACAGAGGCTGCATTTCAAATGGAGGGAGCTGCATGGGAGAATGACAGGGTGGGATTCCGCAATTATATGGATCAGCGAAATGGGATGGATATTTTCGGGAAAACCACCACGGCTATGGGAAGGGTGAACCCAGTTATCATGAACCGGGGGAATGGGGAATGGATGTGCTTAAAGTAGGAACCAGTCTTGGTGCTGGCGGCATCGCATATATGTATAAGGACTCCCTCTATCGCGTGGGTGATAATGGATCAGGCAGCTATGACGTAGTGTTCCATGGACCACTGCGAAGCAGGTTCAATCTAAGCTATACAGATTGGACTCTGGAAGATCAGACACTGAATGTGGTCCACCAGATCGATATTATTGCAGGACGCCACTGCTACCAGAGCAATGTCATTTACAATGGAATGGAAGAGTCCATGGCTTTGGTGCCCGGTATTGTAAACATGAAAAGTAAAGAGTTGCACCTGAGCAAACTGAATGATCAATATACAGCGCTGATCACCTTCGATCATCAGTCAGAGGATGGCTCCCTATTGGCCATGGCCCTGGTGTTACCTAATACTTATCTGAAATCACACGGGGAGACCAGAAATGAAGGTGAGGGCATTATCCAGACCTACTATGCTTTATTGGATGCCTTCCCTGGAGAGTCCATTCCGTACAGGTTTTATGCCCTGTGGGAACATCAGGACCCTAAATGGAGCTCCCTTGAGGAGATTACAAAATATCTGAAAATGGAAGCCGAACGCTGGACCCAATCCATCGTTTACGCCAGTCAACAATAAATAATATCTTTAAGCATGAAAAGAATTGACATAGCTCTGAAAATGAGGGAATCCGGTGCCATCCCGCTCTACTACAATCCAGACCTTGAAGTAATGAAGGATGTGATCTCGGCCTGCTACCGGGGTGGGATGACGATCTTTGAGTTTACCAACCGGGGCGACCTGGCACATGAACTTTTTGCTGAACTGGTCAAATGGAGCCGCGAGGAGATGCCCGACCTGATTTTGGGGGTTGGAACAGTGGTGGATGCCGGGACTTGTTCTCTCTATATTCAGCTGGGAGCAAAGTTTATTGTTTCCCCCCTGCTCAATGAGGAGATGGCCAGGGTATGCAATCGCCGTAAGGTCTTGTGGATGCCAGGCTGTGCCACTGCTTCCGAAATTAATAAGGCAGAAGAACTGGGTGCCGAAGTGGTGAAATTGTTCCCGGGACCTACTGTTGGAGGGGCTAAATTCATGAAAGCTTACCTTGGACCCTGCCCCTGGTCCAATATCATGCCCTCGGGTGGTGTTTCTCCTACACGGGAGAATTTGACTGAATGGTTTGAAGCAGGTGCCTTTTGCGTGGGAATGGGATCGCAATTGATTAGCAGCGAGATCATCAACAATAAGGATTATAAGAAGTTGGAAGAATTATCCAGATTTGCCATGGATATTATTACTAATTTGAGGGTTTAAGATGCAGATCAGATCATTAATAATTGGCCCCTTGCTCCTGCTATTTCTGGCTGGTTGCGGACAAAAACAAGAGGGCAAAGTGCTGAAGCTTGCACACGGACTAGATCCCTCCCACCCTGTACACCAGGCCATGGTGTATATGGCTGATCGTTGTAAAGAAATATCAAACGGGGAACTGACCATTGATATCTATCCTAGCGGTCAACTCGGTTCCGAGCAACAGTGTGTGGAACTCCTGCAGATAGGCAGCCTCGCCATCACCAAAGTTTCAGCGGCAGTAATGGAGAGTTTTACCGAAGATTTCAAGGTACTTGGACTACCCTATATTTTCAGGTCCAAGGAGCACTCTTTCAAGGTACTGGATGGGGAGATCGGGGATGAACTATTAATGAGCACAGTACCATTCTGGATGTTTTTATGATGCCGGAAGCCGGAGTTTCTATACCATAGACACACCCATCAATCACCCAGACGATTTGAAGGGCTTGAAAATAAGGGTTATGAAAAGTATCACAGCCATGGAAATGGTAAAGGCCCAGGGGGGCTCACCCACCCCCATCTCCTGGGGTGAACTCTATACGGCCTTGCAAAGTGGTGTGGTAGATGGTGCTGAAAACAATCCCCCCAGCTTTTATACCAGTCACCACTATGAGGTATGCAAATACTACTGTCTCAACGAGCACACCATGGTTCCCGACGTACTGATCATCGGTCAGAAGGTGTGGGAAAAGCTAAGTGAGCAGGAGAAAACATGGCTGCAGCAAGCAGCGGATGAATCGGTACCAATTCAGCGTAAACTGTGGGCAGAATCTGAAAAGGAGTCCCTGGAGATTGTGGAAGAGGCCGGTGTGACTATTATCTATCCCGATAAAGAACCTTTTTCCGATAAGGTCGATGAACTATTGGAGTCCTATCGTGAAAATGAAAAATTATATGATCTGATTACCAGAATCAGGGCCGTTAACTAATGCAAGAACATGAAGAAGTTTCAACATAATTTAAACAGGGTACTGGAGGTGTTCCTGGTGTTCCTGATGGTAGTCCTGGTAACTGATGTACTCTGGCAGGTTTTCAGCCGATACCTGCTCTCTTCACCCAGCTCATTTACAGATGAACTGGCCGGCTTCCTGCTTATCTGGGTGGGCGTTCTGGGTGCTGCCTATGTGGCAGGAAGAAAGGAACACCTGGCCATTGATATCCTGGTTCAGAGATCTCCTCCTGCAAGGCAGCGGCTTCTGCTTTATCTTATTCATTCGCTTATATTTCTGTTTGCCCTTTCTGTTATGGTAACAGGCGGTGTAGTATTAATGTATACTCGTTTTGTGCTGCAGGTAAAATCAGCTGCACTTCAGCTTCCCTTAGGTTATGTTTACATAGTCCTTCCCATCAGTGGATTGATAATTATGTATTACGAGGTGCTCCACATAATCAATTTAAAAAGATCCTGATCCTATGGAAGTACTGGTTCTTGTCCTCAGCTTCGTGATCCTCCTGATTATTGGTGTTCCCATTGCATTTAGTATAGGTATCGCAGGGATTCTGACCATGTTGATGTCCATCGATGCCATGCCTGCTCTGACCACCTATGCACAACGAATGGCAACCGGACTGGACAGTTTTGCTCTGCTGGCCATCCCCTTCTTTGTACTGGCAGGTGGTATTATGAATAGTGGGGGAATTGCCATGCGACTAATCAACTTTGCCAGGGTTCTGGTGGGCAAGCTTCCTGCAGGGCTGGCCTTTGTTAATGTTATGGCCAATATGCTGTTTGGTGCCATCTCAGGATCTGCTGCTGCGGCCACTTCGGCCATTGGAACTATAATGGGACCTGAAATGAAAAAGGAAGGATATGATGAAAGCTTCAGTGCTGCAGTCAATATCTCTTCAGCAACCACCGGGCTAACCATACCTCCCAGTAACATCCTGATCATTTTCTCACTGGCCAGCGGGGGTGTATCCATCACCGCCCTGTTCCTGGCTGGATATATTCCTGGAATTCTCACGGGTATGGGGATCATGCTGATGGCCATGTCGATGTTGGTCCTTAAAAATAAGGGACTTAAAGGACTTGCCGGTGTGCTTGGAAAGGTGCTGCTGGTTTCCGTGATCCTGCTTGGAGCCGGAATCGGAATGAAAGCGATACACGGAGCTTCTGTCCCTGCTTTTAAGGGAGTGTTATACGGCCTGCTCTTGCTCTTACTGGTATATTCTGTCTATAAGTCTGCTACAAACTGGACTTTCTTCAAATTCGCCTTAAGAAAATTCATTGACGCATTTCCTTCGCTGCTTATGCTGGTAATTGTAATCGGAGGGATCGTAGCGGGATTCTTCACGGCTACCGAAGCATCGGCAGTAGCAGTTCTTTATGCACTGATCCTGGCCCTGATCTACAAAGAGATCACCATAAAGGACCTTCCAGGCATTATCCTGAAGTCGATCCGTACCACTTGTATTGTATTACTGCTGGTGGCTACCAGCATCGGGATGTCCTGGATCATGTCCTATGAAAACATACCCCAGGATGTGAGCAATGGACTATTGAATCTCAGCGATAATCCTGTTGTGATCCTTCTGTTAATCAACTTCATTCTGCTCTTTGTGGGAGTATTTATGGATATGACACCGGCAGTCCTGATCTTCACCCCCATTTTTCTGCCCATTGTCACTGCCCAGCTGGGTATGAATCCCATCCATTTTGGTATCATTATGGTGTTGAACCTCTGTGTTGGAATCTGCACGCCTCCTGTAGGGTCTGCACTTTTTATTGGGTGCAGCGTGGCCAATCTGAAAATTGAGCAGGTGATCAAACCTCTATTACCCATGTTTATTGTTATGATAGTGGTGCTGATGCTGGTTACCTATATCCCCTCCCTGAGCCTCTGGCTGCCCAATCTTTTGATGAAGTAAAAATTAGTTAGCGTATTTTTTACGTTTACTTTGTTTTTGACTTTTATCTTTACTATTTTAGCCGCATGAATCAAAGCGAAAGAAACATCAATCCCCATATTTCAGTGGATTGTGTAATCTTTGGATTCAGTACAAATCAACTGAAGGTTTTGCTAATCAGGAGAGCCTTCACAGAATCTTCAGGTAGACAAATCAATGATCACAAACTTCCTGGCGACTTTATTACACTTAATGAGGATCTGGACCTGGCCGCGTCCAGGATACTGGAGGAGCTGACAGGATTAAAAGATATCTATCTGCAGCAGTTTTCCTTCCTCGGCAAACCTGACCGTATCTCCAATCCAATGGATATCGAATGGCTCTACGCAACTACCGGCCATAAGATACAAAGGGTGGTCACTGCAGCCTACTTTTCTCTCATAAATATAACAGACACCAACAGCGAATTTGCAATCATGAACAACGCGACCTGGATCGATGTGAAACAGGTACCCAATCTTGCTTTTGATCACGGCACCATAATATCCACGGGGCTTGCTCACCTGCAGCTTGCCTTACGAAACGAACCCATTGGCTTTGAATTGCTCCCTGAAAAGTTTACCATCAGGGAACTGCAAACCCTCTATGAGGTGATCCTCGATTGCAAGCTGGATAACCGGAACTTCAGGAAAAAAATCCTGAAGTCGTCCTATCTGGTCCAACTTGAGGAGAAACAACGAGGGGTGGCTCACAAACCCGCCTACTACTATAGCTTTGATAGGAAGATATACGAAAAACATAAAAAGGAATCCCTTGGTTTCAATTTCTAATATTTTGATGACTAACTTACTAACATACTAACTTTTCCCATATGTACTTACTTGGATATGACGTAGGAAGCTCTTCGGTTAAAGCGAGTCTGATAAATGCAGAATCAGGCCGCTCCGTGGCCTCGGCTTTCTACCCCAAAAAAGAGATGAAGATTGCTGCACCCAAACCCGGTTGGGCCGAGCAGGACCCGGATCAATGGTGGAGCAACCTTATGCTTGCCACCAATGATGTAATGCAATCTGCTGAGATCGATCCATCCTCCATTAAATCCATTGGCATCGCCTACCAGATGCATGGACTGGTGCTGGTGGACAAGGATTACAACCTGCTCAGATCATCCATCATCTGGTGCGACTCCCGGGCAATTTCCCATGGTGATCATGCCATGGAAAAAATTGGCCAGGATCGTTGCCTCTCCCATCTGCTTAATTCGCCGGGAAACTTCACCGCCTCCAAACTAAGCTGGGTCATTATGAATGAGCCGGAGATCTACGAAAAGACATACAAATTCATGCTGCCGGGTGACTATATTGCCATGAAACTGACGGGAGAAATCAATACCACAATATCGGGACTGTCGGAAGGGATCATGTGGGATTTCCAGGAGAACTCACTGGCTGACTTCCTTTTGGAGTATTACGGCATTCACCAACACCTGGTGCCTGATATTGTTCCCACATTCTCGGAGCAGGGGCGTCTCTCCTCAGCCGCTGCTGAAGAACTTGGACTGGTTCCTGGAATCAAGATCGCTTACCGTGCAGGCGATCAACCCAACAATGCATTTTCACTGAATGTATTGAATCCCGGGGAAATAGCAGCCACCGCAGGAACATCAGGGGTGGTATATGGTGTAAGCGATGAGGTAAAATA